>Ga0079306_1000704_pt1 | contig 27573 bp, 19 predicted proteins | sample Methanotroph_Enr_FD_79181 | JGI IMG/M metagenome (GOLD analysis project Ga0079306, IMG submission 79181) | Enriched soil microbial communities from Old Woman Creek wetland in Ohio, USA - Methanotroph_Enrichment_5 | ecosystem: Environmental > Terrestrial > Soil > Wetlands | place: USA: Ohio...
ACTCCTTACTCCTTACTCCTTACTCCTTACTCCTTACTCCTTACTCCTTACTCCTTACTCCTTACTCCTTACTCCTTACTCCTTACTCCTTACTCCTTACTCCATACTCCATACTCTCCTGCTAATAACACATAACTATTAACAATTAACTTAAAAAAAATGAGTCACCTTGAAATGGATCTTGACCAACTCAAGAACGATTTAATCCAGATGTGGAACTTAGTGAGCAGCCAGATGGAAAAAGCACGGCTTGCCCTGGTTAACGGCGACAAGGATCTTGCCCGTGAAGTAAGGGCAAATGAAAAACTGGTGGATGCCTTTGAGTTAAAGATCGATATGGATTGTGAAAATATCATCATGCTGCAGAATCCCGTAGCGATTGATCTGCGTTTTCTGCTGTCTGTACTTAAAATCAATTACAACCTGGAACGTATCGGCGATTACGCCAACGCGATTGCAAAAAGCGCCGAACATGCCGAAAAAACCTGGCCAGTTGAAATTATCGAAGAAATAAAGATCCCTGAAATGTTCTTTGTTGCCCAATCCATGATACAGGAATCGTTGGCTTCCTTCGAAAAAGCGGATCGCAAACTCGTAAAGGCCTTGTTCGGAATGGACGAGAAACTGGATAAAATAAATAATGAAATCAATCCCATTATCTGCAGGCTGATAAAGGAAAGACAAGATGACATTCCAATATTACTGGATGCGTTTTCAATTATCCGTAAACTGGAACGTGCAGGGGATCATATTACCAATATTGCAGAAGAACTGGTCTTTTATTTCGATGCTATTATTGTGAAACACAGTAAACTGCAAAAATTAAAAAATAATCCGCTCAAATCACCTGATCAATCATAAAGCAAACATACTAATCATGGAAAACACTGCATTTACAGTACTTTTGGTCGACGATGAAGCCGATATCCTCGATTTTGTGGGATACAACCTGCGAAAAGAAGGTTATAACGTACTCACATCCGATAACGGTCGTGATGCACTCGTAAAAGCCAAGGAGAGCATGCCGCATCTTATCTTACTTGACGTGATGATGCCTGAAATGGATGGCATCGAAACATGCCGGGAAATTAAGCGTATCCCCGGACTCGAAAATGCCCTGGTTGTGTTTTTTACGGCCCGCAGCGAAGATTTTACGCAGATACTTAGCCTCGATGCCGGTGGCGACGATTATATTACAAAACCTATAAAACCGGCTGTGCTGGTAAGCAAAGTGAATTCTCTCCTCCGCAGGCATAAAAGTGTAATAGAATCTGCAAACATTTATGAGGCCGGTGACCTAAAAATCAATAAGGAAAATTATATGGTTTTTCGCGGAAAAGAGGAAATACAACTTGCTCGAAAAGAGTTTGAATTGCTAAACCTCCTGGCATCCAGACCTCACAAAGTATTTTCCCGTGATGAAATAATGTCGCAGGTATGGGATGACGATGTAATAGTTGGAGAACGGACCATTGATGTTCACATTCGTAAAATCCGCGAGAAAACCGGTACCGATCACATCAAAACCATCAAAGGAGTGGGATATAAGTTTGATCCGAGATAAAACTAATTTACAATCGACGAATGACGATTAACAAATATAATGTGAATAATCAATAATAGTTCGCACCTTGTAAATCGTAAATCAGGATTTAAAAACCCCATTTCCATAAAACAATGACTGAAATTACCCCTAAACGACTTGCATTAATTCTATCAGCTCTGCTATCGCTATTTGCAGCTGCTATGTTTTTGATGTTCGAGGGTATCGAAACCAGGCAATACCTCTGGATCCTGATTCCAGTCTCTTTTATTGTTTTAATACTTGTTCAGTACCTCATTCTTACGTATTCGCTCGAAAGGTTTATATACAGCCGCATAAAACTGGTTTACAAAACGATACATAAACAAAAGCTGAGCAGAGATATAAAAAAAGAACAGGTTACAAGTATTCATGGCGATATTATTAAAAAAGTTAACGAGGAAGTCGAAAACTGGGCACACGACCGCAGCGAAGAAATTGAAGAGCTAAAGAAGATGGAAGTCTACCGACGTGAATTCCTCGGCAATGTTTCACACGAACTTAAAACCCCTCTCTTTAATTTACAGGGGTTTATCCTCACACTCATGGATGGAGGCATTAACGATCCGGAGATAAATATGGATTACCTGGGGAAATCGCAGAAGAATATTGAACGGATGATCACCATTGTCGAAGACCTGGAAGTCATTTCGAGACTCGAAACCGGTGAAGCGACGCCACTCCTTGCTAATTTCTCTATTACCTCCTTAGTGAGGGAGGTTATGGAATTTTTGGAACCCAAAGCGAAGGAACGAAAGATCAAACTTTTATTTGCCGCCGATTACCATGATACTATGCTGGTTCGTGCCGACAAAGAAAAAATACGTACGGTAATTACCAACCTGATAGATAACTCAATAAAGTACGGAATCCAGGGCGGACGAACCAAAGTAAGTTTTTATGACATGGACGAGAACTACCTGGTTGAGATATCAGATAATGGAGTTGGTATTGAAGAACAACATATCCCGAGACTATTTGAGCGTTTTTACCGTATCGATAAGCATCGCTCGCGGGCCCAGGGCGGCTCGGGACTTGGTCTTGCAATTGTTAAACATATTATCGAAGCACACGACCAGACGATTAATGTACGCAGCGCTCCCGGTGTAGGATCTACGTTTGCATTTACGCTTAAAAAAGGGGAATCTTTCAGATAAAGTTATAGATAAAACACCAATCTTTTAGGATTAGCCTTCCTGATCGGATTTTATACCTAGTTTTCAGGGTTGCAACTAACTTCCCGATTGCTGTCATGCATGCATCCTGACGGTAACAAATAAAACCCCAGCATAATATTGCTTGATTTCGATTATGTCCAATAGTGTAAAGACAGGAATGCAACTCCGATAAAAAAAAAGATAATTTCAAATATTGTTTCCTGCTATTGATTATTTGGAATGTACACGTTTATGATCCTTTATTAAATCGGTATACCGGATATAAACATCATCAATGATTAACTCCCAGGGATGATATATTGATTTCCGGGCTCCTTCACCGGCTTTTTTAATTGCATGCTGATCCATCATCAGCGCGATCATTTTTTTTGCAAGGTCGGCTGATTCATTCTCAACCAGGAACCCATTAACGCCTTCTAAAATATTTTCGGCAGATGAACTGTTCCGAACCACAATGGAAGGGACGTCAAAAGCAGCAGCTTCCTGGATAACTAGTGGAGAGTTGTCGTAAACCGAAGGAAAAATAAAAAGATCGGACGCAGCAAATACATGCTGAAGTTCGTTGCGGTCCGTCAGCACACCCAGGAAAACAACATTTTCCTGCAAATTATATTTCAAAACAAGCTTTTTCATATCAGCGGCTGCATAGCCTTCGCCCGCAAATACCATTTTGAAAGAATTGCCATTTTCTTTAACTAATTTAAGAGCATCAATAATTAACCTGAGATTTTTTTCCCACCTGTGCTGGCCCACAAAAAGCATCACAAATTCATCGGGACCAGCCTTAATCATTTTCAGTCCTTTTTTGCGGAGACTGATAAGTTTAAACTTATCAGGAATCGCCATATCAGTACCGTTTGGCATAACCTCATACGAGCCTTTGTAACCGTATTGCTGCAGCGTTAATCCTGTCGCTTTGTTAGGAACCCAAACCATGTCCGCCGAATTGTAAAAGTCAAGCGTCATTTTTACCAGGAAATCAGCAAAGTGATCATTATTGATCACCTTTTTGAAGTCATCGCGGTACTTGGAATGAAATGTTGTTACCAAAGGAATATCCAGGTTCGCTGCCACTTTCAACGCCATATGCCCGCTGATAAAAGGACAATGTGCATGAACCAGGTCGAAACCGATCTTCCTGATATTCTTTTTGAATTTAAAATCGATCTGTGGAAGCCCGACACGATAAGGATTCATTCCCGGTAATATTACGGATTTAAACCTGTAGACTTTATATGAAACTTTGTCAACATACTTATCCACCTTGGGAGCTACAACCATGCTTATACCATACTTCTCATTGAGCCAGCGCGCATAATTATGAGCGGTCATCCCTACCCCATCCATAATAGGGAAATAGGAATCATTAAACTGTCCAGTCGTGATATTCATGTTGTGGAATTTTACACAAATATCGTGAAAAACAATGTAAACACCTCACGGTTAATGATTTATTAACATTGAATTATTAATTGTGCAATTATCTTTTTATTGTAACCCGACCATATTCAAGAGAGACTAAAATTACAGGTGCTTATCCCGGATTTTTAGTTGAGAGGGATTTATACTGCATACATCAACAAGAAAAGCACCGGCAAACGGTGCGTTTCTCCATTAACAAAAACTGATAATATTAATTGAGGGGATTATTTCCAGAGGAATAGATTTAATTCCAACCCAGCAGGATGAACACGTAGTAAACCAAAGCTGCAATTATCATTGAAACCGGGATAGTGAGTATCCAGGCGTACAGCAGGTTGATTGTAACACCCCAACGAACTGCCGTAATCCGCTTGGTTAGTCCGGTACCCATTATCGCCCCGGTAATAGTGTGTGTAGTGCTGACCGGAATGCCAAATGCATCTGTTCCGAATAAAAGTATGGCTCCAGCAGTTTCAGCTGCCACGCCTTCGAAAGGTGTAAGCTTAGTTATTTTGGTGCCCATTGTTTTTACTATTCTCCATCCCCCCGACAAAGTTCCTGCACCAATAGCCATATAACAACCAAATACTACCCAATGAGGAATAGCATGTATTTTACCATCAACCATCGTGATGTGTGCCCATTGAGGGATAGCAGCTGGATCAACACCATGAAAATATACCATCAGAGTTGCCGCAATTATTCCCATTACCTTCTGTGCGTCATTTCCGCCGTGACCCAGACTGAATAATGCAGAAGACAATAACTGAAGTTGTTTAAAGTATTTATCCAGAATATGCGGATTGCCTTTTCGCAAAAGGTTCAATAAGAGGATAGATATAAAATAGGAGATAATCATTCCAAGGATAGGAGCAAGAAAAATGAAAGCTACAATTTTTATAATCTTATCTGAATGTACAACGCCCCACCCGGAATGAGCAATAGCTGCACCTGCAAAACCACCCACCAGCGTATGTGATGAGCTGGTTGGTATGCCCAGATACCATGTTAACAGGTTCCATAAAATGGCTGCTATTATACCCGCAAGAATTACATGAAGCGTGATCACATTGGTATCAACTACTTTTGCGATGGTGTCTGCTATTTTCAGTTCAAATATGGCATATGCCAGAAAGTTGAAAAAGGCAGCCCATAATACAGCCTGAAATGGGGTCAATACCTTGGTAGAAACGATAGTTGCAATTGAATTGGCTGCATCGTGAAAGCCATTGATAAAATCAAATAAAAAGGCAAGGGATATGATAACAATCAGTAGCGTAAAGTTCATCTGCGTCAGGTTAATCGGTTTTGATTTTCGGGTTTGCTTAATGAATTGTGATCTTATTATCCGGGCATTAACCCATTTTAACCGTTAATGTCGAAAAAACATTGGCAACATCCTCACATTTATCAATTGCTTTTTCGAGTGCAGTGAGAATATCACGTTTACGGATAAGGTCGATTGCATTAATTTCATTTTCAAACAAGTTTGCCAGGTACGACTGGTAGATATCATCCACCTGGCTTTCCATATCGCTGATTTTTTCGCACGATGCTGAATATAACTTGAAATCATTAACATTTTTTACGTTTCGCAAAACCATCTGAATTTCCTTGTTGGCTGAATGAATCAGGTCGGCAATCATTATAAATTCTTGCGGAAATGTTGATAATTTATAGAAATGAATTCTTTTTGATGCAGCATTAATATAATCCACAATTCCATCCATCCTGCTCACTAATTCATGAATATCCTCCCTGTCGAACGGAGTAATAAATGTGCCATTTAGTTCTTCCATCAGTTTCCGGGTTATATTATCCCCAATATGTTCAACATCTTTAATGGCTTTCATATAATCCATTCGCTTGTTTAAATCAGCTTCTCTGATTAATTTAATCAAAAGTTCTGAAGCCAGCACCAGGTTGTCGGCAGCTTCGTTAAAAAGCGGGAAGAACTTGCGGTCTTTGGGAACCAGAAAGCTAAAGATTTTGTCGAGTTTCATATTAATTTCGAGATTGGATTTATTAAACTTAAAGAGTGGCGAAAATATGAAATTCTTAAAATCTTTTGCATAATTATTTATTAACTATCACTAAAATATAATTCCTGCTGAATTTCATTCAAAGAACTACGTTGTTATTTTGAAAAAAAAGAAGGCGGTCCATTGGCCGCCTTCTCATCAAAACATGCTTTTATAATTTAATCGTGATGATTATGATGCTCATTTTCATGATGGTGATCCTTTCTAAGGTTTTCCAGGATCAACAGATATAGTTGTTGGTTGGAAGATGCCGATATCACGAGCCTTCCATTCGTAAGGGTAGCATTGTCGAGTGCTGCAAGGTCAACCTTCACAAGCAACTGATCAAGATAAATCTGGATGTTGGAGGTAAAATCAGCTGCACCGCCTATTACGATTGAGTCTGATTTTTGTACCGTTTTGAATGCTATCGGGTCGCTTACCGAAATAACTATAGGCGTGGTAATGCCGGCCGTATTAGTATAATTACCTGATAGATAGAATAGGGGTTTGCCGTTGGCATCCTCTTTTTCCGATCGTACCTTCAGCGATATTTTTTCGTAGGTACCGGCCGGAAGTGCAATAGATCCGACTGTAGCAGAAAGATCGAACAGATTTATGGTTTGCGGACCCCTCCATGAGTATTCAATCTCGAGTGAGTCCCTGTTCGTAATGGCACTTTTCATTTCCGCCTCAAAACTAACCTTTGATACAAGCATGCTGGCCGTATCCCACACCACTGTAGCAGTTGAAGCCGACGACGATTTCATCCCGGTGCTCTGTACAGGCAATGTGACGGTCTTATTGAGTCCCTGCATCTTGAGACTCAGGGCCGAAGTTGAATTGACCTGCGTATCTTTCTTGCAGGAAGAGATACCGGCTACAGCTATTGCAGCCAGTATAAATAAAGAGATTTTTGATTTCATAATCCGAAATGGTTTAGTTTATACTATGGAGGGGTAACGCCATCATATTTAAAATATTCTATAAGTAGGATGGATTTTCTCATAGTTTAACATTCTTTGTGAGCCGGATAGACTGGCAACAGAACATGAAAAGATTCCGGATTCCATTCAACCAATAGATTGCAAAAGGTCACGTAATAAAATCCATTCAGGCATTTCAGGCTCTGATGATTTCAGGCACTGGTTTGTTTCCAGAACGAATCAAAATGCGGGATGATGTATTGCTCAGGGAAGTGTTAAACCCTTTATGGGTTTGCAGATCATGCAGGATTTTTATTATCGGATAATCCATCTGTTCATTTCTTCCCTGTTCAAATTAGTCGTAATAGCAGACTTTCAATACTATTTTTGAATTTTTTTTTTTAATTATACGAATTTGTAATATTTATTTGTTTTAAATCTATTAATCATTCATACATTAGCTGCCCGATTATAAACTTCAGATTTATTCATATAACCTATTGTAAGCATGACAATTAAGAGTATTATTCCATTCTTTCTGCTAATCTTTCTGAGCAGTTTTGTACAGGCACAGCGACCATCAAGGATCAGCATTAAAGGAAATCTGCAGGATAGCCTGCACGAAGCCATTCCATTTGCCACAGTTATGCTGTTAAACCCCGCCGATTCGGCATTGGTTAACTTCACAAGCAGCAACGACAAAGGCGAATTTGCATTTAACAATGTGAAAAACAGCATGTACCTGCTTAAAGTTTCGCATATGAGTTATCTGCCTTTACAGAAAATGATCCAACCCTCAGCCACCTCAATTAATAACCTGCAGGTAGTTGAAATGAAGCCTATTGCATTATTACTGTTGGAAGTGGTAATACGGGCAGCCAAGGCTCCTTTACGTATCCGTGGAGATACTGTGGAATATGATGCCACTACTTTTAAAGTATCACCTGGATCAACCGTTGAGGATCTGCTCCGACGGCTTCCCGGGATCGATGTGGATGCCGATGGAAATATCAGCACCCAGGGAAAAGATGTAAAGCGTCTGTACGTGGATGGGAAAACATTTTTTGGCGACGATCCGAAAAGTGTAACTAAAAACCTTGGAGCCGAATCCATTTCAAAAGTTCAGGTGTATAATGAAAAATCAGAACAGTCGAAACTTACCGGCGTTGATGATGGCTCTAAAGAAAAAGCGATGAACCTGGAACTGAAAGAGGAGTTTAAGAAAGGTTCTTTTGGAAAAGTAAGCGTGGCGGCAGGTAATGAGGAACGCTGGGCCGGCCGTGGAAACTACAACCGTTTTAACGACAAAACCCAGTTCTCTGTCATCGCGTATGGCAACAACATTAATCAAACCGGGGTAAACTGGGAAGACTACGGCGAATTTAAAGGTAATAATTCCTTCACTCAATTTGATAATGGCGATTTTGGATTTAGCAATTCCTTACGGAACATATATTTTTACAGCGGCAGCGAATCACCCCTGAACAATTACGATGGTAAAGGGCTGACTAAAAATTACGGCGGAGGTACCAATTTCAATTATGATCACAAAGGGACCAGATTCAACTCAAGCTACTTCTACAACCAGACGCAACTCGATTTTATACAGAAAAGTTCCCGGCAGACTTTCCTGGATGCGAATTCAACTTTTACAAAAAAAGATACGCTTCAGAATGATGATTTCAGGTCAAGCCACAGCATAGGAACCCGATTTGAACAGGAATTTGATTCCAGCAATAAACTGATTGTGAAAGCGAATTTCCGCTATTCATCCAATACGAATAATACAATCAACAGCCAGTTATTTACGGATTACGCTTTACAGCCTTACAATTCGCTGAACCTGGATAACAGCACAACATTATACTCCTGTAAACTTACATCTGCAGCTATTTACCGGCACTTATTCAAAAAGAAAGGCCGGGCTTTTGCCATAAGCGGCGGGTACAACGCCAACCTGAGCAATGGAAACGAAGAATATAATTCAGTTAACAGGTTTTTTCAGGCTTCCACCCCCACGGAACAGATCAGACAGAGGTTCTTTAACGACAAAAATGTTTCGGAAGTAAAAGCAGGTGTACTTTACACCGAACCACTGTCGAAAAAGTGGGTTTGGGAATTTTTCTATAATTTCAGCCAGCTTAGCAACTACAGTAACAGGCATTTATCCAAGCCACTCGCGTTTCCTGTAGTAATGGACACCCTGAGTAATTACTATGAGCAGGTAACTTTATACAATCGTTTAGGCTCTGTACTCAGATACTCCTTCAACGGGCTTAATGCATCAATCGGAATTGCGGCCCAGCAACTGAATCTTACCGGGCAATATGCGTTAAACAAAGATATGCCATGGGATACGAACGGCGTTTCCAAATCATTTGTGAATTATACACCAAACCTTAACATCAATTACGAACTCAAGAATCATATAAGGCTTGAGTTAGGATATTCAAACAGTATCAATGCACCGGCGTTCAGCGATCTGCAACCAATTAAAAACACCAGCAACCCTGCTTACCTGGTTGTCGGCAATCCTGACCTGATACCTGAAAATTCGCATACCATAAATACGGGATTGTACTATTGGAACCCGTCCTCGTTTGCCAATATCGGAATGAGCGTTGATTTTGGAATCACAAACCACCCGATTGTATATAACCAAAGTACAGTTTTTAAGGAAGGAACCGGGATAGTGACCATTTCGACTCCCGAAAATATGGACCAGAGCCAAAGCATTAATTCCTGGTTATGGTCGAATATCCCGATAATTAAAACCAAGCTAACCATCGACTTTAATGCCGGAGTAAATTTCAATAATTCGCCAACCCGGATTAATGAGATCCTTGACCATACAAAATCGAATGGACTTAATTTGGGCAGCAATATCAATTTTACACCCGGCTCCAAACTTGTGCTTTCAGCTGGCGGTTCAGCGGGAATTAACAAAATCAGGTATATCGAAAATAAGGAGCATAACCAGGATTACTACAATTACACAGTGCGTTCATCTGTTAAGTGGCAATTTCAGGCAAGGATGTTCTTCGAAAGCAACTTTAATTACTCTGTTTTCAAGAACAAAAATTTTGGTTTCGACCAATCCATTCCGTTGTGGAATGCTTCGGTACGACGCATACTGGGTAAGAAAAACAAGTTTGAAATGCGCCTGGCGGCATTTGATATTTTCAATAAAAACATAAATATCAACCAATATGCTTCTCAAAACTATATCCAGACCAGTAATACCAATACCCTGGCCCGATACTTTATGCTTAGCGTAACATACAACATGAAAGGCTTCGAGAATAAAATCCAGAAAAATCGTTTTATGTAACGTGTCTTTCCTGTTTCAGCCACTATTATTTATTAAAGTTCAATTAACATTAAATCAATCATACAGAATGAGAAAGCACATTCAGATTTATATATTCATCCTAACAGGTTTTCTGATTATTCATACCATCGAACTGAAATCCCAGCCGGTGCAAGGCACCATCAGGTATCTTCGCACACAGAACTGGGCAAAGATGATGGCGTCGGTTGATTATATCAGCAAACAACAGCGCGACCGCATGATGTATATGTGGGGGACCCGTTCGGAATGGAAAACATTTACACTCCTTCATTTTAATGCGACCGAATCGAAATATGAAAACTCTGAAGAAGAAGCCGAGCCGGGAAATGAAGGCTGGAGCGACCGTAAGGAGACTTTTTTTATGCAATGCAATTTCAAGGATAATACGCTTTATAATGGCATCACTCTGCTTGGCAAAACCTATCTTATTCACGATTCGATTGTGCCTCCTGCATGGAAGATTCTGAACGATATGAAAGAAGTTGCCGGGCATATCTGTATGAATGCATCCTGGACTGATACTTTGCGGAAACAGAATATCCTGCTGTGGTTTGCACTCGATATGCCGGTCAGCACCGGCCCTGATCGTTTTATCGGACTGCCGGGAGTGATACTTGAGGTTGATATTAACAATGGCGCTTTACTCATGATTGCCGATAAAATAGACCTGAAACCGTTGACAACCGAGCTTGATGTTCCACAAAAGGTAAAAGGCAGGAAAATTGACATGGCCGAATACACCCGGTTGCTTGAAAAACAGATCAGGGAGCGAAAAGCCGCTGAAGAGCCCTGGTTTTGGGGGATAAATTATTAGGCACTCAATTAATACGGGAAACAATACCCAAACAAGCTGAAGCTGATGAAATAGCCTTAATTTTGCAAACGCATTCCGAAAAAAACATTCTGGATTTTCGTAACCTATTCCTCCTGGACTCATCAGTTTTTAATACATGAAATTTAAATTAAACAAGGGATTTATTTTCTTTATATCCCGCGCCATCCTGTTTACTGCCTTTATTAACACAGTGACAGTATTTCCCGCTGATGCCTCCAAGGAGCAACAATTCCAGGAAATAAAGAAATGCCTTTTTGTAAATCCGGCCCGTTCAGCGGTACTTTCAAAAGTGGAAAGTAATGATCTGAAATCGCTGAGAAATTCTGTTTTTGTATCAGGTATAAGTTTTGACGAAATCACTGGCAGCAGACTTACTTCCGGCGAAATGGCCGGTTACAATTTACTGATTATTCCTGCAGCCACAGCCAAAGCCCTTTCAGCGAAACAATTATCGGATATAAAGAATGCCTTGAATTCGGGATTAAACCTTCTTTTTGACGGAGTTACACCTTTGAGTCAGGAACTTGGTATCACTTTGCAGGAAAAGCCCCAATCCATAAGCCAGATTCGCGATCTTCAATTCCCGGACAATATTCTTTACTGGACTACCATATCAAGAGTATTACCCATTGATACAGCAGGAAAAAGCTATAAAATTCTTTGCATCGATAATTCTACCAAAAAACCAATAGTTGTTAGCAGTTTTTTCGGTGCTGGAAGGTTTGTCTATTTCTCGACTTATTTTGATCCAAATACGATACAGGGATATTCACGGTTCCCCTATCTTATTGAAACTTTGAAAGCGGAATTTGATATTAAAATGCTGGCTGAGCGTAAATCCATGGAAATGTATTTCGATCCCGGGATGCGCGATACGGTTAAAATTGAAGACCTGGTTCAATACTGGCGGAAGAACAAGATTAAACGCATTCATGCTGCCGGATGGTATTATGACGAAGATTTTGATTACGCAAAACTGATAAGGACCTGTCATGAGAACGGGATATTAGTCTATTGCTGGTTCGAAGCGCCGATGATAAGCCGGAACTTTTGGGACAAGCACCCGGAATGGCGCGAAAAAACGGCCTTTAACAAGGATGCCAATATCGACTGGCGTTTGCTGATGAATCTCGCTGATTCCAACTGCCGGGAGCAAATATTTGAAGAATGGGACGAATTCCTGTCAGCCAATGACTTCGATGGGGTGAACTTTGCCGAATTGTATTTCGAACCTTCACCGGTGGGACCAAACCTCCCTGAAAACTTTACGCCTATGAATCAACAGGTCCGGAACGAGTTTAAGAAACAATCAGGTTTTGATCCGGTCGAACTGTTTAATAAAAACAGCCCACATTTCTGGAAGAAAAATCCCACTGATTGGAAAACCTTTGCCAATTACCGGAAGGACCTTTGCTTTGAGCTGAAAGATCATTTCCTTGGTTTCCTTACCAAAATAAAAAAGCAGAAAAAAGATTTCGAAATAATGCTCACCGTTCTGGATGTGAGCCTTACCCCTGAATTGTCAGATTTTATTGCTGAAGATACCGGGAATACGCTGAAATTATATGCTAAATACGGTGCGGCAATGCAAATTGAAGATCCATCGAACTGCTGGGGACTCACCCCTGAGCGCTATCTAAAAATGGGGAAATATTACCGGAAATATATAAAAGAACCCAATAAGCTTCTTTTTGACTGCAACGTAGTAGGTAGTCATGAAAAAGGGGAAGGAGGCTTTCCATCAGAAAAACCTAGCGGAGAAGAGATACGGCAGATTACTTATAACATGAGCCTTCATATTAACCGACCGGTCTTTTATTCCGAAGATGCCATAAACAAAAATGATTGGCTCAATATCAGCAATACACTTGCCCGCGACACGAAAATTACTGCGATTCAGCCAAATGCCTGGAAGGTGGTGGCAAAAAAAACCGTTATCATCCACACCGGGCTTCAGGTTGCCCTGCTGCGACTTGATGGCCTTCCGTGGTTTGCCTGCCAAGGCGACGGTGTGATTATTCCAAAAGGCGTGCATACCCTGGAGCTTAACCAGGTTCTGTCAGGCAATCCATTCACCAGGATCATTAACATTTCGGGGGAACTGGTATCGGCTCTTTTTAATCAGAATGGAATTGAGTTTTCGTATTCCGAGGATTTCGTCCCCTGCTATATTACTATTGACGTTCAACCGGCATCTATTTTCATTGATGGCCAGAAAACGGATTGTCAGGTTTATAAAAACTCAGATTCGGAATTCACTGTGAAACTGCCGGCCGGCAATCATAAAGTCCGGGTTTTGTAGAGCATGATTTTTTCCTACTTATTCCAATTTATTTTGGTTCAGGAAAACAGGAAGAAATCTATTTTACGACTTCTTCTTTCTTCTGCAAATCAAAACGAACTGTTTTGTCCCATTCGTGTGTTGCTTTTTTAATGTTCTCAAGATAAAACGCCTTGAGCATTACAAAAATCCATAACTGGCAATAGGTGAAATACATGATCAGTATCAGTCCTAAATTCCCCCAGGTGTCTTCTTTATCAAACGAAACGGCAAGCAGTATCTCAAACATAAACAGAACGATGGCTACTATCCAAACAATGGAGTACGGCCCGGGAAGCGGGATGCTGATTATGCCAAAAAGACTCAGAAAAAAGAGAATATCCGAAACCAGGATTGCAATAAAAAAGACGTAGTATAGCGCCAGGGTATATAACAGGTCGAAACGAAGTTTCTTATTTTTAAAATTAGGGATTTCTTTGATAAATTTAGCAAGTACATAATTATTGCCGCGAACCCAGCGGACGCGCTGCTTTATCCATACCTTCCATTCTTCGGGCTCTTGCTCATAAGTGATGGCATAAGGCACAAATTTAATTTTATATCCAAGTTCATAAATCCGGATGCTTAATTCGGAATCTTCGGTCAGCGCTTCTTCATCCCAGCCTTCAAGTTCATCAATAAGCCATTTCCACATTATCAGGTTGGTTCCCGGCAAGGTTGCTATGTTATGCAACTGCCAGCGGCCAGCCTGCAGCATAGATTGGAAGCTCAGTGTTTCGATATTGATAAACCGGGTCAGCAGGTTGCGGTTTTTATTTACTGTACGGAATTTCCCAATCACAGCGCCAAGTTCTTTATTCGAAACCAGTGAAGCAACCAGGTAATGCAAGGCCATAGGATCAGGTGTATTGTCGGCATCATAAATAGCAATAACCTCCGAGGTCACCTGTTTTACGCCCAGGTTTAAGGCACGTGATTTGCCTTTGCCACCTTGACCAAGGGGTACATCATACAATACAACACGGCTATCTTTCGCGGAATAACTTTCAATGATCTCTTTGGTACGGTCTTTCGAGCCATCGTTGATCACCATGATTTTTAATTTATCCTTCGGATATTGAAGTTTAAGCATGGCTTCGATGGTGTTGGCTATCACAACTTCTTCGTTATGAGCCGGGATCAATATGGTGCAGGTGGGAAGATCATAGCTTTGTTTATCAACTTCCCGCTTTTCTTTCATGGATTTGATAAAATTTATATAGCCATAAATGCTGAAAATAAATTGGTAACCGATCATGAACCAGATCAGGATGACAGTAATAAGGAAAAGGGCTTCGAGTATAGACATTGAAAGGATTTATTGCATTAAATTTTAAAATTACATGTCATAGCGCTTGCGAATAAATTTCAGGGCAACAAACATTATTACCAGCAAAACCACAGCTAACAGGCCATAAATAGCAATGGCGCTCATTGACCATAAACTGGCAAGATTGATTCCATAACTAAAACTGTCGCCAGTAATGATTTCCACCAGGTGCTTACCCGCAGGAAGCATAACGGTAAAACAGTCATTTCCTCTCAGCACTTCAAATCCGTAGTCTTTCCCGTCAACCTGTATTGAAGTTGGTTTATTGTTAAACGATGCCAGTGTTCTTTCATCGCCTTTGTAGTTGAATGAAACTTTACGCATTTCGTAGTCGATGCTGAGTAAATTGCCGGTAAACGAAAGCAACTGAGGTTGCAGTTCTTCCGTCGAAAATCCGGGAATATCATTCAGATGAATTTTGATCGTATGTTCGCCCGCCGGAATGAGGTAATTATTTTCCCTGTAACCGATAACATTTTCGCCGTCGACACTGATTGCTTTGATGTTTTTAGGCAATTGAAGAACAAACGAATACGGGGAACTTCCCTTGAACCCGCCATCAACAGACTTATAATTTACCATCCCGGAGCTGGCATACGAAAAGAATGAAATATCCTGCGGGTTACAGCTCGATTCGCTGTAAATGGTAAAGCGTGGTGCCCCTTTCGAAGCCGCATTAATCAGCTGGTAACTTTCAATACCTGTTTGAATCAGCGTAGGGAAAGGAGTAATCTCATCTTTTCCCCTGAAATTCAAAATATTGAGATCGAGCATGAGTTTGGTTGAGTCACTCATTTTCTGAGCGTATAACCTGCCCATTTCAATATACCGTTTGGGATTTGTCGACCACTTATTCTCAGGATCTTCAGGTTGCAGCATAAAGTTATATATCTTCTGCAATTCGATCATCTTATCAGAACTAACACCATGATATGCTGTAACTTCAGGTGAAAAATAGGAGTCGTAAAATGTAACAACTACGGTAAATCCTTTCCTTGATTTAGCAAAATTATATACTGAGGAAAGCAATGCATCATGAAGTTCATAAATTTTATCAACACGGTAGCGCGTAACTTGTTGTTTGACCTTGGGATTATTTTTCCAGTAATATGGTGAATCCGGTTTAAAAATGTCTCTCAGATCATACCCGTATCTACCTTTAAATTCCTTGCAGGCAGAAGGATGCATCGGCGTAAAAACCATTGGATCGCTGAAACCTTTACCCGCTTCGAAATTCAGCTCTGCAATATTGACTCCATCGAAATCATATTTTTTCAACAGGTCAAGATAAACCTCGGTTGCCGCATTAAAACATTGCTTATCAGTCATCGCAACCGGATACCGCCACGATGCTTTAAGCACTTCATCTTTATGGATATCCTGGTTCAGGTAGTTTTTTTCTCTCCACTCGGGGTGTTCGGTCCAGAATTTCTGGCTGACCTGAGGAGGCTCAATCCAGGCATACACAAGGATTCCGTTGGCGTGGGCCAGTTTGATTAAACGGGCATAATCGTAGGTGTATTTTGGATACTGGTGCCAGCCGGCAACATGAATTACACGTATGCCCGACTTCACCCAACGTTTTATAAGTTCTTCCTCACTTGTATTTTTCCGGAAACCAGGATCAAAATACATATCGAGGTTCTCACGTTTAATAACCGGCTGCAATCCCAGAAACCGGTCAACATACTCCATAAAATAAGGATAACAGGAATATCCATAAGGCGTTGACGGATCCAATGCCGTATTCAGATATATAATCTTCCCTTCTTTTATAATCCTTCCAATTGCGACGGGCAGACCGCTTGAGGCATCTTCGCAAAAAATCTCATCATCGGCATTGTAGTTGAATTTATAGGCCAGCGGGCTGTTTTTCCATGAGATAGGTTCTTCCGGATAAAATTTATCACGGATAAAATGAAGATTAAACTGGCTGTTTGTGAAAGTTACTCCTAATTTCTGGATCAGGTTATTTTTACGGTCTGTTACAAGATTACCTCCTTCTTCCACAAACTCAACAATTTTATCCGAAGCATCTTTCGAAAGCAGATCAGCACTTGTAAAAGGTACAATCAGAAGATTGCAATCCGTGAGGTCAATATGTTTATCATCAATAAATAAAGTATCGACAGGCACATTGATACTCGAAAAAACGGCAACATACGAGGCCTGGTCATAATATGCAGCACCGAGAGCAGCAGGATTCCAAAGCACTTTCACCTTAGCCTGTTGCCAGTTGGGATTCCCCAGGAACGACCTGTAGGTCTTATTGAATTGAGAAAGGACCTTCTCCTTTAAAGTTGGCTCTTTAATTTTGTACTCAACAGCTTCCGCAACATAGGTTTCACCGGTTTTTAACGTGATTTTCCGGGTTATGTCACCTTTAAGCTGGGTATCCGAAAAAGTATTTTTGATCAGTTTGTTATTCTGGTCGAAATACTGTTCATGTAAATATGAGTTATCAAGTTTAAGGCTATAGGTTTGAGTTCCATTCAGGATTACTTTATCGCTGGATTTTACCCAATTGGCCTGATCCTTTATGTCAATGAAAGTAAATCCTTTGGCTGATATGCCATCAACCAGGGTTTTTAACATGCTCAGATCGAGGAACGGATGGAAGAAGCCGCAGGCTACTCCATCGCGCACTTGTTTAATACCATCCGTATTCCTGATCAGTGTCTGTACAACGGCTTTCGAATCTTCAATGTTCGGTTTTAAAGGAACATAACCCAGATTTTCGGGGTATATCTTTTGACCGTAGATATCTTTGTTAATGATATAGGGGAAATATTGTCCGTAATCAAAATCGTCAATAACCATGCGTTGTTCAACTGCCGTACTGAAAAACTTTGAAATCACTCCCAGGAAAGTGACAGAAGCCATATAATGAGGCGTTTCCCAGGCAATGGGATGAAGCCCGTTTTTCACAAATTCATCAATCCCGAGTTCAATCTTTTTCCTGAAGTCTTCTGCATTCTCATTGGGAATGGGTTTTGCATTATTGGCATCCCAGAATTCACCATCGTCAGTCGAAACGCCCTTGTATTGGTGGGTGGTTCCATGCATAACGATTGACCCCCCGTTTTGAACCATGTATTTTAGTGCATCCACCAGTTCAGGCCGCTCTGACAAAGTTACCCGCATGTTCTCCTGTGGGTTAACATAAATTGGAACTACTCCTACCAGGAAAGGAATGCCACGCTCTGATAAAATATCGGCTACTTCTCGTAATTTATCCGGATCATTTAAAGGCGTAACATCTTCGATGCGAATAATAGCCTGGTGTGATTCAGGATGATTTTCGTGTAAGATATCATGCAATTTATCAGCAAATAAAAGGTAGCGGTCGTTGACGTCGGCTCCTAAAAAAGGCAAATCAGCAACATATACGAGGTTGCCCGATTTCACCATATATGGCGTTTCGGCCTTGGTTTTGGATGAGAAAGCGGTAGCCCAGACCTCAACGGATTTTTTATCCCTGATCAGGATTTTATAAATTTCGGGCTCTCCTTTTGCAAAATTGTAATTTTTAGTTCTTACAATATCAAAACCACTCTGATTGTCCTGCTGCGTAACGGAAAAACCAAACCTCTTCATGACATTTTCTTTCCTGCAGAATTCAGAAAAACCACTATTGAGCCAGATTACCGGTTTTGCGGTAGTAATTACATCATGGCATAATGCAGTTGGTGGCTGGTTTTCAGGTGAATAACCCACATAAAACAAATAATCGTACTTGTCGATATCGTGGCTTCTGTAACTGTTTGTACCCTGGATTTCCACCGAAGTATTGAAATGGCCCATCAATTGTGCCAGTTCCCTCCCCTGCCCCGTAGCTTTACTGGTAAGACTATAGTTACCTTCAACCAGTATCAGCACCTTTTTTAATGGATAATTTTCAGCAAATCCCGCTAAAACCGAAAAGGTAAAGGCAAATAAAATAATCAGGCTTTTTTTCATTCGTATCCGTTTGGGATTATTGATATGATATAGATGCAATTATTGATGCGGAACAAACTCTTCAACCACCTCATCCGAAAAGCCAAAATAGTTCCTGATGATTTTAATGGTCCGGATTGCTGACAAACCATCCCCGTATGGATTGACAGCATTGGCCATTTTATCGTATTCAGCTTTATTATCAATAAGTTGGACAGCGGTATCAAAGATATTTTCTTCTTCAAGACCAACCAATTTTACTGTGCCGTAGTTAACTGCATCAGGCCTTTCGGTAACCGATCGCAGCACTAGTATGGGAATTCCGAAATGAGGTCCTTCTTCCTGCACCCCACCCGAATCGGTGAATATAAGGAATGATTTCGCCATAATGTTCACAAAATCAAGATAATCGAGTGGTTCAATCAAATGAACATTATGAACATCCTGCAATACCGGATAAACCACTTCACGAACGATGGGGTTCATGTGAACCGGGAACAAGAATTCCAGGTCAGGATATTTAAGGGCAAGCCGCCTGATGGCTTTGCTTGCGCCTTCCATCGGCAAACCCCAGTTTTCACGACGGTGCATGGTTACCAGCACAAGTTTCTTCCCCGTGCTAACAAGTTCATCCAATATGGGTAAAGAGAACCTGTAATTTTCGTTCACAGTGTATTCAAGGGCATCAACCACTGTATTACCGGTAATAAATATAGTGGAAGGATCCACATTTTCTTTGAGAAGTGAATTTTTGGCTGTTGCTGTAGGCGCAAAATGCAAATCTGTAATGCATCCGGTAATTCTTCGGTTTATCTCCTCAGGGAAAGGATTGGCTTTGTCGTTTGTACGCAATCCAGCCTCGATGTGCCCCACAGGAATCTGGTGATAAAAGGCAGCCAGGCTTCCAATACAGGTTGTGGTTGTATCGCCCTGTACCAATACCATATCCGGTTTTTCTTTAGTAAATATTTCATCCAACCCGGTAATGATCTTGGCCGTCAGGCTCGATAAAGTCTGTTTAGGAGCCATAATATCCAGATCATAGGATGATTTTATTTTAAAAACATCCAATACCTGGTCGAGCATCTGACGGTGCTGCGCTGTGGCTATGATTAAAACATCAAATTGTTCAGGAAATTTTTGTAATTCAAGAATGATCGGTGCCATTTTTATCGTATCCGGCCGGGTACCGAATACCACTGCAATTTTCTTTAAACTCATCAAATATATTTTAAAAGTGCAAAATTACAATATATTAATACTCCTGCTAATTAATTGCAGTGGTCAAATGTTAAGTCTGGTTAAAATTTATCGAATAATCCGATAAAACATCTGCCGGATAGCTGATAACCGGAAAGTATCTTTTGGGAATTTGTAAAACCACGGAAAACATGTATAAGTCGCAACAGGAATTTGTTGAAAAAATTACAAATTACTTTCATAGTACCTTGCCTCTCAGGCAAAGCAAAACGTGTATGCAATCATGAAAACATCAGGAAGTATTATCCTGTTTCAGGATTTCGGAAATCTTTCAGCAATAAAATACAATAAATATCAAGTTTGGATGTTATACTTAAGCAAAATGTGAATACTTTTGTATAATAAATATTTTAGTAAATAGTAATCACTATATCCATCATATGAAGAAAATAGCAGCATTCTTTGCATCTATAGTAATTCTCACGATACTGCTTTCGTCTTGTGGTACATCTGACAAATGTGCTGCCTATGGTGAATACAAACAGTACCGTGTTGAAAACAAGTAACTTATCCGGTTTCTGGCATAATTATTTCATCACATTCAATGCAACCAAACCGTAGCTTAGTTGTTTAAACCCTAAAGACAGAGCACATGCGGTTATTTCTGGCAATTATAGTAATCACACTTGCAGGCATTTTACCGTTATTAACTGAGGCCCAGGATATTACACAGGCTGATACGGTCGACATGGGGTTTCTTTTGCGACGGGAGAAATCAGGGAATATCATGCTTCATACGCTTGGTTATGGTTTAGGGTATCGGTTTGGAACCAATAAAACATATTACAAAAACCGCATGTTCGAATTTGATCTCCTCGAAATGCGTGCTCCCAATCAGACCCGCCGGTACAACGAAAATTTCCCCAACCCGCGCAGTTATGTTTACGGAAAATTAAACAATCTCTATATTATTCGTGCAGGCATCGGACAACAACACTTACTAAACCGAAAGCCATATTGGGGAGGCGTTGAAGTGAGGGCTTTTTACTATGGCGGATTAGATCTTGGGCTTGCCAAGCCAAGCTATTTGTACATTGCCTATTATTCAGTTGTTGATAACCAGCTTATAGTCGATAAAACAGTGCTCGAACGTTATGATCCGGAAAAGCATTTTCCATATATAGGTGCAAATTCAACATGCCTGTGCGACATCTATGGCCGCGGACCCATTTTAAGTGGATTTGATAAAATAAAGCCATACCCGGGATTGTATTTCAAAGGTGGTTTTAATTTTGAATTCAGTGCCCAGAATGACAGAATCAAAGCTTTAGAAGCCGGAGTTACAATAGATGCATTTCCGAAAAGAGTCCCAATTATGGCTTTTAAAGACCCCAACTTATTGTTTATTACAGGTTACCTGAGTTTTCATTTCGGGAAACGTTATAATTAATTTTTACTTTAACTTAGACACTTTTAAAGATTGTAAAATAATTGCATTTAAAAAAGTAAAAGCTGCAGGTTGTGCCCGGGATTAATGTCTAATTGCATTCCGATTGCTGCAGCCATCAAGCCTTTCTTAAATGTATAAAAAATTTCAATAAAATTAAAAATCAGATATTTAAATAGTCTCCTAATTTATATCCAATTAACTTATGAAATTTAAACATCTACTCCTTGTGAGCATGGTCATCAGCCTCTCTCCAACCTTACAATCACAGACCCTGGTAAAAGAAAACAATCTTTGGTCGAATCTGGTCGAAGTGTCACCGAATACTTTTACATTCCATTATCAGAAAATCCATGGCGACACAACCATCGATGCAAAATCCTACAAAAAGCTGCTGGGTACTACGAGCAACCAATTAAACAGCTGGAGTTATGAGGCCGCGCTGAGAGAGCCGCAGCCCGGAAAAATCTACAGCAGAAAGAAAGGTTCAACAAATGAACATCTCTTGTACGATTTCAATATTGCGGTGAACGATACATTTACCGGATATTACAATAATTGTGAGTATAAAATGAAATTGAATTCCGTTGAAAATATATACCTGATGAACGGAGAGGTGCAGAAACAATATCATTTTAGCGGAACCGGACTGAGTGGCTTCTTTACTGAAAACTGGATAAACGGAATAGGGAGCGATAATGGTTTAACCTCTGCCGGGATATACTCTTGCACAGTTGTTTCTGATACGGCTCCCACACTCAACTGTTTTACTGAAGATGCCATTGTTAAAGTATATAACAATGCAGATTATCCATGTTATTCTCTGGTCGGGATTACAGAAAATCCGGAATCTGTATCACCTCAGGTAATTCCGAACCCGGTAATTGATGTTGCCACTATACATCTGCAGGAAGCTAAATCAAAAGACCTGAATTTGTCGGTTTCCAATTCGCATGGGCAGGAAGTAGCGCAGTTTTTTTCCAAAAAAGGCAATCAACTGGTTTTTAACCGTAAAGGCTTGACCGCAGGTATCTATTTTTATAAGGTTTATTCAGGAGCTGACCAAATCGCGAATGGAAAATTCGTAGTTCAATAATTTTACTTTCAAACCAGATATATCTGTCCGAAGTGCAGTGTGCATTGTGTTCAGTGCTTTGGGCCAAATGCTGTGCTGGTTCCACCCTTCGCCTCATCACACCTTTGCCCTTGCTCCCGCTCTGTACTCTTACTTCATTCCCTTTATCTCCATTTTCCTCAGTTTCGGCGCCAAACCGGCGGTTGCCAGTACGATCATTACAGTCATTCCTCCACCAAAAACCACGGATGGAATAAGGCCTAACAGCTTTGCAGCCAATCCTGATTCAAAAGAGCCTAGTTCGTTGGATGATCCGACAAACAGGCTGTTCACCGAAGCAACACGGCCACGCATTTCGTCAGGGGTATACATCTGAAGAATAGTTCCACGGATAATCACGCTTACGTTGTCGAACATCCCGCTGAGCGCAAGCAAACCAATTGAAATGTAGAAATTTCCTGATAAGGCAAAAAATATGATGCATGCCCCAAACCCTCCTACGGCCCACAACAATTTAATACCTGAGCGGTGCACCGGCGGATAATATGCCAGGATCAAGGCCATCATAACAGCACCGAAGGCTGGGGCAGCTCTCAGGAAACCCAGACCTTGGGGCCCGGCATGTAACACTTCGGATGCAAAAACCGGAAGTAATGCAACTGCACCTCCAAATAATACGCCAAACATATCAAGCGCCAGCGCTCCCAATAAAACCTGATGACCAAATACAAACTTTAAACCTGTCGACAGGCTTGTAAATATCTTTTCGCCGGCTTTCCGTGCAGGCAGCGGAACCGATTTGGATGTATAGAAAAAGATAAGGCTGATTACGGAAAAGAAAACAACACAGATAAAAGCAGCATGTATACCTGCAAATCCATATATCAATCCCCCGACAGCCGGACCCGAAACGGCAGCTATATGCCAAATGGTACTGTTCCAGGTGGATGAGTTGGCATACAAGCTACGAGGCACAATCTGGGCCATATATGCCGATTGGGCAGGAAAAAAGAAAGCCCTTGCCAGCCCGGTGATCGCAATAATAATATATAAAGGTAAAACACCTGCCGTTTGGTACAATACCGGCATTATATAACTCATATACAGTAAAACAATGGCACATATAACATAAACTGTTGCAGTTATGGCTATTATAAGCTTCCGGTTCACTATATCGGCCACATGACCTGCAAATAAAGCCACAGTTAGGAAAGGAATTGCCTCTGAAAGTCCTATAAGACCAAGTGATAACACATCATGAGTAAGATCGTAAACCTGCCAGCCTACAATTACGCTCTGCATCTGTATTGCAAAAGTGAGAAAAAACCGGCCTGTAATAAAACGCCGGTAACCCCCGATTCGCAATACGGCATAAGCATCATTCTGGTAAAAAAGAGATTTAAATCTGCTCAAAATTTATTTATTAGGGAGTGGAAGTGAAGTTCAAGTATTTGAAACATTTAAAAACGGTTAATATTCCGGTAATTGTGATTGCAAAACACGTCACAAACGGACCGATGATTTGAAATAAGCATTTAAGTTTTATTGCATATTACTTTCCAGATAAATTCCGGAACGCCACTCCATCCCAAACAGGCACCGCTTTTGACGTATTAATCAGGAAGCAATGGCGCAGGTCATCGTGCTGACCAAGTTTGACCAAACGCTGGTAATGACTGGCCTTTTTCGCTGCTTCCTGTAACTCATTTTTTGATGATTTCCAGAGAGTCAATGCAGTTTCTGATGCGTCGCAAATATGGGAGAACTGGCCTGTTTGTTCCAGAGTTTCGACCAGTGCACCAGCACAAAGAGTATCCTCTAGACTGAATGTATTTTTCCATCCTGAACAAAGAATGACGACGTTTTTTTGCTGTTCGTTAAGCCATCCGGTTATGGAACGGAGGTTTGCAAATGCGGCAACTGCAATATTACCTGAATTTTTCGCCATTTCAACCGCCTGGGTTCCGTTGGTAGTTGAGTATGCCAGGTTTTTCCCCTTTAAGGTGCTTTGTAAAAATACAGTAGGCGAATTGCCGAAATCAGCAAAATCAACCTTATTGCCTTCACGCTCTGCAGCAGTGAGATAACCTTTGTTTTTGTATTGAAGCAATTCATTAAGACCGGAAACAGGAATTACAATTTCGATTCCGCTTTCGAATGCGGCACAAAAAGCCGTGGTTGCGCGCAATACATCAATTACAACTACTATATATTCGCCATTAGTGATCCGAAATTCAAATAAAGCAGGCGTTAAAATAACTTCAATACTTTTCATGTCACAAATCTATAAAAATAATGCGCAGCACAAATTTACATTATGCTGCGCATTTCAAGCTACAAATCTTTTGAACCAGGGATTCAGCCTTTGTAAAATGGCATTTTAACAACCTGGGCTTTCAGCGCTTTTTCACGGATACTGATAAATATTTCGCTTCCGGATTTCATATACGCTTTGGGAACATAAGCCATCCCTATGCCTCTCCTGACTGATGGGCCCATGGTTCCGCTGGTAACTATGCCAATTTTGTTGCCTTCAGCATCCACCACATCATACCCGTGACGGGGAACACCTTTGTCGATCATTTCGAACCCGACGAGACGACGTGATGTACCTTCGGTTTTTTGTTTCAGAAATAGTTCCTTATTGATAAAATCTTTTTCATCCGTAAACTTAGTGATCCAGCCCAGTCCTGCTTCAATTGGCGAAGTAGTATCGTCGATATCGTTACCATATAGGCAGAAACCCATTTCGAGGCGCAAAGTATCGCGGGCCGCAAGTCCGATAGGTTTGATTCCGTATTCAGCACCTGCTTCCATAACAGCATTAAAAATTTTCACAGCATCTTTGTTCTCCATATAAATTTCACATCCGCCCGAGCCAGTATAGCCTGTTGTCGCAAAAATCACATCTTTCACACCTGCAAAATCAAGTTTTTTAAAAGTGTAATATTCCATATCAGTGACTGTGGTTGTGGTTAGCTTCTGCATCGCTTTTAAAGCCAGCGGTCCCTGAACGGCAAGCTGCGCTATTTCATCGGAGGCATTATATATCACTGCACCCACTTTATTCTGGTTCAGCAGCCATGCCCAGTCTTTCTCAACGTTCGATGCATTTACAACCAGAAGGTAGGTTTCAGCATCAATACGGTATACCAGCAAATCATCGACAATACCACCTTTCCCGTTCGGGAGGCAGGAATATTGAACCTTCCCGTCATGAAGAACTGAAGCATCATTAGTGGTGACATACTGGATAAAAGCCAAGGCTTTCGGACCTTTCACCCAGATTTCGCCCATGTGCGAAACATCAAAAACGCCAAGCTTTGTGCGAACAGTTTCATGTTCATCATTAATTCCTGAAAACTGGATCGGCATATTGTATCCGGCGAAAGGCAGCATTTTTGCGCCAAGTGTTTCATGAATTTTTGTAAATGCAGTATTTTTCATGTAATAAATATTTATATGTTTAGTTGTTTTTTCAGTAAATAAAGCAAGACATGCATTCTGCAGATTATTGTATGTAATATTCCCCGTTTCCTGCGTGCGACAAAAGTAAGAAAATGGAAGCACCCGGAGCTATTTACACCTATTAAGTTTCGGAAATTATTCCATCATATTTTCCGGTTAATATCAATGAAAAAATAAATGATCAGAATATTGCACTTTATTTTACAAAGCCATGCAACCATTTTCGGAATCAGGTCCCCTTTAAACATATTTCAACCACGCTAAAAAGTTATCACATTTCCGGGTGGCTTTTTTCTATTTTTGCAGAAAAATTGATCTATGCTTAAAATTGGAGTTATTGGAGCCGGCCACCTGGGTAAAATTCACATTAAATGCATCAAAGAAATTCCGGAATTTGAACTTGTAGGATTTTTTGACACGGATGAGTCAATCGTTCAATCCGTATCCAACGAATTCGGAATCAGGAACTTTGATTCCATTGATGAGTTAATCAGCAAAGTAGAAGTTATAGATATTGTAACACCTACCATCGCTCATTTTGGACTTGCAGCCCGTGCATTAAAACAATTCAAACACGTATTTATTGAAAAGCCAATTGTAACAACCCCTGAAGAAGCGCTGAAACTGATCGATATAGCAAGCGAGGCCAATGTAAAAGTGCAGGTTGGCCATGTTGAACGCTATAACCCGGCAATGGTGGCAGCGCGGCCGTTCATTGACAATCCCATGTTTATTGAAGTTCACCGTCTTGCCGGTTTTAACCCTCGGGGCACAGATGTGCCGGTTATACTGGATCTGATGATCCATGATATTGACATCATCTTACACACGGTTAAAGCCAATCTGAGGAAAATCAGCGCCAGCGGTGTAGCTGTGATTACAGATACTCCTGATATTGTGAACGCCAGGCTTGAATTTGATAATGGCTGCGTTGCCAATCTCACCGCTAGCCGGATATCGCTTACTCCTATGCGTAAAGCCAGGTTTTTTCAGCGTGATGCCTACATTTCAGTAGATTTCCTGAATAAAAAAACAGAAGTGGCATTTCTCAAAAACATCAATGGTGGTGAAATAAATCCGTTTTTACCCATTCTTGAACCTGGAAACGGGAGAGAAGCAAAGCAGATTCATTTTGAGAGACCCCTGATCATTTCCACCAATGCCATTCAAACGGAACTTTCAAGTTTTGCAAAGGCCATCATTGAAAATATTACGCCCGAGGTTACCATCAGCGATGGATACCAGGCGTTAAAAGTTGCTTTCCAGATACTCGGAAAAGTTGAGAGCGCAGTAAATCAATCAAAATCCGCACAAAATTGAATATGAAAATAAATTAAACGTTTCAGCATCATAACCTTGCGAACTGCTTTACAGGGCAAAACATTAATTGCTCATTTTAAATGAAATCGTGTTATATTTTGATACACTTAAAAAATGACTCTATCTTTCAACCGTATCATTCTGCTTTTCTGCAGATA
>Ga0079306_1000707_pt1 | contig 27555 bp, 20 predicted proteins | sample Methanotroph_Enr_FD_79181 | JGI IMG/M metagenome (GOLD analysis project Ga0079306, IMG submission 79181) | Enriched soil microbial communities from Old Woman Creek wetland in Ohio, USA - Methanotroph_Enrichment_5 | ecosystem: Environmental > Terrestrial > Soil > Wetlands | place: USA: Ohio...
GGCCCTCCCAGCACCTACACCATGTGGGCTTCCTTCTACGGATCGGTGCCGCTCTTCGTGGTGAAGTCGCCCGGGGAGCCGGTCCTGGCCGAGGGGTTCAAGGTCTGCACCGGGTGAGGCACAGCGGCCAGACCGCCAGTTCGAGCTAGATTTGCCGTAACGGATCAGTAATCAGTCCGATCCGTCCGATCCGTCCGGAGAGCCGGAGGCCGGCAACACTGCCGGGCGCAGCAATGAAAAGGGATCAGCCGCTACAGGCTGGCCCCTTTTTGTCAACCGGAGCCGAGGTTACCGGTGCCGCATGAAGTCGGGAGGCAAGCCTTCGCCTCCTGAACGACCCAAATGAGATATTGAGCCAGGCCAGGCGAGAACGGGGGTGATCTGCGCTGACAAGAGCGGCGAAGCGCGGTGACACAGTGCAGTAGTAACCGTGCCGGATTAGCTCAAAAAGACGTTGCAGACTGGCTTTGAGTGCGACAGTGTCACCGCTGACAGGGAATCAAGGCTTGCACGCAGAGAAAAGTATGTAAGAATTAACCGCGAAGCTCTTTCGGCTTTCGCGTTCTCAAGTGCCGTCTAAACCAGTGACAGTAGCCAAAGTCAGCCGAACGATCAGTGCCAACCGGACGCCACCTGATGAAGGAGGCACGACAGATCGCTACCTTGTCATTCATCCACTGCCGACGCCGGTACCGAAGGCCGTTCGCGCCATTGCTCCGCACCGGCGGGGCACGAGTTTCTTCCTCCCCCAAAAGGCCTTGGCGGTGGCGAAAATGACCCGTTCCCCAACGACGACCCATGCTGCCGCCCCCCCCAGCTTCCCCGTTACAATCGAGGCGACGTTCCAGCCGGCCCCATTTTGCAGGGCGTCCCCCGGCTGCAGCCGTGAGCCTGAAGGCGGCGGGCCGCGCCTCGGCAGGAAAGCGTCGGCTCCGTCAGTACCGCACCGCCCGAACCGGGCCTTCGCGCACGGCGCCAAGCGGGTCGCAGATCTCTTTCCCGGCAGGTTGCTAGGCCCTGCTCTGTTGGCCATCCTCTTCACCGTACTCACTTTCTGCAACACTTTTGCCCAGCCGGCCAAGAAGCAGAGCCTCCTCTTTCTCGGCAACAAGAACATAGCCCCGGTGGTCTACCTGTCTGATGGCACCCCGTCAGGAGTTGCGGTCGACATCGTACGTGCGCTCGCACGACACCTGCCGCAGCCAATTGACATCAAGGTCATGGACTGGTCGGAAGCACAGCTGCTCGTGGCCCGGGGGGAAGCGGATGCCCTGATCCAGATCAACCCGACGGCGGAGCGCAAACTGCTCTACGACTTTTCCGATCCACTGCTCGAGTCCCATTTCTCCATCTTCACCACCACCGACAAGCTTGGGATATCGGGGCTCAAGGCGCTGCGCGGCTTGCGCGTGGGAGTCGAAGCGGGAGGCCTGCCCGGGCAGCTCTTGGAAAAAGAACCTCACATCCCCCTCACGATCATCCCAAACTTCCTGGAGGGGTTCAAACTGCTGCAGCAAGGCGCCATCGATGCCGTGGTGGTGGACTACCGGGTCGGGTCCTACGTCCTCGCCGAACACAAGTTCCGGGACATAAAGGTAACCGGCAAGCCGGTCGCCTTCTCCTACTCGTCGATAGCGGTAAAAAAAGGGAATACGCAGCTGCTGGACTCGATAAACAACGCACTCAGGATCATTAAAACGGACGGGACCTACCAGGACGTCCTGGACGCCTGGAAACCCAAAGAGGTCGTTTTCCAGACACGCGAGCAGATCACCCAAAAGATGTACATCGTGACGGTAACGGTCTTTCTCATCCTGTTCGCCATCGCAGCTATCTGGACCATGACGCTCAGGCGAGCATTGACCAAGAGAAAAGCGGCCGAGGAGAGGCTGCGGGAGCAGTATTCCACGTTGCACAGCATCATCAACAGCGTCAATGCGCTCATCTTTTCGGTGGACCGGCAGTACCGGTACACCAGTTTCAACCAGGGGCATGCCGCGGCCATGCAGGCACTCTATGGCGCAGAGATCAAACAGGGGCACGGCATCTTGGAGTACATGACCGTGCCGGAGGATCGGGAAAGCGCCAAGCACAACATCGACCGAGCCCTGGCCGGGGAGCAACTCGTGGAGGAAGCCTATTCGGGGGAAGGACTCCGGTTGCGGCACTATTTCCGGGTATCGCACAGCCCCATCTGGCGAGGGGAAGAGGTGATCGGCGTCGCGATGCTCGCCTATGATATGACGGAGCGCAAGCAGACCGAAGAGGGTTTGGCAGAACGGGCGATGCTCGCGGAGCTTTCGGCCGATATCGGGTACTCCCTGACCATGCCGAGCGATCTGCACAGCATATTGGCAAAATGCGCCGAAGCCCTGGTGCGGCACCTGGAGGTGGCCTGCGCCGGCATCTGGACCCTGGATGCCGACGGAAACACCCTGGAGCTGCAGGTGGAGGCTGGAGCGGAGACCGGCATGGGCGGTTCTCAGCGCCGCGTGCCGGTCGGCCAGCTTCCCATCGGAATGATCGTCCGGGAAGGCAAGCCGTACGTCAGCAACGCCTTGCCGGAAGAGCCACGTTTGCCAGACCTGGAATGGGCGCTGCGGGAAGGGATGGTGGCCTTGGCCGGTCATCCCCTCATCGTCGAGGGGATGCCGGTCGGCGTCATGGCCATCTTCTCCCGCCGACGGTTAAGGGAGGTAACCCTGAAGGCGTTGGCGCCGATTGCCAATGGAATCGCCATCGGTATCAAACAGAAGCTGGCCGAGAAGGAGCTCAAAGAGCTCAATGAAAAACTCGAGCAGCGCGTGCAGCAAAGGACGGCCGAACTGGAGGGGAAGAACGCGGAACTTCAGCAGATGAACCGGCTTTTCGTCGGCCGGGAGCTGCGGATGGTGGAGCTCAAGGAAAAGATCAAGGAGTTGTTGAAGGCGTCGGAAGACGTGTGAGGCGAGCCATGGGAGAATGGAGCGCGCAGGAAAGCTTGCATCCCCGGCGGGGAAAGACCATCGGGCGGGTGCGGCTGGAGCGGCTCTGCATCGTCCGGGAGGTGCGGCGGGCTGCGCCTGGCGAGATCAGCGCCGGGAACCCGGAAAAAACCGCAGGGGAAGAACCATGAAACGACCGGGCATCCTGATTGCACTTGCCCTGCTGCTCGGGTTTCTCGCCGGCTGCAGCCGGGAGCCGGAGGGGAAAGGGCCGCAATACGGGACAAAGCCCAGCTTTCCGGGCGTCCCTGTCTACCGCCTTGCCGTTCACCCGCTGCATAACCCGGCGAAGCTCATGCAGGCCTACCAACCGCTCGTCGACTACCTGAACGGCCGTCTGCAGGGCGCGCGCCTGACCCTCGAGGCGTCGCGGGACTACGCCGACTTCGAGCACAAGTACCAGGCGCGCAGGGAGGAATTTCTGCTCCCCAACCCCTGGCAAACCCTGCAGGCGATGCAGCGGGGCTACCGGGTGATCGCCTCGGCAGGAGAACCGCAGGATTTCAAGGGGCTCTTCGTGGCGCGCAGGGACAGCCGACTGCAACGCCCGGCCGACCTGAAGGGGAAATCGGTGAGCTACCCCTCGCAAACCGCCCTGGCTGCCTGCGTGATGCCGCAGTACTTTCTCCACAAGCGCGGCATCGACGTCAACAAAGACATAGTAAACCGTTACGTCGGCTCCCAGGAGTCCTCCATCATGAATGCCTATCTGGGGCTCAGCGCGGCGGGTGCCACCTGGCCGCCACCCTGGCGCGCCTTCCAGAAGGAGCACCCGCGCGAGGCGGCGGAACTTATGGTGGTCTGGGAAACGGAGCCGTTGGTGAACAACTCCGTCATGGTGCGCGGCGACGTTCCGGCACCGGTGGCGCAACAGGTGCGAACGCTCCTTGTGGGTCTCGGCGACACCAAGGAAGGCAAAGCGATCCTGGCGGGGATGGAAACGGCGCGTTTCCTCCCCGCTTCGGACCGGGACTACGACGTCGTGAGCCGGTACGTCTCCCGCTTCGAGAGGGAGGTCCGGCCGGTGGAGAGGCAATGATACCGAAGCAACTTTTCCATTTTCTGCTCGGCACGCTGCGCGGCCGTCTCGTCCTGACGGTGGCCGTGGTGCATGCGACGATGATGGCCCTTTTCATCGGCGACCTGGTCGTACGTCAGCGCGCCCTGCTCTTGGAGCGCCAGATCCAGGGGGCGACCGCGCTTTCACAGAGCCTCGCCACCTCGGCCGCGGATTGGATCGCCGCCGACGACATCTCGGGGCTGCAGGAACTGGTGGAGGGCCAGCGCCGCTATCCGGAAATCCGCTTCGCCGTATTGGCGGACCGCGAGGGGCGCGTGCTGGCCGACACGGACAAGTCCAAACGGGGGCTCTACCTGCTCGACCTCCCCCGCGAGGCGCGCCAGACGGTGCTGTCCGGCAGCTTCCCGCTGGTCGACGTCGCAGTTCCCGCCCAGATCGGAGGACGCCATGTCGGCTGGGCACGCGTCGGGATCGGACAGAAGCTGGCCGGAGAGCAGCTCATGGAGATCACCAGGAGCGGCCTCCTCTACGCCCTGGGCGCCATCGCCATCGGCTCGGCCATCGCCTGGCTGATGGGGCGCCGGATCACCCGGAGGCTCTACGCGGTCCTCGAAACCATCGACCAGGTCCGCGCCGGCAACCGCCTGGCCCGCTCGCCGCTTGTCGGCGACGACGAGGCGGCCGCCCTGGCCCGCGAGTTCAACGCCATGCTGGATGTGCTTGCGGAACGGGACGCCGAGCTGCGCGCCTCCGAGCAGAGCTACCGGTCGCTCATCCGCAAGGTCCAGGCCGCCATCGTGCTCCATGACGGCCAGGGCCACATCCTGACCAGCAACCCTTTGGCGCAGGAGCTTTTGGGGCTTTCCGCGGAGCAGCTCCTCGGCAAGTCCCTGATCGATCCGGACTGGCATTTCCTGCGCGAGGACGGCACCGTGTTGCCGGCCGGCGACTATCCGGCGAGCCGTGTGCTGTCGACGCGACAGCCCCTGCGGGGGATGGTGACGGGCATCAGGCGCCCCGACCGGGAGGAAGTCGCCTGGATGCTGGTGAATGCCGAACCGGAATGCGACGAGGCGGGGAACATAGCGCTGGTGGTCGTCTCCTTCGTAGACATCACCGAGCGCAAGCGGTCAGAGGAGAAGGAGCACCTGCTGAGCGCCATCGTCCAATCCTCCGACGACGCCATCATCTCGAAGAACCTGGACGGGGTCATCCTCTCCTGGAACGCGGGAGCGGAGCGCATCTACGGCTACAGCGCCGAGGAGGCCGTGGGGCAGCCGGTATCGATGCTGGCCCCGCCCAAACACGCGAGCGAACAGGCCGAGATCATGACACGCCTGAGACGGGGCGAACGGGTCGAACATTTCACGACGGAGCGGGTGCGCAAGGACGGCCGGCCCATCTTCGTATCGCTCACCGTCTCCCCGGTCGTCGGCGAGGCGGGGAACATCGTGGCGGCCTCCACCATCGCCCGCGACATCACCGACCGGATGCTGGCCGAAACGGCGCTCAGCAAGGGTGAAAGGGAGCTCAGGGATGCGCAGCGGATAGCCCATATCGGCAGCTGGGACTGGGACGCGAAAACCGACACCCTTGCCTGGTCGGAGGAATACTACCGCATCTACGGTATCGACCCCAAGGTCCCAACGCCCAGCTATCGGGAGCACCTGGAGATCTACACCCCGGAAAGCGCCGAGCGCCTTGCCGCGGAGGCGGCCAAGACCATGCAGTCCGGTGCGCCTTACGAACTGGAGCTGGAGCTCGCCCACCCCGACGCGAACAGGAGGTGGATCTTTGCCCGCGGGGAAGCCAAGTACCATGCCGACGGCACGGTCATCGGACTGCACGGCATCTCCCAGGACATCACCGCCCAGAAGCGGGCCGAGGCGGAGATCTTCAGGCTCAACGCCGACCTGGAACAGCGGGTTGTCGAACGGACCAACGATCTGGAGGCGAAGCGTACCGAGCTCATGGAGAGCCAGCGGGCCTTGATGAACATGGTGGAGGACTTGAACGAGAAAACGGTGGCGCTGCAAAACGCCAATGCCAAGCTGCAGGAACTGGAGCGCCTGAAGTCCATGTTCATCGCATCGATGAGCCACGAGCTCCGGACCCCTTTGAACTCCATCATAGGCTTCTCCTCGATCCTCATGAACGAGTGGCTCGGCCCGGTCAATCCGGAGCAGCAGATGAACCTCGCCACCATACTCCGCTCGGGAAAGCATCTCCTCAACCTGATCAACGACGTGATCGACGTCTCCAAGATCGAGGCGGGGAGGATAGAGGTCCGCATCGAGCAGTTCGACCTCTACGAACTGATCTCGGAGGCAGTCCAGTACGTGGAGCAGGATGTCCGGGAAAAGGGGCTGGAACTCCGCCTCGAACTTGAGCACCGGACGGTCCGCACCGATCGCAGCCGTCTTTTGCAGTGCATCATCAACCTCATGAGCAACGCGCTGAAGTTCACGGAAACAGGCGGCATCACGGTGGAATCGTCGGCGGAGGGCGCCGCAGGGGGACAGGTCCGCATCGCGGTCCGCGACACCGGCATAGGCATCGCGCCGGAGGACATCCTCCGGCTGTTCCAGCCCTTTGTTCGGCTCGAGACCCCCATGAAGGCCACGGTGCCGGGGACCGGGCTCGGCCTGTATCTGACCAGGAAGCTGGTTGTCGAAGTGCTGCACGGAGCCATACTCTGCACGAGCTCGATCGGCACGGGGAGCAGCTTCACCATCAGGATACCGGAGAAAATCGATGCAGACAGTACCGGCAGCGGAGGGTGACGGGGAGGACCTGCGCGCCGCGCACCGCGTCGCTGGGCGCGACCAGAAGGTGCGGCCAAGGGACGCATGAACCATCTGCACCGGCCGACGGCTGGCTAGGCGGTGGAGTCTAAAGGGGCGTATCTGGGGGCGGGAACAGCATATTCCCGAGTTGACACGAGGAGTGGGCATGAAGCGCCTCATCACCGTCATAGCTCTGGTACTGATTGCCGGTACGGCGTGCGCCGCGTCGCCTGAGGCGCCGCTCAAACTCGGCGTCCTCGCCTACCGGCCCAAGCCGCAAACCATCGCGCAATGGCAGCCGCTGGCCGCCTACCTGCAGTCGGCGCTCAAGCGCCCGGTCGAGCTTAAGGCATACGAGCATGGGGAATTGGCCGCCGCCGCCGCGCGGCGCGCAGTGGACGTGGTGGTTACCACGCCCAACCATTACGTTCTCCTGCAGCACACAAGCGGCCTTTCGTCGCCGTTGGCGACGCTGATCTCGTCGGAGGGGGCGCGCGAACTGAGCGAGTATGCCGGCGTCATCTTCGCGCGTTCCGACAGACGCGACCTCGCGTCGCTTCCGGACCTTGCCGGCAAGCGTATCGCCGCCGCCTCGACCGATGGGTTCGGCGGCTATCAGATGCAGGCGTTCGAGCTGCTGGAAGGGGGTGAGCCTCTGCCCGCCGGCGACCGGCTGCTGCTCACGGGACAGCCCCAGGACCGCGTGGTCGAGGCGGTCCTCTCCGGCCGAGCCGATGCCGGTTTCGCCCGCAGCGGCCTGCTCGAATCGCTGGCGCGGGATGGAAAACTCGACCTGGGCCGGATCAAGGTCGTCAACCGGCGGGTTTTGCCTGCCTTTCCCTTCGCCGCCTCCACCCGGCTCTACCCCGAATGGCCGGTGGCGGTGATGCCGCAGATCGACAGGGAACTTGCCGGCCGCCTGGCGGCCGCCCTGTTTCTGCTCCCCCGCGGCAGCTTCCACGGCCCGGCTGCCGTCATCCACGGGTTTGGCATCCCCGCCAACTACGACGGCGTCGAGAATCTGATGCGCCGCCTCGCCCTCCCCCCTTTCGACCGTGCCCCGGAAATCACACCCACCGACCTTTGGCGCCGCTACGCCTCGCGGATCGTCGCGCTGGCGGGGCTTTTGCTGCTGCTCGCGGGGACCAGCGCCGGCCTTGTCGTCGTGTACCGGCGGTCCCGGCAGTCGCTGCGCGAACTGGAGCGATTGGCGGAAAAGGAACGGCTGCTGCTGGCAAGCCTTGCCGAGGGGGTATACGGCGTGGACCTCAAGGGGAACTGCATCTTCGTCAACCCTCGCGCCCTGGCCATGCTGGGGTTTGAGGAGGGCGAGATCATCGGCAGGGACGCGCACCGCCTGTTCCACGGCGGCAGGGGGGACGACGCCCCCTCACCCCATGAGAACTGTCCCGTCATCCTCACCCTACGCGACGGCCTAAAACGGGAGCTCGAAGACGCCTTCATCAGCAAGGACGGCACCATGTTCCCGGTATCGCTCGCCGTCTCCGCGATGCGGCATGGCGGTGACATCGTGGGCGCGGTGGCGGTCTTCCAGGACACCACCGCCCGCAAGCAGGCTGAGAAGGCGTTGCAAGACAGCGAAGCACGCTTTCGTCGGCTGGCAGAAAACGCACGGGACGTCATCTACCGCATGTCGCTGCCCAACGGCGTCTACGAGTACGTGAGCCCCGCAGCGGTGGACCTCTTCGGCTATGCCCCGGAGGAGTTCTATGCAGCGCCGGGCCTGATCCGGAAGCTCGTCCACCCCGATTGGGAACCAGATTTCGAAAAGCAGTGGACGAGGCTGCTTAATGGGGAGGCGCCCCCAAGCTACGAGTTCCAGATCGTCCACAAAAACGGGGAGGCCCGGTGGGTGAACCAGCGAAACATCCAGGTCCGCGACGAAGGCGGGCGCATCGTCGCCATAGAAGGGATCGTTACCGACGTAACCGAACGGAAGAAAGCCGAGGACGAGCAGCGCAACCTGAACGCCGTGCTCGAACTGCGGGTTGCCGAGCGGACCTCCCTGCTGCAGGCCAAGACCGAGGAACTGGAGCGGGCCAACGAAAGGCTGACCGAGATGGACCGCGTCAAGTCCATGTTCCTTGCCTCCATGAGCCACGAGCTGCGCACCCCCCTGAACGCCGTCATCGGCTTCTCCAGCGTGCTGCTCAACGAATGGGTAGGTCCGGTCAACGAGGAGCAGAAGCAAAACCTCGCGAGCATCAACGCCTCCGGTCGGCTCCTCCTCGACATGATAACCGACGTCCTGGACGTCACCCAGATCGAGGCCGGCGCGGTCGTGCCGGTCGTCGAGGAGTTCGACCTGCACGACCTGCTCGCCGAAGCGGAGAGCGCGACAGCGGCCCTCGTACGGGAAAAGGGGCTCGTACTGCACAGCGAACCGCTCACTCTGCGGATGCGCACCGACCGGCGGCGGCTTTTGCAGTGCGTGCAGAACATGTTGAGTAACGCGGCCAAGTTCACGGATACCGGGAGCGTGACGCTCAGCGCGCGGTTGGTCCCTGCAGCAACGCCGGAACCGGAGCTGGTGGAGATCACCGTTGTCGACACCGGCATCGGTATCGATCCGCAGGACCAGTCGAGACTGTTCCAGCCCTTTTCCCGAATCGTCACGCCCGAGAGGGTGACAGTTCCCGGCACCGGGCTCGGGCTCTTTCTCACCAGGAAGGTCGCGACGGAGATCCTTAAGGGCGACATCCTCGTGTCGAGCGAACGCGGCCGGGGGAGCCGGTTTTCCCTGAGGATACCCGCGTGGCTGCCATGAGCAGGCCTCACTCTGTCCCGACACCTACCGATATGCCGCGTTCATTGCCCAAACGGAGTAAAATATTTTTGGGAGGTCGTCAAAAATGAAACTACTACCTTTTCTGGTCGTGATGTCGTGCATGGTGTTTGGTTTGGCAGCGGCTAAAGCAGGTCAGAGTGACTCTGATCTGGACGCCCTGCTGTCAAAAGTGACTGTCGTTACGTGCATTGAACCTCCCTATCAGATACAGGAAAAGGACCGTCCGCTCACCGGTGTTTCTGTCGAACTGGTGCAGATGATGATGAAGGAGGCGGGTGTCGATCTGAAGATCCAGGTGTACCCTTGGGCGCGAGCATACAGCATGGCGCAGCGGTACGAAAACGTGATGCTGTTCAGCATCCTGCGCAACCCTCCGCGCGAAAAGCTGTTCAAATGGGTTGGTACGCTGCATCCTTTTCACGTCTATCTTTACCGGATGAAGGATCGGCCGGACATTGTTGTCAATACGCTGGACGACGCCAGGAAATACAGAATCGGCGTGCTACGGGATGACTCCAGGAATATTTACCTCCGTAGTCAGGGGTTTGGCAGGAATCTGGAAGAAGTCACTCTTGACTCGCAAAATATCAAGAAATTGTTCTTGGGGCGAATCGATATATTGCCGAGTGATCCTATCGTACTGTCATATTGGTTCAAAGTCATGAACAACGACCCGATGTCTTCGCAGAAATATGACATGAAGAAAGTGGAGAGGATTTACCGCGTCGCTGGCGCGGACGGAGAAAACTATGTTGCCATGAGCCTGAAAACGGATGATCGGGTGGTCGAGCATTTCCGCCGTGCGCTGAATCGAGTGAAAGCGAGCCCACAATATCAGCAACTGCTGGATAGGTATCTGAAGTAACGGGACCCTTGCGGTTTCTGTGCCGTAGATGCTTTGGTCCGACACTCCCGGGAAAGCCTAAAGGCATTTTCCCGACAAAGTGATCACAGACAAAGTTAGGACCTGTCATGAAAACAGCACCTGTCGCATGCATCGTTTTCCTCATTGTCTCAATGTGTGCGATCTCATACGCCCAGTCCCCGCTTCGAATCGCCCGGATTGAAAACATCCCGGACCAATTTGTCGGAGGGGAGATTCTGAAAGTCGTGTACGGCCGCCTGAAAATTCCTATCGAACTGGTCGACCTGCCTGCCAAACGGGCGCTCATGGATTCAAGCCAAGGCGCGCTGGATGGTGAAGCTCAACGGAATATCAACGTTCAAAAGCAATATCCCGCCCTGATCATGGTACGTCCTGCCATCAATTACATTGAACCATCCGTATTTTCGAAAAAACACCGATTTGAGGTCAAAGGATGGGATTCCATCAAGGGCTATACCGTCGGGATCGTGCGGGGAGTCGGAACGTCAGAAGACGGCACCAAAGGGATGAAACGTGTAACGGCGGTCACGACGCTGGACCAGCTCATGCTGTTACTGGCCGCGGATAGAATCGATGTGGCGGTTTCCGATTCCTTCAGCGGTCTGGTGGTCGTCAAAAAATTGCGCCTGGAGGACCGGATCAAGGTGCTGACACCGCCTTTGCAGAAAAGCGAGGTTTATCATTTTCTGCATGAAAAGCATCGGGACCTGGTCCCGAAAGTGGAAAGGGTGCTCAGGGAGATGCATGCCAGCGGCGAACTGGAGCAGTTGCGCACGCAGATCATGCAAAGATATCTCGCTCAGATGGATGGCGCGATCCGCGGAAGGTGAGACAGACATGAACCACACACCGGATAAAAGAGAGAACCGGTCCATCACCCGGCGGCTTACGGCAAGCCTCATAATTACCGTTCTCATCGTTTCGGTAATCGCCGTCACAGCGATGCACCGTGTCGTATCCCAGGCTGCGATGAGAGGGCTTGAACAAAAGGCGGACGAGACGCTCGCCTATCTTGTCGGAACACTTGAAGTGCCGCTTTGGTCGGTCGACGACGAGGCAGTAAAGACCATAGGGAAGGCGGTTTCCCATGATGAATCGATCGTGCGGTTGATCATAAGGAATGAATCCGGGGCAGTCATTTATTCCATCGATAAAGACAAAGACGGTGACCTGATAAACAGATCCGGCAAAATATTTCACAAACAGTGGAATCTGGAAAAACCTGCAGGTGAGGTATCCGTTTCCATCACCCCCTCAATATACAAGAAAAACGGCAGGCAATTACTCTATTTCTCGATGCTCATCATAGTCCTTATCCTGATCTCGGTGGTGATCGTGACGGTAATTTTCATCCGCACATCCCTGAGCAAGCCCCTGAAGAGTCTCGATGAAATCACGAGCCGTTTCGCCTCCGGGAATTACGACCCACCAAGCCACCCCCTCCCCTACCTCGAATTCCAGCCCTTCGGCAGAGCGTTGGCAGACATGGCGGGGAAAATAGAGAGACAGATCAGCATGGCGCAGCAGGCTGAAGCGAAGTATCGGGACATCTTCGAGAACGCCATAGAAGGCATCTTCCAGTCAACCGTTGAAGGACGATTGCTGAACACCAACCCCGCATTTGCGGAAATACTCGGGTACGACTCGGTTGACGAACTCTCGGCCAGCGTCAGCGAAAAGCCGAACGCCCTTTACTTCCATCGGGAGGAAGGCGACGAACTCCGTTCACTTCTTCTTGAGCGGGGAGCCGTGTCAGGACACGAACTCCAGTTCTGCCGCAAGGACGGCCAGGCGATCTGGATTTCCGTCAACGCCCGGCTGGTGCGCGGCGATGCCGACGAGCCGCATATCATCGAAGGCTTTGCACGCGACATCAGCGACCGCAAGCGCACGGAGGCGGAACTCGCAAAACACCGCGACCATCTCGAAGAACTGGTCGCCGAGCGGACCGCCGAACTGGTAGAGGCCAAGGAGAAGGCGGAGACCGCAAATCGAGCCAAGAGCGTATTCCTTGCCAATATGAGCCATGAACTGCGAACCCCCCTGAACGCCGTGCTCGGATTCGCACAACTGATGAAGGTCGCACCGGACGCTACCGTGCAACAGATCGAGAGCCTGGACATCATCGCCCGCAGTGGCGAACACCTGCTGAACCTGATCAACAACATACTGGATATCTCCAAGATCGAGTCCGGCCGCGTGCAGTTGGAAGAGTCCGCCACCGATCTGCATCAGCTCATACAGGAGATGCGATCTCTCATGCAGGTAAAAGCGCACGAGAAAGGGCTGGACTTTAGCGTGGAGCAATCCGCGGATTTTCCTCACAACGGCACTATCGACGCGGGCAAGCTGCGCCAGGTGCTGATCAATCTGATCGGGAACGCCGTCAAATTCACCAAAGCCGGGGGGGTGATCCTCCGGGCCGGGGTGGTAGCCTGGGAGCCGCAACCGGCGCGGGTTAGATTCGAAGTGATAGACAGCGGGCCGGGCATTCCGGAAAAGGAGCTGGGGCGTATCTTCCAACCCTTCGAGCAATTGGCGGACCAGCCGGTTGCGGAAGCCGGATCCGGGCTGGGACTCACCATATGCAAGCAGTATGTCGAACTCATGGGGGGGCAGCTTGGCGTTACCAGCGAAATGGGTAAAGGTTCGGTGTTTTATTTCGAGATGCCGGTGACGGTGCTTCCGGATGTGGAGATGCCCGCCGTAGCGCTGCACGGTCGCGTCACTGGGATTGAAGAGGGACAACCGCGCTTAAGGCTCCTCGTCGTTGAAGATCAGCCGGAAAACCGTCAGCTCTTATACAAACTGCTTGAGCCCTTGGGTTTTGAACTGCGGGAGGCCGCCAATGGAAAGGAAGCGGTGGAGATTTTCGAGAAGTGGCACCCCGACCTGATCTGGATGGATATGCGTATGCCGGTAATGGACGGCAGCGAGGCGACCCGACGCATCAAACAGACCGAAAAGGGCGCACGCACCAAAGTCATCGCCCTCACGGCCCACGCCCTGGAAGACGAGCGACGCGAGATATTGGCGTCGGGGTGCGACGACTTCATCCGGAAACCGTACAGGGACACGGAAATATTCGATGCCCTGGCCAAGCATCTCGGCATACGCTTCCGGTATGCCGATGACCATCCGCCGACTGCCGAAAGGGCGGGATGCGAGTTGACCGCCGACCGGTTATACAAATTGCCACGGGATCTTACCGATGAGTTATTGCGAGCCGCGGAGCTGCTGGACGGAGCGCGCATGCTCGAGGCGATACGCCGTATCGGCGACCTGGATCATGAGCTGGGTGAGCTCCTGCGCTGCATGGCGGAGAATCTGCGGTATAAAGAGCTGTTGAAGGTGCTGGACACCCTGACGGGAAAGAGGGCCCCATGAACGCTCGCGAAACGGAACAGGACGATATCCTTGCAGTCGACGACACCCCCGCAAGCCTCAAGCTGCTGGCGGATATCCTGAGCGATGCGGGCTACCGGGTGCGTTTGGCCGGCGATGGCGAGTTGGCTCTGCGCAGCGCAAATATTCAACCGCCCGCGTTGGTTTTGCTGGATATCAGGATGCCGGGCATGGACGGTTACGAGGTATGTCAACGCCTGAAAGCCGACGAAAAGACCCGTTCCATCCCCGTCATCTTCCTCAGCGCCTTGGAAGACGAACAGGAGAAGGTGAAGGCCTTCCAGGTAGGGGGCGTGGATTACATCACTAAACCGATCCGCGCCGAGGAGTTGCTCGCGCGGGTCACTACGCATCTTGCGCTTACGCATGCCCAGCTGGATCTGCAGCAGCGCAATGCCGAGCTTGAGGCAGCCCGCGATACCTTGGAGCTAAGGGTAAAGGAGCGTTCCGCCGAGCTTGAGCAGATAAACCGGAGACTCCAGGAGCAGATAGACGTGCATCTCCAGACCCTTGAAGCGTTGCGGGAAAGCGAGGCGAAGTACCGCTCCATCGTGGACACGGCCAACGAGGGGATCTGGGCGCTCGGGCCGGACACCTTGACCACCTTCGTCAACGCCCGCATGACCGAAATGCTCGGCTATTCCTGCGCGGAGATGATCGGCCGGCCGGTGACCGACTTCATGTTCGAGGAGGATGCACCGGATCACCTGTCAAAGATGGAGAACCGTCGCCGGGGCCTTGGGGAGCATTACGAGCGCCGCTTCCGCCATAAAAACGGGGAAACGGTCTGGACTCTGGCTTCCGCCTCCCCCATCTTCGATGCCGACCATGGTTTCCAGGGCTCCTTCGCGATGTTCACCGACATCACCGAGCTCAAGCGGGCGGGGGGAGAACTCCGCAAACTCAACGAAGAACTCGAACTTCGGGTGAAGGAGAGGACAGCGGAACTTGAAGCCAAGAACATCGAACTGGAACGGGCCAACAGGTTGTTCGTCGGCCGGGAACTGCGGATGGTGGAGCTCAAAGAACGGGTCAGAGAGCTGGAGCAGAGACGGTCCTGATCCACGGTTCAGAGAGGAGAATGGCCCTATGGATATTCAGCAGTCGCTGATCGAGAGGATTCACCGGGGTGACCGGGGGGGCGCAAACGCGCTGCTGGATGCGTGGGCGTCGGAACACGGTTATGAACGTCTGTTCACAGAGGTTCTGGATCCGACGCTGCAGCTCATCGGTGAGGAATGGAACTCGTCCGAGACGTTCACGCTCGCCCAGGTGTATGTTGCGGCCAAGGTGACGGAGGACGTGCTGTGCAAGATCGCCGTCCGGAGAAAATCCTCGTCCGAGGGCCAGCCTGCCAAAGGGCCGGCAGTCATCGGCAATATCGAGGAGGACTTCCACGCTTTGGGCCGTCGGATGGTGGGAACGTTCCTGCGCGCGGAAGGGTGGATCGTCCACGACCTGGGCAATGACGTGCCGGCTGCGCTATTGGTGGACAAGGCCCAGGAGGTCGGTGCCCGGGTGATCGGCGTGTCGGCCATGATGATGACGACCGCCCGCAATATCAAGAGGGTGCGGGAAGAGATCGATCGCCGCGGACTGGCGGGACGCTTGCAACTGGCGGTGGGGGGAGCGGTATTCCGCGTCTGTCCCGGTCTGGTTGAGGAGGTCGGCGGAGACGGCACCGCCGCCAATGCGCTCGGCGCTGCCGAACTGTTCAAGCGGCTCTGGGAGGAGTCCGTCAGAAAGGAGGCTGGCTCATGAACAGCATGGAACGTATACAGGCCACACTGGCGGGCAAACCGCTCGACCGACGCGCCTTTGCGCCGGTGCTGGGCCTCTACGGCGCGCGGCTCACCGATTGCCCGCTCGAGAAGTACTACACCGACCCCGAGGCCTATGCGGCCGGCCAGTCGGCAGTGCGGGAGACATTCCGGCCGGACGTCCTCTGTGCGCCGCTGGCGTTTGCTTCGATCGGTGCGGCTTTCGGCGGGGAGCTCGTCTTTCTGGACACCGAGTCCCCCAACCTCCGACGCCCGGCCGTCCAATCTGTGGAGCAGTGGGACTCACTCGTGCCGCCCGATCCGGAAGCACACCCGCAGCTTTTGTTTTTTCGGGACGCGATCCGGCGGATGGCGGCAGAGCACGGGGGGGAGGTCCCCATCGCCATGGTGATCCCGATTCCGGTCGACATCCCTGCAGTGGTCATGGGAATGGAGAGCTGGCTGGAAACCGTGCTCTTCGATCCGGCCGGGGCACAACACGTGATGGAAAGGATCATTCCGTTCTACGTCCGGCTGGTCAACGGCTTTTTCGCCGCCGGGGCGACGTTCGTCGTCATGCCCTCAGGCTTTGCCTCGCCTGCGATCGTGACGCGCGAGATCGTGACGAATTTTACCCGCCTCATCCTGGCACAAACCCTGACTCAACTTTGCGGGCCGGTGGTCCTGCATAACGTGGGCGCGCCGATGTTGGCCCACCTGGATCTGTTGACGGGATTACCATCCGTGGTGGGGTTCATAGTGGATCAACAGGACGACCTGGCCCGGGCCCGCCGCGTGGTAGGACCGGAGAGCGTGTTGTTCGGCGGACTGGATTGTACCAATCTGGGCCCGATGACGGCCGTCGAGGTGGAAGATCGGTGCCGGGCGATTCTGGAGGAGCGTCGGCGGGACGCGCGTTTTGTCCTGGGCACCTCCGGCCCCGACGTGGCCTGGGACACGCCGCCTGAGAACATCCACGCCATGCGGAAGGCGGCGGAATCCTTCGGGAGGATCGAGGTATGAAGAGTACTTCCCGGCCAGGGACGGTGATGATCTGCTGCGGGGTGCTGCAAACCGAGGTTGAGTCACTCTGTCAGGCGCATTGGCCGGATTTTGGCCTGAGGTTTCTCCCCTCGATGATGCACATGCATCCCGAACGGCTGGCGTCGTCCCTCGAATCGGTTCTGGACGGTGAACTGAAAAAGGGGCATGGGGTCGTATTGATTTACGGCGATTGTTGCCCCCTGATGACGGTGCTGGAAGCCCGGCCCGGAGTCGCTCGCACCCGGGGGAAGAACTGCTGCGAACTGCTGTTGGGACCCGAGGAGTATCGCCGGCTGTCGCGCGAGGGCGCGTTTTTTCTGACCCCCGAATGGGCCCGCCGCTGGGAGGAGATTTTCTCAAAGGAACTCGGCCTGAACCGCGACAACGCCACCAGCCTGATGCGGGACATCCACCGCAAGCTGGTGTACCTGGATACCGGCCTGGCGCCGGCGCCGGAAACCGCGTTGAGAGAGTGCGCCGCATACTGCGGACTGCCCTTTGAGGTGCGTCCGGTATCGCTCGAACGGCTGCGCCTCGCCATCGAGGAAGCGCTGCTTAGGTTATGGATCAAAAGGACTCCCCAGTGAAACCTAATGCAGGCGATAACGACCCGGCGTTTGCCGTAATGGCCATGGACATCCTGAGCAATGTGCTCAGCCGTGCGGATAATCCCGGAGACCTGGGAAACTATCTGACCGAAGAGGTGCGGGACTTCACCGGCGCGCGTTGCGTGCTGCTCATCCAATGTCTGTGCACCGAGACGGAGAAGGCGCACCGCGTCATCGGCCTCAATCCGACGCGAAGGCGAGAATGGGCCGAATCTCCGGCTGGAAACCGTTTATACGAGGTCGTCCACTGCGTGCCGGCCCCGCAGCTCTGGCGCGGGGAAGAACCTGCGGAGATTGCAGGGTTTCTGCGGCGAGAGGGGTTTGAGCTGTCGATGGTGTTCCCGTTATATGCGGGAGGCTTCTGGGTGGGAGCCCTGCTCGTGCTCGGCCTGCCCGACGAAGAGCATATCACCTCCGTGCTCAGCCTGCTAAACAACCTGTCTGCCATCGTGGCACTGGTGTTGCGCAACGCGTTTCTTTACGAGAAGCAGGAACAGGTGATCCAGGAACGGGAAGATGATTTTCGCCGGCTCACTTTTTTCCAACGGACGATTCTGGATAATGCGGCTTACGGCATCATCTCCACCACTCCCGAAGGGATTGTTACCAGCTTCAATCCTGCGGCCGAGCGCTTGCTGGGTTACTCGGCAGACGAGATGATCGGCAAACAGACGCCGGCGTGCTGGCACGATCCGGAAGAGGTAACGCGCCATGCCCTCCGGTTGTCCGCAGAACTGGGCGAAACGATCACGCCCGGATTCGAGGTGTTCGCTGCCCGCGCACGGCGCAACCTGCCGGAGGAAAACGAGTGGACCTTCATTTGCAAGGACGGCAGGCACATTCCGATAAATCTGTCTGTAACTGCGTTGCGGGATGAGAAAGGCCATATCACGGGATTCGTCGGCATGGGCTATGATCTCACCGAGCGGAAGCGAGCCGAGGATGCGTTGCGCGAAAACCAGGCGCGGCTTGACCTTGCGCTACGGTCAGCCGGCATGGGGGTGTGGCACTGGGATATCGTGGAGAACAAACGCCACTTTGACGACCAGGTCTGTCATCTTCTGGGCATCAACCCCGCGACGTTCACCGGGGCCGCAGAGGAGTTCTTCGGGGCGGTGCATCCCGACGACCGGGAGATGATCAAAGCGGCACTGGCCCGAGCCGTAGAGCAGGATGCGCTGTACGAACCGGAGTACCGCGCGGTCTGGCCGGACGGAAGCATCCATAATTTAACCGCCCGCGGCAGGTTGCTCCGCGATAAAGAGGGCCGACCGCTTAGGATCAACGGCATCACCTGGGATATCTCCGAGCGCAAACAGTCAGAGGAGAAACTGGCCAAACTCAATGAAGAGTTGGAGCGGCGCGTTTACGAGCGCACCGCCCTCCTGCAGCGGAAGACCGAAGAACTGGAGGCGGCCAATGAAAGGCTGAAAGAGCTCGATCGTCTCAAGTCCACGTTCATCGCCTCCATGAGCCACGAGCTGCGGACCCCCTTGAACGCCGTCATCGGTTTCTCCACCATCCTGCATGACGAATGGCTCGGTCCTGTCAATGCGGAGCAGAAGCAAAACCTCGAGAGCATTCGCTGCTCCGGTAAGCTCCTGCTCAACATGATAACCGACGTCCTGGACGTAACCCAGATCGAGTCCGGCACGATCTCACTGAACATCGAGGAGTTCGACCTGTATGATCTGCTAACCGAAGCGGAGAACGAATCTATTGCTGCCATTCGGGAAAAAGGGCTTGAGCTGCGGAGCGAGTTGATCCATCTGCGGATGCGCACCGACCGGCAGCGGGTTTTGCAGTGCGTGCTCAACATCCTGAGCAATGCGGCGAAGTTCACGGACACGGGGAGCGTGACCATGGCTGCAAGGATCGTCTCTTGCTCTGGAGCAACACCGGAAGGGGAGATGGTGGAGATCGCCGTTACCGACACCGGCATCGGCATCGGCGAAGAGGATCAGTCGAGGATGTTCCAGCCCTTTCACCGAATCATCACACCCCAACGGGCGATCGTACCCGGCACCGGGCTCGGGCTCTTTCTGACCAAAAAAATCGCGAGGGAGATCCTGAAGGGTGACGTCCTCGTGACGAGCGAGTACGGCAAAGGGAGCCGATTCTCCCTGAGAATACCGGTAAGCTTGCCAGCTTCAGCATGAAAATGAAACGATGCGTTGCACGGTATGAGTAAGAGGTGAGTCCGCATCCGCCGTAATCCGGAGGGAGAGATGATCGACCATACTTTCGGTGAACTCGTCAACTTAGAGCAGGTGCGGCAACTGCTCGAATCCCACAACCGGCTTTCGAGGATGGCCTATGGTCTGTTTGACGCCGAGGAGAACAACCTCATCGCCGTGGGATGGCAGGATATCTGCGCTCGGTTCCACCGGGTCAATCCCGTTACGGCCGCCTCCTGCCGCGAAAGCGATGCGTTCATCAAGCTCCATCTGCACGACAACAAGGGAGAGCCCCTTGAATACCGCTGCAAGAACAACATGATCGATATCGCCATGCCGATCGTCATCGAAGGCAGGCACCTAGGCACCTTCTTCACCGGGCAGTTCTTCTACGATGACTCCCCTCCCGACAGGGACTTCTTCGTCACGCAGGCCAAGAAGCTCGGTTTTGATGTGGAAGAATACCTCGAGGCCCTCGATCGGGTTCCGCTGCTTAGCCATGAGCATATCCGCGGTAACGTTCTTTTCCTGCATAACATGGTGCAGATTCTGGCAGAAACAGGCCTGAAAAACCTCCGGCTTGCCCGCGAAATGGATGAGCGCAAACGCGCGGAAGAAGAAATCCGCAGGCTCAATGAGGAACTCGAACTGCGGGTGAAAGAAAGGACAGCGGAACTTGAAGCCAAGAACAACGAACTGGAGCGACTGAACAAGGTGTTCGTCGGCCGGGAGCTGCGGATGGCGGAGCTCAAGGAGCGGGTCAGGGAGCTGGAGGAAAGACAGCCATGATAGACGGTTCAAAGAATGACCATAGGGCCGCCTGCCATGAGCGATCAGGACGCCGTTTTTCGCGGTACCGCGGGATCGACCGCGACATAACCGAGCGCAAGCGGGCAGAGGCGGAGCTGCGCCGGCTCAAGGACGAACTCGAACTGCGGGTACAGGAGCGTACCGCCGAGCTCGCGGCGAAGGACGCGGAACGGGAGCGGATGAACCGGCTGTTTGTAGGGCGGGAGCCGCGGATGGCGGAACTTAAGGAGAAGATCGGAGAACTGGAAAAAACGACAGAAGTCGTGGCATAAGGTCTCATTACCTGACGAGTAACTGGATGAAGGCATGGGGCGATTGAACCAGCAAAACGCCTCGTTCAAAATAACGCGACTTTGGCCAAGACAGAATCGTGTTGACGAAGTACCACACGATACTATACTTTCGGAGTGTCATCGGCATTTCACCAACCGCATATTCGAGAGAATCGATGAAAAAGGTACTGGTAGTCGAGGATAACAAGGACAATCTCCGTCTCATCACCTATGCCTTGGAACGGCGCGGCTATGAGGTGATCGCTGCAGAGACGGGAATCCGCGGCGTGGAACTCGCCATCAGCGAGCGCCCCCTTTTCATCGTCATGGACATCAACCTCCCCGACATCGACGGTTACGAAGCGACCAGGCGCATCCGCGCCTCGGTATCGAACGGGAAGATACCGATCATCGCCATCACCTCCTACGCCATGGCTGGCGACATGGACCGGATCCTGGCGGCCGGTTGCACGGGCTACTTCGAAAAGCCAATCGACCCGTTGACCATCATCGACAAAATCAACGCCCTTCTTGAAGGTAAACTGCCCCCGTCCGAACTGTAAAGATTTGATTAAGGAAGGCCGGAGCGCTCATGAATGTCCTCATCGTCGAAGACAACGCCAATGACCGCAGACTGCTGCGCTACACCTTCGAGCACCACGGCTGCACGGTCATCGAGGCGAAGGACGGCAAGGAAGGGCTGGAACTGGCTGCCGCCCGCCGTCCCGACATCATCGTCTCCGACGCGCTCATGCCGGTCATGGACGGCTTCCAGCTCTTGCGGGCGCTGAAGTCGGACCAGGAGCTCCGGTCCATCCCGTTCGTCTTCTACTCGGCCACCTACACCGGTCACAACGAGGAAAGGCTGGCCGTCTCCCTCGGCGCGGACTCCTTTGTGCTCAAGCCCAAAGAGCCGGAAGAACTCTGGGAGGAGACCTTCAAGATCTTTCAGAACCGGAAGCCCCAGCAGGGATCGGCGGCCCCCACGGTCGGCGAAGGTGAGGAAGAGTTTCTGCGGCAATACAGCCAGATCGTCGCGGCCCAGCTGGAAATCAAGATGAAGGAGCTGGAAGAGGAGCTGGTACGGCGCACGCAGGCCGAAGAGGAGATCCGCACGCTGAACGCGGAGCTGGAGAAGAGAGTAGAAGAGCGGACCGCCGCGTTGCAGCAGAAAAGCAGTGAACTAGAGGAAAGCCAGCAGGCACTCAGGACCCACGTCGAAGAGCTCAAACGAAAGGCCGACGAGCTGAAGCAGACCAATGATGCGCTGGCGCTCGAGGTCAGTCAGCGGGCAGAGGCACAGAAAGAGATATCGTGGCTGAACGAGGACCTGCAGCGGCAGCGGTCGGCGCTGGAGACAACGAACAGGGAACTTGAGAGCTTCAGCTACTCGGTCTCCCACGATCTGCGAGCTCCGCTTAAGCACATCTGCGGTTTTGCCGGCATGCTCGTCGACGAGTACGCCTCCCACCTCGACGAGCCCGGCCGGCAATACCTGGTTCGGATCAAGCGTGCCGCCGACAAGATGAACAGCCTGATCGACGATCTCCTCATGCTGTCTCGGATGGGACGCAGGGAGATGGTCCTCTCCACCGTCGACCTGAGCGCCATGGTGCGGCAGACCTTCGCGGCCCTGAGCCAGGCGGCACCCGAGCGCCGGGTGACCCTGTCGGTCGCCGACGGCGTGACGGTCCAGGCGGACAGCCATCTGATGCAGATACTGCTCGACAACCTGATCGGCAACGCATGGAAGTACACACGCAACAAGGGGGATGCTGTCATCGAATTCGGCTGCACGGAAGTCGACGGCACGCGGGTAATTTTCGTGCACGACAACGGCGCTGGGTTCAATATGGCGTATATCGACAAGCTGTTCGGGCCGTTCCAGAGGCTGCACCGGGAAGATGAATTCGAAGGGACGGGGATCGGGCTGGCAACCGTACAGCGAATCATCCAGCGTCACGGCGGCAGAGTCTGGGCCGAGGCGAAGCCGGGCGAAGGGGCGACCTTCTTTTTCACGCTGTAGAAGCGGTTGCCGTGGTCATGTTCAGGCGAAAGAAGGCCATCACCCGACAAACGATAGCCCCTATGCTTTGCGGGATATCACCCTCACAGTTCCACCAGCTCTCCTTTTTTCCCGAGGCCATATTTTTGCTTCTTGGGGGACGTTACCGTCACGTTGACGACCCTTCCGGCGGCGACTGCGATATCGAGTGCCGATCTGCGTCCACCGTTCCAGTGGTACATGGCCGTCGCCCTCTGCCGGTCCTCCCCGACCTTCTGTCCCTGGCCGATCATCCTTGCCAGTTGATTGTAAGGCATCATGGGCTTCAGCTTATTGACGAACCTCCTGTTGAAGACGGTCTCAGTAGTGCCGGGCAAAGACGCGGACATCGCCGGCGCTAAACAGGTCAGGACGACAACAACTGCAAGCAGGACTTTCTTGATCATGGGTGCTCTCCTGTATTAACCAATAGTGAACGTCGTGCTGTCAAAGAGGCCTTAGTTGCCGAAGCTGTACTCAAAGCCTCCGTAAATCATCCTGCCCGGCCGGGGAACCCCGTAGCTCTGCTCGTACTCTTCATTCAAAAGGTTGTCGGCGCCGAGATAAACGGTTGCCTTGTCGCCGTAGAGCTTCTGTGTCAGTTTCAGGTTGACCACGAGATAGTTGCTAAGTTGCAGTTTCCCCGGCGTGGTATCTACCATCTGCTTTGAGTAGACAAAGGAGTTGGCCACGTAGACCAGAGAGACGAAAGGGGTGAATCCGAAGTCGAAGTCGTACTTGCAGGAAGCGGTAAATTTGTCTCTCGGGACGTACTGCACTTCATCCCTGCCGACGCCGGAAAGATCCTCTGATTTCAGGTAGGTGTAACTCGCTTTCGTCGCGAGTCTCGGCAGGAAGTTGCTGTCGATTTCAGTTACGAAACCGTAGAAACGATAATGTGAGAAGTTCTTGTTCTTCGCCGGGTAGTTGATGTTCTTCGTCGGGTCCGATTTCTGTTCCAGCGCGATGAAGTCGTAGAGGTCGCTGCGATACGCATCCAGCTTCCACACGCTGTGCAACGGCAGCTTCTGCTCCACCCCGAGCTGGTAGTGATAGACCTTTTCCGTCTTCAGTTCCGGGTTGTCGCTGTCCCGCAGGTAGAGTTGACTCAGTGACGGGAAGCGGATGTTCCTCTGGAAGGCGCCCTTGAGCCGGGTGCCCTTAAACAGGTCGTAGGAACTGCTCAGTGTCACACCGTAATCGGAAAGGTTCTTTTCATCCCGTACCTGCCAATGCTGGGCGGCACCTACGGAAACAGCAAGATTTTCGATCGGGACCATGTCGTATTGGAGCGCGGCCGAGTAGACGTAAATGTCCTTGTGATCCCCGACCGAGTACAGGACGTAAGGAGGGCTGCCGCCGCCGATGCCGTGGCCGCCCTGCGCCACGCCCCCGGTTCCGGTTTTCACGAGGCCGCTGTCGATCCAGGTATCCCATTCGGCAGACCCTGCGAAGGTCAATATACCAGCCTGCCCGAGGTCGTACTTCGGCTGCACCGACACTCCACGGTTGATCCCCCGGTTCCTCAACTTGTAGGAATTCGGCCATGATGGATCGCCGAAGGAGTTGTAGTTCTCGTTGTCGTACTGGTTGTTGTCCTGGTCAATGCGGTTGTAGTAGACCATCGACCTCACGCTGAGTGCCTGGGAAGCGGTGTAGTCGGCGGCGAGTTGGACGGTGTGGCCGCCAAACCAGTCCACTCGCCCGTATTTTGGCGGGGGCGCGTACGGGTCGAAGGTGTTGTCGATGGCGCTGGCAGGCTTGCCGTATCCCCCCTCGACCCAGTTGAAGGTGAGGGCCATGGTCAGGTCGCTATTGGGGGTGAAGCCGAGGTTGAAAAAGGCATTTTGCCTGGAACTGTCGCTGTTCTTGCGGTAGCCAGCGTTCTCCACGTCGCTCGCTTGGAAATCCCTCGCCAAGGGAAAACGGTCTCTCTGGAAGACGCTTCCGCTGGCTAAGAAGTCGAACATCCCCTTGCCGCCCGAAACGCTGGCCTTCGCCAGATACGGCTGCCCGTCGCCCGATTCGAACCCCACCTTGCCGGCCAGCCCTTTCTTCCCCTTCTTGGTGATGATGTTGATCACCCCGCCGAGCCCCCCTTGGCCATAGAGCACGGAACTGGCCCCGGAGGTGACCTTGATCATCGCGATGTTGTCGACAGGGATCATCGACGGATCGAACTGCTGATCGAAGGAGGAGTTCATCGGAATCCCGTCCAGGAGCAGCAGGACGTGACGGGTTTTAAATCCCCGGATATCCACCCGCGGCACACCTTCGTTGCCTACCTGTACGCTCACATCGGAGAGAAGTACGAGCGCCTCGTCGATAGTCCTGGCGCTGGAGCGTTTGATCTCCTCGGCGGTGATGACATGCACCACTTCTGCGGCTTCGACAGCATCACTCCTCCCGGATACAACGACCTCTCCGAGCGAGAAGATGTCTTCGCTCTGGTCTTCCGGTGTTCCCATCGCGGACGCGGGCCGGGCAGAAACGGCTGTCAGCGCCGCCAAGCATAAACTGTATAGAAACCAACGCTTCATCACATCTCCCTGCACTTTCAGATAGCGTGCCCCTCCCCTGGCGGGAGGGACCTTTTCATTTCAAGCCGATCCACATGCCGTAGCCAGAGGAGTCAGTCCGGGTCATGACCAACAGGTCCCGGTTGTACGACAGGGAGGCGTGCTCGTTGTAGTACTTGCTGCCGGTGTCCTCCAGGCGCCAGGTCGACGGAATCCCCACGTAACTGCCAAAGGACGCGAAGTCGTAGTACGTGCGCAGGGCGTTGCCGCCGCTGTCGAAATAATGGGAGCGGCCATCCTGGGGCGCGGTGGTGAAGTTGGCAAAATCGGTATAGAGCTTTAGGTCCGGGTTGGGATCCGCGTAATAGGCAAGCGTAAAGGGGTCGGTGGCAGCTGCCCCCTTGCTGTCGACGTAGCTGGGGAAGCTGGCAGCCCCCGCCCCCGTGACCGACATCGTCCCATAGGCCCAGGAGGCCGTGGAGGCGCCTCCCGAGGGAACGCTGGAAGCGATCTGGTGAAACCTGTAGTCCCCGGTGAGGTCGTTCAGACCCGGGGCGGGGAGCGCCTGGTCCGTCGGTATGAAACAGAGCTGCATGATCCTCATGAAGTAGCGCGGGTTACCGCCGTCAAAGTCAGTGGTCGTGCCGACCCCGATGACGACGGTTTTGTCCCCGGTCATCCTCCCGGTGAAAACCACGTCATGCGGCTGCTTCGGCACCAGCGCGTTGAAATTCGGAATATCCGCCGACGCCACGTTGCTGAAGTTCCAGTACTCCGTTACCACGCCGTCACTGTCTACGCCGACACTGGTGCACTTCCAGAGGTAGTCGTAGTTGGCCGTCTTGGATAGCGGCGTTGAGAAATCCCAGTAGATGATGTCCTTGTACAGGTCGAGCCAGATGTTGCCGTGCTGCCCTACCTTGGCGTTGCAGTATTCCCATTCCGTCTTGGACCCGCTGTAGAGCTGATGATAGGTGAAGCGGGTCGGGCCGTTGCCTTGGATGTACGGGTTGTACGGGTTTTGGCCGGAACCGGTACCGCTGATGTCCTGGATGCTGTAGGCAGGAGCGGCGTCGTCTTTTCTCTTCTGGAACACGGTAAGGGCTCGGGACTGCAGTCCGGCCGACCAGGTCGCGGTAATGAGGGTTTTACGTGACCCCAGAATCGCGTGGAAGTCGACCCAGGACCCCGCTCCCGTCTGGGTCACCAGTCCGCTATCGTCCACCTTCAGCACGAACGAAGCAGGAGGCGTCGTGTTCCCCGAGCTGTCTAAGAAACCAGAGATGGCCGCATCCCCATTGGCCTCTACCGTCAGGGTACCTCGCTCCCACCTGGCGTCGGGGCCGGTAACCAGGGTATGGAAGTACCAGACGCCCTCAAGGTCCGTCGAGGCCGGGGCCAGGGGGGTGCAGGAGACCTGGTCGGAGTCCGCACTCTCCCCGTCGTTGTTGAGGGCGGTGACCATGAAATGGTATGCGACGTCGTTCTGCAAATGCTCGATCACGACCGATTTTTGTTTGCAGGGGACGACGATGGAGTTGGTCCTGGTGACCTTGTCCGCGCTCAGGCCGGAGACATAGTAGATCTTGTACTTGGTGGCCACGTGATCTTCGCTTGTCCAGCTCAGGGTGACGAGCCCGTTCCCGGATTCGGCCCGGACGTTGGTGACCTTCCCCGGGATGCCGGGATCGTAGCGCAAGGCGCCTCCCCCGCAACCGTGCAGGAGCAGGGGAGCAACAGCTAACAGCGTGAAGGCAAGGAGAAAGCGGAAAAATCTCACAATCGGGGTTCCTCAGAAGCGCCGCGAAATGTCACTGATCGAGGCGGTAGGAGAGCATCATCTGCAACTCGGCTTTGATGGGCGGTCTCGGGAAGGGAGCCGCCTCCTTTATGGTTTTGACCAGGTTCGCATCCAGGATCTCGTAGCCCGTGCTGTGCAGGAGCTTGATGTCGCTTACCTGTCCGCTTTCCAGGACGACGAAGGAGACGCGGGCCTTCCCGCTCAGCCCTTCACGCCGGGCTTTGGGCGGGTAGACCATGCGGCTTTGGATGATTCTCATGATGTAGGCGAAATGGTCGGCTACGTACTTCTTTTGCAACTGATTTGCGTAGCTGCCGTTGCCATTTACCCCATCCTTGCCGGAGGCACCTTGTGCGCCTTCTCCCTTGCCGGATACGCCGCCCTGGGCCTGGGTCCCGGCCGTAGTTCCTGCCGGAGCTCCCTCCCGCTGCAGGCCTGCGGTCCCCGGCCGGGCGCTGGGCTCTTTCTCGCTGGCCTGTTGCGCCTGTGGATGCGGCACCGGTGCCGCCGGAGCCGGACGTGTCGCTGCCGGCGCCGGAACCTGACGCACCACAGCCGGCAATGTCGCCTCGGCGGCTTTCGGTGCAGTCGCAGCAGGTGCCATCCGGGGTGCCTGAGCGGGGAGAGGA
>Ga0079306_1000708_pt1 | contig 27543 bp, 18 predicted proteins | sample Methanotroph_Enr_FD_79181 | JGI IMG/M metagenome (GOLD analysis project Ga0079306, IMG submission 79181) | Enriched soil microbial communities from Old Woman Creek wetland in Ohio, USA - Methanotroph_Enrichment_5 | ecosystem: Environmental > Terrestrial > Soil > Wetlands | place: USA: Ohio...
AGCTATCGGTTCCCACCATCAGGGTCCGAAGAGGACTTTCACCTCCAAGTCACGAGTCAGCCACCACAGCTGACTCGATGGTGCTTATACACCACGCGCCCTGCCGGGCGCACACGCAAAAAGGGCGTCCGAGATCGGACGCCCTTTGCTATTTCCAGGCAGCTCACCTGAATTCCCCCTCGCGCTACGGGAGAGGGAGAGTTTTCGATCTGGCGTTGCACCTGCCGCTGCGAAACTGTCATTCACTCAGTGCTTCCGCCAGCCGAGTATGGTGGCCACGTCCTCGTTCAGCACCATGTCTTCGCCGGTCGGTATCACGAACACCTTCACCTTGGAGTCCTCGGCGCTGACCAGCACCTCCTTGCCTCCCATGAGCGCCATCAGGTCCTTCTCCGTATCGAGCTTGATCCCGAACTGCTCCATGTTCTGCAGCGCCATGCCTCGGATCGGCCAGTCCGCCCAGCCCTCGCCGTAGGTGAAGACGATGGCGTCGGGCTTGCCGATCACAGCCAGGTAGCCGCCCAGGTACTTGCGCAGGCGGTACGCCTCCATCTCAAGGGCCAGCCGGCAGCGCGGATCGCCGTCCTTTGCCTCGTTCACCACGATGCGGCGGGTCACCCGGCGCCCAACGATCCCGGCCACCCCGCTCTTTTGGTTCATGATGAAGTCCATGTCGACCGCCGTAATGCCGGCCTGGTTTATCATGAAGGGAATGATCCCCGCATCGATGTCGCCGCAGCGGTTCCCCATCATCACCCCTTCGAGCGGCGTGAGTCCCATGCTGGTGTCCACCGACTGCCCGTTGCGCACCGCACAGAGCGACACACCGTCGCCGGTGTGCACGGTAACCAGGTTGCCTTTCCCCGGTGCCACCCCGGCAAGAGCGGCTCCCCGGCGCGCCGCGAAAAGATGCGACTGCCCGTGGAAGCCGTAACGACGCACCCCGTGCTTCTGGTACCACTCGTAGGGAAGCGGGTACATGAAGGCTGCCTCCGGCATGGTCTGGTGGAAGGCGGTGTCGAAGATGGCGACCTGGGGCACGCCGGGCAACAGCTTTTGCGCGGCACGGATGCCGGCGACGTTGGGCGGGTTGTGCAGCGGGGCAAGCGAGGCCATCTCCTCGAGGGTTTCGATCACCTCCGCGTCGATGAGGACCGAGCGGGTGAACTTCTCGCCGCCGTGCACCACGCGATGGCCGATGCCTTTGATCTTGCTGACGTCGCCCAGTACGCCGATCTTCGGATCGGTGAGCGTGGCGAGAACAAGCTGCAGGGCTGAAAGGTGGTCGGAGCAGTCGGCCTCGCGGTGCTCCTGGGGACGGCCGGGGACCTCGTGGGTGATGAAGGTATCGCCAACGACAACCCGCTCCACCGTACCCGTGGCCAGTGAAACCAGGTGGCGCCAGTCGAAAAGCTGATACTGCAGAGAAAATCTCCGGCAGTTGAGTGTGAGGATAAGCATGCTGACAACTCCGGAAGGGCAGCTGCGTTTGTTGTTCAACGCCGCCCGGTGGGGTTCACGTACCTGTGGCCGTGCAGAACCTGCCGATAGCAGATTTCCTTACGGCCTATGCGCCGCGCCCGGAATGGCGCAACTCCGCAAACTACCACGCTGATCGCCACATTGCAAGCCTCGGAAGTCCGTTTACATTAGTTCACCGCCGCTTTTAAGGACCTTTGATCACCAGGTCGGCGAGCACCGGCCGGTGGTCGGAAGCCCCGCCGGTACCGGCCCAGCAGCGAATAATCCTGAAGTGCTCGCTGCTCATGATGTGGTCGATTCGCATCCAGGAGACCCTTAACCAGGGGAGCCGGTATTTGAAGAGGAGATGGCCGTAGGTGAAACCGTAACCGCGGCCCTTTTCATCAAAGGCGTCCCGAAGTCCGGCGGCGCGCAAGGTGCCGCACACCCGTGTGACATCGGGCGAATTCAGGTCGCCCGCCAGGACTACCGGCCCACGCTCGTCCTTCAGGGCATCGGCCACCGCATCTGCCTGCAGCAGCCGGGTCTCCACGTTGTGCTGTAAGGTGGCGATGGCGGTAGACAGGTACCACGGATCTTTGCGCGCAGTCCGAAAGGCGTTCAGGCTGCGGCGCGGCGTCTTGAAATGCACGTTGTAGATGGCAATCGCAGTACTGCCCAGCTGCAGGCGGCAGCGCAGATACTGCTGCCCCTCGCCTGCCCTGGGCATTTCGCGCACCTGAAGATCGGAGAGGGGGCAGCGGCTCGCGATGACGTACTGCCCGTGGGAGCGCACCTGCCAGCCCTTGAAATAGTCGGCCAGCGGACCGCCGTGCATGGCGTCGACGGCATCCTGGAACAGCACGACATCCGGCTGGCAACGGGCCAACTCCTCCAAAAGCGGCGCCAGCCGATAGCTGCCATACTTGATGTTCCAGGTCATCACACGCAACTTCGCCTGACCGGGAACCGGCCCGGGCGGCGACGACCAGTGCAGTCCCATGAGGGGACCGAGCACCCAGGCGATGCACAAAAGGGGGATGCAGATCCAGAACCAGCTCCGGTGGGTCCGCAGAAGGAAAAGTAAGAGTACGATTCCAGGGATGGCCCACATGAACTGCGGGAGGTAAAGGTTCAGGGCGCCGAGCCAGTAACGGTCCGCTCCGGACCAGTTCAACGCAGTGATGGCGGCGAGCAGCAGAAAGTACGCGCCGGTGCCGAGCAACAGCCAGGGGAAACCTTTCAAGGACGCCCTCCACTCCTCAAGGTGCCAAAGCAACGCCAACGCAGGACTGCCAGCTGTGGGCAGTCAGGCCTTCGATTTCTCCAGGAGGGATTGGCTGAGCGGAGGAATTCCCGCAGTGGCGGCACTGGCGTCGCCGGTAATGATGTTTTCGGGTCGCGGCGCCAGTTCGCTCATGCCGGAGATCACGTTCCAGTACGTCGCCATCTCATGCGGCAGCAGGTGGCAGAATTCCCCACGGTACTCCCCCTGGATGTGCGTCAGGAGGTCGCGGTACAGGTCCACCGGGTACTCGTCGAACTGCGGGCGTCCTTCGAAGCACATGTAATCGGGATGGGTGTTGACCAGAGCCATGCCGCCGTGCTGGGCGATCCACTGCAGCTTCCTCTTCCAGACATCGATGTCCCGCTCCCCGAACAGAATGTACAGGGTGAAGTCCTGCGGCAGCGTGTAGGGGAGTTCCACGTACCCCTTGGATGGGAGCTCGGCTTTCTGGAGAATGGGGAAGATGCTCTGCACCCCGTCGGATTGGGGTTCGAAGGGATCGGTATCGAAGGACGAGGCATCGTAGCTGATGTTGAGCCCGTGCAGCCACTCGAAATTGTGGTAGACGCAGGGCGAACGGAAACCCACCGCTCCCCATTCCTGAAGGTAGCTGTTGATCCCCTTGGCGTGCTCGGCAAAACTAGTGGGCGAATCGTAGAGGTCCCTGTTGTGCTCAAGCCCGTGGACTCCGACCTCAAAGCCGTGCTCCACCAGCAGGTTGCGCAGTTCCGAGGGGAGATGGTAACCCTTGGCCACGAAGTTGAAGGAGGAGCGAAAGCCCATCTCCAGTTCGAGATCCATCAACTGCCGGGTGCGTGCCACTCCACGCGCGGTGTCCACGTCGTGGGTCAGAACCACGGAGAACCGCTTGCCGTCCGGCCACCCGGCGAATTCCGGCGGCAGTGTCGCGGCACGCTGATCTATCGGCCAGACCTCCCGGTACAGTCTCCTTTTCTGGCGCGCCACGATGCTCCGGATAATTATCTGCATGCGGCGCGACAAGAGAGGCTTGATCTTGTAGTACGCCCGGGACAGTCGTTCTTCGGTGAGGAATTTCATGAGGCCTCCACGAACGGAAGGGAAGATTGGCGGAGTTCCAGGGCGCGGAGGAGCTGGCTGCGCACCTATTGTTAAGATTTGTTAAGCTTTCGAGCAAGCCAAAGCAAATATACCGAATGTCGCTCGCATTGCAACCCTGCTGACCGCGGTGCTAGCCTACCCTCCTTGCCCTGTCCGCCTTCCTGCGGGAAAGGAGTGACGGGTGGCGCTTGCAGCGCTGCAGGAACAGCTTCTCCTTGCCGGCCCCTGCCCATCGAGAGAGCATCGTCGGCTCCCGCTTTACCTGGGTGGCAACCCGCCCCCCCCCGGCAAGGTACACCGGGATTTTGACCAAGACAGCGCGAGACCGATATGGTATCTTTCTAGCGCTTTAGCCCGTGCCGCTCCGCTACACAGCCTGCAATCCCGGGAATGCGCGCCCCTAAGGAACCGGCAATGTCCCTGAACATCTACACAAGCAACCGGATGGAGCTTCTGGTCGACCAGTTGGAGGGAGTGGTGCGCGTGCCGCGTCCGGCCCCCTGCAGCGCGTTCACCAAGGAGATCATCGTGGTGCAGAGTAAGGGGATGCAGCGCTGGCTCTCCATGGAACTGGCGCGCCGGGTGGGTGTCTGGGCCAACTGCGACTTTCCCTTTCCCAACAAGATCGTCGAAACCATCTTCGCCGACCTGGTCCCCGACTGCCCGGCCGAAAGCCCCGCCTTCAGGCCCGAGGTGCTGACCTGGAAACTGTTGTCGTTGTTGCTGGATTGCATCGGTCGTCCCGGCTTCGAAGAGATCAGCGCCTACCTCTCGGGCGACCGCGACGGCTTGAAAAGGATGCAGCTCGCCGAGCGCATCGCCGACACCTTCGACCGCTATACCGTCTACCGGCCGGAGCTGGTGCTCAGTTGGGAGGCCGGCGCAGAGGGTGGCTGGCAAGCCATGCTCTGGCGCGCCCTCACCGACAACGAGCCGCAAAAGCACCGCGCCCGCCTGCTCGCCGAGCTGCGCGAGGGAACCGGCCGCACGCCGCAGGCGCCCCTGGCCCGCCTCTCGCTGATCGGCATCCCCACGCTCCCCCCGTTCCACCTGGAAGTTCTCTCCCGCCTGGCGCAGCACGCCGAGGTCAATCTCTTCCTCTTGAACCCCTGCCGCGAGTATTGGGGGCAGATCGTCTCGGAGCGCGAGCTGGCGCGCCTGGAACAGCGCGGGCTTACCGAGGGCGAGTGGTACGAGACCGGCAACCCGCTGCTCGCCTCGTGGGGGAAACTCGGGCGCGAGTTCTTCGAGGCGATCATCGGTGACTGCGGCGACCCGGACCGGACCGACAGCTTCTACGAACTTCCCGCCGATAACCTGCTGCAGGCGATCCAGGGCGACATCCTCGATCTGAAGGAGCTGAAAGCGGAGCGGCGCCAGGTGGCCGGCGACGACCTTTCGCTCACTATCCACTCCTGCCACTCGCCGATGCGCGAGGTAGAGCTTTTGCACGACACGCTGCTCTCGCTTTTCGAAGCGGATCCGACCCTGGCGCCGCGCGACGTGCTGGTGATGACGCCCGACATCGAGCGTTTTGCCCCCTACATCAGCGCCGTTTTCGGTACGCCGGAAAGCGACGCCGCGCGCATCCCCTACTCCATCGCCGACCGCAGCTTGATGAACGAGGGGGAGTCGGCGCAGGCGTTTCTGGCCATCCTCAAGCTGTGCGGCGGGAGGTACGGCGTCTCCACGGTACTCGACATCCTGGAATCCCCGCCGGTGGCCCGCCGCTTCGGCCTCTCCGGCGACGATCTGGACCTGGTGCGCGACTGGCTGAGAGCGGCCAACATCAGGTGGGGGATCGATGCGGCCCAGCGCGGCGAACAGGGGCTGCCGGCCTTTAGGGAAAACTCCTGGGAGGCCGGGCTGGACCGCCTTCTTTTGGGTTACGCCATGAACGGCGAGGGTCGTAACTTCTTCAACGACATCCTTCCCTTCGACGACCTCGAAGGGGCCGAGGCCTTGGTGCTCGGGCGCTTCCTGTCGTTTTGCGAGAAACTCTTCCAGCACTCGCGTTCGCTCGTCAGGCAGCGCAGCCTGGGCGACTGGGTGGCTGCGCTGCGCGAAATTCTTGCCGAGTTCCTTTTGGCGGACGAGGACGGCGAGCGGGAGCTGCTGGCGCTCTCGGATCTGATCGGCAAGCTCGGCGAGAACGCACAGGCGGGCGGTTTCCAGGGTGAGATCGGCATCGAGGTAGTGCGCTACTGGCTCGCGGAGCGCCTGGGCAAGGCCGAGCGCGGCTTCGGCTTTCTGACCGGCGGGGTGACCTTCTGCGCCATGCTCCCGATGCGCAGCATCCCGTTCCAGGTGGTGGCGCTCGTCGGCATGGACGACGGCGCCTTCCCGCGCCGCAACCCGCCCCGCGGCTTCGACCTGATGGCCAGCGCCCCGCGCCGGGGCGACCGCTCACCGCGCGACGAGGACCGCTACCTGTTCCTCGAGGCGCTCCTCTCCGCCCGTCAGCGGCTCCACATAAGCTACGTCGGCCAGAGCATCAAGGACAACACCGAGCTCCCCCCTTCGGTGTTGGTGAGCGAACTCACCGACTACCTCGCCCGAGCCTTCGAGCTCCACGACGGCACCCCTTCAGGCTCCGTGCTGCACCACCCGCTGCAGCCTTTCAGCCCCAAATACTTCAACGGGACGCCCGGACTCTTCAGCTACTCCGAGCAGAACTTCCGGGGTGCCGAGGCCCGGCTCATCCCGCAGCGCACCCTGCCCCCCTTCATCGAGGCGCCGCTTCCCGCCTGGATCGAAAGTGAGCAGCTGACCCTCAAGGGGCTGGTGGATTTCCTGTGCAACCCGTCCCGCGAGTTCCTGCGCCGGCGCCTCGGGATCCGCGTCGAAGAGGCGACGGAGCCGCTCGAGGAGTGCGAACCGTTCAACATCAACTCGCTGGTCAAGTACCAGTTGGAGCAGGAGATCGTCAAGGCGCTTCTGGAGGGCGAGGAAGCGGCCCTCCCCTTCGCCGTGGCCTGCGGGCGCGGCGACCTGCCGCCGGGCGTCTGCGGCGAGGCGCTCTTCGAGAGCCTGAGCGCTCCGGCGACGGAATTCGCCTCTGAAGTTGCCGAGGTATCCTCGGGGGCAGCGCTCCCGCCGCTCGACATCGACCTGAAGTTTCCGGGCGGCCGGATCATCGGGCGCATCGGATCGTTCAGGAGCGACCGCATGGTGCTCTACCGCTACACCAAGCTGAAGGCCAAGGACCAGCTGAAGCTCTGGGTCGAGCACCTGGCGCTCAACGCGGCCGCCGCCCCCGGCTATCCGCTCCACTCGAGCTTCCTCGCCGCCGACGCCACGCTGCAGCTTCCTCCCATCGAGCAGAGCAGGGAACTCCTCGCCGGGCTCCTGGCGCTCTACCAGGAGGGGATGACCCGGCCGGCCCGCTTCTTCCCGGAAACCTCGCTCGAGTACGCCAAGAAGTCGCGGGACCCCAAGAAGGCGGCCAAGGCACTATCCGACGCACGGGGCAAGTGGCACGGCAGCGATTTCTTCCCCGGCGAGTCGAGCGACGACCACTACCGGCGCTGCTTCGGCGACCTGGTGCCGCTGGACGCCGAGTTCATGAAGACGGCGCTCGCCGTCTGGGAGCCGTTCCTTGGCAGCCTGGCCGGCCACGGGAAAAAGGGGGCGGCGCGATGAACCGATTCGACCTGCTCCGCACCCCGCTCGAGGGACGCAACCTGATCGAGGCGAGTGCCGGCACCGGCAAGACCTTCGCCATCGCCGGGGTCTACCTGCGCCTGGTGCTGGAACTGCGCCTGCCGGTTGCCGAGATCCTGGTGGTGACCTTCACCGAGGCGGCCACCAAGGAGCTCAGGGAGCGCATCCGCAAACGGCTGAAGGAGGCCGAGCAGGCCTTCGAAACCGGGAAGACCGACGATCCCCTGTTGGACGGCCTGCTGCAGAAGATCGCGAACCACGCAGAAGCCAAGCGCCAGCTGGCCAGCGCGCTCCGCTCCTTCGACGAAGCGGCCATCTTCACCATCCACGGTTTCTGCCAGCGCACGCTGCAGGAGAATCCCTTCGAGAGCGGCTCGCTCTGCGACACCGAGCTTCTGACCGACCAATCGGCCATCCTCTCCGAGATCGCGCAGGACTACTGGCGCATCAACTGTTACGACGCGCCCCTGGAGCGGATCGCCGCAGCCAACGCCGCCGGTCTTTCGCCCGCCTCCCTGCTCGGCATGGCCCGGCGCTGCGCCGGCGACCCGTTCGCCAACGTGATCCCGGCTTCCCCCCTGCAGGTGGAGGGCACCGAACAGTGGCTCCTCGCCCTGCGGCGGCAGTTCTTCGACTTCTTGGCCAGCGAACTGCCGGGGCGGAAAAGGCTTAGGAACGTGCGCTCGTTCGACGATCTGCTGCTCGACCTGTACGCCGCCGTGGCGCGCAAGGGCTCGCCCCTGCCGGGGCTGATCCGGGAGCGCTACCGTGCCGCGCTCATCGACGAGTTCCAGGACACCGACCCGGTCCAGTTCGCCATCTTCGACAATATCTTTCCCGCGACCCATCAAGCGCCGTTCTTCCTGATCGGCGACCCGAAGCAGGCGATTTACAGCTTCAGGGGCGCCGACATCTTCGCCTACATGGGAGCGGCCGCGGCCACCCGCGAGCGCCACACCCTTTCCGAGAACTGGCGCTCCGAGCCGGGCCTGATCCGCGCGGTGAACACCATCTTCGACTCGCACGACGAGCCCTTTCTCTTCGAGCAGATCCCCTTTACACCGGTCGAGCCCGCGCCTCACGAGGTGAAGCAGCTCACCTGCGACGGGCTCGGCTCGCCACCGCTCAAGCTCTGGTTCGCCCCGCGCCGGGAGCCCGGCAAGCCGATTAACAAGGGAGACGCGGGCGAGTTCCTCCCCGAGACGGTCGCCTCGGAGATCTCGCGGCTGTTGCGCCAAAGCGTCCAGGGTGCGCTGAAGATCGGCGACCGCGCGGTGCAGCCGGGCGACATCGCCGTCCTGGTGCGCGCCAACCGGCAGGCGAGGATCATGCAGCGCTCCCTCACCAGGCGCGGCATCCCGAGCGTGCTCTGCTCCGCCGGCAACCTTTTCGAATCGGACGAGGCAAGCGAGCTGTTGACCGTCCTTTCGGCGGTGGCCGAACCGGGACACGAGGCGCTCTTGCGCGGCGCCTTGGCGACCGATCTGACCGGCGTGACCGGAACCGAGCTCGCGCGCCTCATGGAAGACGAGCCGGGCTGGGAAGTGGTGCTCGACGAATTCCGCAGCTATCACGAGATCTGGGCCGCCAGCGGCTGCCTCGCCATGATGCTGCGCTTCCTGGAGCGCCGCCAGGTGCGAGGCAGGCTCTTATCCGCGCCTTTGGGCGAGCGCCGACTCACCAACCTTTTGCACCTGGTTGAAACCCTGCACCAGGCCCAGGTCCAGGGGCGCCTCGGCATGGAAGGGGTGCTTGCCTGGCTGGCCTGCCGCATCTCCGAGGAACCCAAGCGCGAGGAGCACGAGATTCGTCTGGAGACCGACGAGGCCGCCGTGCAGATCGTCACCATCCACAAGAGCAAGGGGCTCGAGTACCCCATCGTGTTCCTCCCCTTCTGCTGGGCCGAGTACGCCGGCAAGGATTCGACTGCGCTCTTTCACGCCGACGACGGACGGGTGGTGCTGGACATCGGCTCGGACCGGCTGGCCGAGCACCAGGAGATCGCCCGGCGCGAGAGCCTCGCCGAAAGCCTGCGCCTGCTTTACGTGGCGCTCACCAGGGGCAAGCATCGCACCTACCTGGTCTGGGGGGCCTTCAAGGACGCCGGAGACAGCGCGCTGCACTACCTCTTGCACCCCGGCGCCGCAGTCGCCAGGAGCCAGGTGACGCTGAGCGACGAAGCGCTGCTGGCGGATCTGGGACGGCTGGCGGAGCAATCGAGCGGCGCAATCGAGGTGCTTCCGATCCCCGCTGCGGACCTGGAGTCGTACCACGCGCCGCCGGCCGACGTCGACACGTTCGACTTCCGCCACTTTACCGGTAACATCGCCCGCGAGTGGCGCGTGGTCAGCTTCACCTCGCTTGCCACGCAAAAGCACCACGCGGCCGGCGAGCTTCCCGACCGGGACGAGGGGAGCAGCAACGACGCACCGACGGACGCGGCAGCGGGCGAGCCGAGCGGCATCTTCGCCTTTCCCAAGGGAGCCAAGGCCGGTATCTTCCTGCACGAGATCTTCGAAACCGTTGATTTCACCCAGCCTGAGGCGCTGGAGCCGCTGGTTGCCGAACTGCTCGGCAAACACAACTTCGACGAGCAGTGGAAGGAAACGGTCTGTTCCATGGTGCGGAGCGTGCTGCGCGCCCCGCTGGGACAGGAGCGCTTCAGCCTGGCAGAGATCGGCATGGAGCGGCGCCTGAGCGAGCTGGAGTTCTTCTTCCCGCTGGCCCGGGTCACCTCGGACCGTCTCAAGGACGCCATCGTCCGCTGTACCGGCGAGACCTTCCCGGTGGACCTGGCCGGACTCTTCAGCCGGCTCTCCTTCATGCCGGTCGAGGGGATGCTGCGCGGCTTCATGGACTTGGTGATCGAGCACGGCGGGCGCTACTACATCCTGGACTGGAAGTCGAACCACCTGGGGAACCAGGTCGAGGCCTACAACCTTCCCGGCATGCGCCGCGAGATGGAGCACAGCTTCTATCCGCTGCAATACCTGCTCTACACCGTGGCGCTCGACAACTATCTGAGGCTGCGCGTTCCCGGCTACCGATACGAAGAGCACTTCGGCGGCGTCTTTTACATCTTCCTGCGCGGCGTGGACGGCACCGGCAACGGCGTCTTCGCCGACCGCCCGCCCAGGCGCCTGATCGAGGAACTGTCCGAGGCGCTGTTGGGGAGTTCTCACCGGGAGGCGCCGCCAGGGGTCAGCGGCGCAGGCTCCGGCGCAGGCACAGGATCCGGTACAGGCTCCGGCGCAGGTTCCGGCGAGTCGGCCGGCGGCACGACGGTAACCGAGAAAGCGGTAACAGGGAAGGAAGCAACCGGCAAGACGGCACCCGGCAAAGCAGTACAGACCGCGTTCGATTTCTGACCATTCGCGTAGCGGCAGTCCCCCCCTCCCTTGACGGGAGGGGGTCGGGGGGTGGGTGAAGCTGCCATTGGCACGCAATTGCCACCTGCACCTTCCCCCTCACCCCGACCCTCACCCGCCAGGGGGGAGGGAGACACAACACAAGGTGAACCCATGACTCCAGACGGAGTTCAACTCAACGACATAGACACCCAGTTCGCCTCCTTCATCTGCCGGCAGGCGGGAAGCGACGACCAGCACCTGAAGGCCGCCGCGGCTCTCTTAAGCCATGGTGTGGTCGCAGGGAACGTCTGCCTGGACCTCGACGGGGCCCTGAAGGACGGCAGTGCTTCATTGTTTGGCATCGGGAGCCTGGAACGGTGGATTGAACGGCTGCGAGAATTCCCCGTGGTAGGCGCGCCGGGCGAGTTCACGCCGCTCATCCTCGATGACGCGAACCGGCTCTACCTGCACCGTTACTGGCACTACGAGGATGAGCTGGCCGCCTCGATACTGAGGCGCGGTGCGACGGTGGAATTCAACCGAGCCCTGCTCCAGTCCGGCCTCCGGCGCCTTTTTCCCCAGGGGAACCCGGACGAGATCGACTGGCAACGGGTGGCGGCGCTCGCCGCGGTGACCCGGCGCTTCTGCGTCATCTCCGGCGGTCCCGGGACCGGCAAGACTTCCACAGTGGTCAAGGTGCTCGCGCTCCTTCTAGAGCAGATGGGGGGCGACAGTTGCCGCATCGCCCTCGTCGCCCCCACCGGTAAGGCCGCGGCACGACTGAAGGAATCGATCGTGGGCGGCGTCGAGTGCTCCGACGAGGTGCGCGCGCTGATTCCGGAGGACGTCTCCACCATCCACCGGCTGCTCGGCTACCTGAAAGGCTCCTGCAGTTTCCGGCATAACAGCGACAACCCTCTTCCCTACGATCTGGTCATCGTGGACGAGGCGTCCATGGTGTCGTTGCCGCTCATGGCGAAGCTGGTCGATGCGCTGCGCCAGGATACCCGGCTCATCCTGCTGGGGGACCGCGACCAGTTGGCCTCGGTGGAGGCGGGCGCCGTCCTGGGCGATATCTGCAACACCGGTGCGCTGCACGGTTTCTCCGCCTCGTTCGTGCAACTGGCGGCCGAGCTTGCCGGCGACCAGCTGCCGGTGCAGCAATCTACCGGGGGCGACGCCCTCCCCCCGGCCCTCTCCGGGGGCGCGAGGGGGGACGCGGCAGCGGCGAATGCAGCGCTGGGCGACGCGGTGGTGCTGCTTAGGAAAAGCTACCGTTTTTCCGCCTCCAGCGGGATCGGCAAGGTCGGTGCGCTGGTCAACGACGGCAACGGTGCCGCGGCGCTCGAGGCCTTCCGGGATGCCGGCTATCCGGACCTGGCTCTCGCCGACACCCCACCACCTGCCGAGCTTGGCGAGGCGCTAGCCGAGCGGATTCTGTCCGGCTATGGCGCCTATCTCGAGGAGGCGTCGCCCGATCGTGCCTTCGCACTTTTCGGCCAGTTCCAAGTGCTCTGCGCCATGCGCAACGGCCCCTATGGGGTAGACACGGTGAACCAACTGGTCGAGGAGCGGCTGGCGAAGGCCGGGCTCATCAAACCGGAGGGGCGCTGGTACGCCGGCGAACCAGTGATGATCACCCGCAACGATTACAACCTCGGCCTTTTCAACGGCGACATCGGCCTGGTCCTCCCCGACCCGGATTCCGGCGGCGAACTGCGCGCCTTTTTCCCCAGCGGCACCGAGATGCACAAGGTCCTGCCGCTCCGGCTCCCGGAGCACGAGTGCGCCTTCGCCATGACCGTGCACAAGAGCCAGGGCTCGGAATTCGACCGCGTGCTCCTCATCATGCCCGACCGCGACGCCCCGCTTTTGACGCGCGAGCTGATCTACACAGCGCTTACCCGTGCCAAGAAGTCGGTGGAACTTTTAGGCTCCGACAGCCTCTTTGTCTCCGCGGTGGAACGCCAGATCGTACGGCGCTCCGGGCTCCGGGATAAGCTTTGGGCGAATTGACGACTCTCAAAATGAAGCAAACGGAAGCGAGTATTGGCTAGACCTGCTGCACCAATCAGGATATCTTGACGAATTCGAGCCATCGCTCGGTCTTTTGCGGACCCGAAAGCCATACTGGGAACACTAATTTCCTATTAAAACATCCAAGTTACATCCATAAAACCAAAGCAATTGTTGTCAATTGTGCATGTCAATTGTCAATTCGCTCACGAGGCCGCCATGGACATACTGAAGGTCAACAACATCAACCTTGCTTACAACGACTGCGGCCAGGGACCGGCCATACTCCTTATTCACGGGTTTCCGCTTAACCGCAAGATGTGGCAGGCGCAGGTCCAACCTCTTGCTGGCGCCGGCTATCGCGTCATCACCCCCGATCTGCGCGGTTTCGGCGACAGCGAAGTCCCGGTGGACGGCTACAGCATGGACGGCTTCGCCGACGACCTGATCGCCCTTCTGGACGCGCTCAAGATCGAACGCGCCGTGGTGGGCGGCATGTCCATGGGCGGTTACATCCTGTTGGACCTCCTGGAGCGCTATCCGGAAAGGGTGAGCGCCGCCTGCTTCATCGCCACAAAAAGCCCGGCCGACGACGAGGAGGGGCGCGCCCGCAGGAGCAGCCTCGCCTCCCAGGCCGAACAGTTGGGCGCCAACCCCATCATCAAGATCTTCGCGGAGCTGCTCTTCGCTCCGGAGACCATTCTCGCGCAACCCGAGTTAATCGCCCTGGTCACCTGCTGGATGCGCTCCACCTCGCCGCACGCGCTGGCCGGCGGGCTCCTCGCCATGCGCGACCGCAAGGACTACACGTCGCTTTTGCCCAACTTCCCGCACCCCTCGCTGGTCCTGGTCGGCACCGAGGACCGCGCCGCCTCGCACGATGCCATCGACCTCTTCAACGCCGGGCTCCCGCGCTGCCGCAGCCACGTCATCGCCCACGGCGGACACATGGTCAACATGGAGCAGCCGGAAGAGTTCAACCGGATGCTGCTCGGTTTCCTTACGGAGATCCGGGAATCCCTATGAGTTCCGACCTGTTCCAGTTCGCCACCCTGCTCCTCCTCGTCGCGACTCTCGGCGTCGCCCTGCTTTGCTACCGGGCGCTCATCAACCGCTCGTTGGGAGAAGCGCGCTTCGATCAGCTGGAAAAGGGACTGGAGCGCCTGGAGCGGATGTTCCAGGCCGAGATGGGGAGAAACCGCGAGGAGTTGACCGGCAACTTCCGGAATTTCGGCGAGGCGGTGCAAAAAAGGATGGTGGAGATCGCCTCACTGCAAAAGGCGCAGTTGGACGGGTTCGCCCAGCAGATGGGGGCGCTCACGGCCAGCAACGAGCAGCGTCTGGACAAGCTGCGCGAGACGGTGGAACTGAGGCTCAAGTGGCTCCAGGAAGATAACGCCAAGAAGCTGGACCAGATGCGCGCGACGGTGGACGAGAAACTGCACGAAACCCTGGAAAAGCGGCTGGGGGAATCGTTCAAGCAGGTAAGCGGGCAGCTGGAGCAGGTCCACAAGGGGCTGGGCGAGATGCAGAGCCTGGCGGCAGGCGTGGGGGACCTGAAGAAGGTGCTCTCCAACATAAAGACGCGCGGCACCATGGGCGAGGTCCAGTTGCACAACCTCCTGGAGCAGATCCTGACGCCGGACCAGTACGCCGCCAACGTAGCCACCAAGCCCGGGAGCGACGCGCGGGTCGAGTTCGCCATCCGCCTGCCGGGCCGGGACGACAAACCGCTCTGGCTCCCCCTCGATGCCAAGTTCCCGCAGGAGGACTACCTGCGCATCGTCGAGGCCCAGGAACAGGGAAACCAGGCCGCCCTCCTAGAGGCGAACAAGCAGTTCGACCGCACCGTGGTCGGCATGGCAAAGCTCATCTGCGACAAGTACATCGCTCCCCCGGCCACCACCGACTTCGCCGTCATGTTCCTGGTGAACGAGGCGAGCTACGCCACCGTGCTGAGTCGGCCGGGTCTCTTCGACACCATCCTGCGCGAGCACAAGGTGATCGTCGCCGGTCCCACCACCATCGCCGCCCTGCTCTCCTCGCTGAGTCTCGGTTTCCGCACCCTGTCCATCGAGAAGCGCTCCAGCGAGGTCTGGCGACTCTTGGGCGCCATCAAGACCGAGTTCCTGATGTTTGGGACGCTCCTGGAGAAGACCAGGAAGAAGCTGGACGAAGCTTCCTCGAGCATTGACACGGCAGCCTCGCGGACCCGCCGGATTCAGAAGAAGATGCAGGGGATCGAGGAACTTCCGGCGCCGGAAGCCGAGGAGGTGCTTGAGCTTGGGCTGAAGGATGCCGAGACGAGCGCGCTGTGGCCGGATGAGGTGGATTGAAAACTGGCAGGGCAGTTGTATCGGGAAGTCCCGCGGCGGCCGATACATTGCCGGCCGCCGCGGGTGATTGGTGAACTAGCTGAGCAGCCTACTTGATTTGACCTCTGATCTCGCCGTCGGGATTGGCCCCGGTGTGCACGTTGACGTACGCTTCGTCAGCCTTGAACACGTTGACCAGGTCTTCCACCGTTTTACCCTGCAGCGGTCCGATCAGGTCCTGGGCGGTAATTGCCCCTTCCGCAAGTTTCCCGCTGAATTTACCCTTCTTCTCGGTGCTTAATAAACCCGCTACCGGCGGGCCGTCCGCACCTTTTTTGGCCATGTGGATGTGCGCCGCATTGGCGTCCACGATGTTCTTGACGTGCAGCTTGAAGTACAGCGTCTTACCGTCCTTCGCCAGTTTGAACACCGCCTTCCCCGATGCCTTCGAATCCGGGCTTTTGGTTTCCTCTTTCGGGGTCAGCTTCGCCTTAAAGGTCTTCTCCATCCCGAAGCCGGTCGAGGCCGCAAAGACCACGGCCAAAACCATAAACAGCAACAGTTTCAGGTGTCTCATCGCTTACCTCCTTTAGTGCCTGTTGTTACTGCCTTCTGTCGACCACCGCACGCAGTGGCGTTAGTTCATACTAACAGCTATGGCTTAAGCGCGTCAATCGACACGACCGGCTGCTGGCCTGAGCAGGGAGCTGCCGTAACTGCGATCGCCGCAAAAAGGCGCAAAAGGCACAAAAAACTTCTGAAGAACGAAGGCAGGGCCTCACGATACATCGATTTGCCCACGACAACCGGCTCTTCCTCCATCCGGTACAAACCGCGTATCTAGTCAAAGGGAGAGTGCAGGGATGCGGGATACGTAAGAAGGATAACGACGGGGATTGCAAAGGGGCTGCCGCCGGCCCGGGCACGGTGGCCCGAGCCAGTGGCGGGTTCAGGAGTTGAGGATTGCCTGGTAGAGTTCGAGGTAGGCGCAAGCTTCGCGCTCGGGCGGGTACTTGGCGCGCACCAGCGAGCGGCCGTTGGCGCCCAGCCGTTCGCGCAACCCGGCATCGCTCAACAGGTGCTCGGCCTTGCGCTGGAACTCGGCGGAGTCGCGAAACAGCATGCCGGTGGCGCACTCCCTGATGATGGAGCGGTTCCCCTCGATGTCGGTCACCAAAACCGGCTTGCCATAGGCCAGCGCCTCGAGCACCGAATTGGCCATGCCCCCTTCGATGAGCGAGGTGTTCAGCACGATGTCCGCCGCACGGTAGAGGTTCCCCATGGCGTCGTGCCCCACCGTCCCCAGGTACTTGACGAAGGGATAGCGCTCCACCGCCTCCATCACCTCGGCGGCATAGGCGGCGTCGATCACCGGGCCGACCAGAAGAAGCCGTATCCCGGGGTGGACGGCCTGCAGCTCCGCCAGGGGTTGCATGGCGAAAAGGACGTTCTTCACCGGCCGCAGGCCAGCGGGGAGCAGAAAGGTGCAGCACTCCCCTGTTTCTGAAGGCGGCGCCGAAACCTGTGCCGGCAGTTCGACCCCTTGGGGGATTACGACGGTGCGCTCCTCGAGGCTCGGCAGATGCTCCCCCAGCCGCCTCTTCACGTAGGCATGGAAGGCGACCAGACGGGCGGCGTAGCGCAGCGCGGCGTGGGTATCGAAGCTGCGGTGGTCGTCGAGGGCCTGGTAGACATCGGTGCCGGTGAGGGTGACCAGGTAGGGAAGCCCCAGCTCCTGGGCCAGGGCGTGGGCCATGCGGCCGCCGTGGTAACCGTGGAATGCGTGCAGCAACTGGGGGGCGAAGCCTTTCACGCTGGCGCGGAGCTCGTCTCCCGACATCCGGTCCACGGGCAAGACCTGGACCTCGCATCCCATAAGTTTCAGGTGACGCTCGATCCGCCTGACGGTCACGGCGTTGCCGTTTTCAGCGGGGAAGTAGTTTGGTGCAATCAGGGAAACGCGCATGTACCATCCTTAAAATCGGGCCGGCTTTCATGAACCGCAGCGCCGAAACGAGCGTCGCAGGCAGTTTGTACACCGGCTGAGAGCGGGGGAACATCTGGTCTCCAAGAGACTGGATTTACTTCATCATAGCCGCAAAAGCCGCTCTAGGCAAGGGACAAACCCCTTGCCTCACTGCCGCAATCATGCTACGTTACCGGCATTTCGAGGTCTCACACATGAAAATTACCATCCTCGGTTCTGGCACCTCGACCGGGGTTCCCATGGTCGGCTGTCACTGCCAGGTCTGCGATTCCACGGACCGGCACGACAAAAGGACCCGCTCTTCCATCCTGGTCGAGTACGGCGGCGGACGCATCCTGGTCGACACCTCGACCGACCTCCGCAGCCAGATGCTGCGCGAGGGGATCCCGTACATCGACGCGGTGCTTTTGACCCATACCCACGCGGACCATCTCCACGGCATCGATGACTTGCGCGGTTTTCACTTCATCCACCGCCGGGTTATCCCCTGCTATGGCGGCCCGGAGACCATGGAGCAGGTGACCCGCAGCTTCGCCTATATCTTCGAGGGCTTAAGCGGCGAGGGCTATTCCCCGCTCATGACCCCGTATACCGTTCAGGCGCCGTTCGATCTTTTTGGCAGCAGCATCGTGCCGGTGCCGATCCTGCACGGCGCCCACATGGCCACCGGCTACCGGTTCGGCAATGCAGCCTACCTCACGGACTGCAGCGAGATTCCCGAGAAGTCGCAAGCCCTTTTGCAGGGGCTCGACGTCCTCATCATAGACGCGCTGCGTTATTCCCCGCATCCGAACCATTTCAACATAGAGGGCGCGCTGCAGATGGTCCAGACGCTGCGCCCGCGCCGTGCCGTGCTGACGCACCTGACCCACGAGGTGCACCATCGCGACGGCGACCGGCTGCCGGCCGGCGTTGAATTCGCCTACGACGGCATGGTCATCGAACTGCCATGATATCGGGCGCCCCGGCGCCTTGCACCACCATCCTTGCCGCACCTGGAAACGGACGGAACTGATGTTCAGAGACATTCGACTGCACGGCTATGCGAACGACCAGATAGAGTTCTACGCCATCACGGCGGGGAGCGAGGCGTACAACCGCTACTTCTACAACGCCGACCCGTCCGACTCGGAAATCCGTTTCTTCTCCCCCGGCAACGAGTTCATCATCGGCCGCGACGGCATCAGCCACCGCGGCAACGGCGGATCCTTCTGCGAGTACATGTTCGGTGTGGACCAGCCGATCGCCGACCTCGCCAAGGAAGAGGTCTCGAACCGCCTGGTGGTCTACGGCACCCACTACGACCAGCGCGCCGGCATGCTCCGCTTCTCCGACCGCACCGACGGCTACCACAGCTTCGACAAGATCTTCTTCGACGGCAACGCCGTGTTCAACTACTTCTTCGCGCTCACCGGCGCCGACTTCACCGGCCCCATGCACGACCAGCAGGAGCGGATCGTCAAGGTGCTGGGCAAGGCGCTCAAGCGCTCCGGCGCGGTCGGACTGGAGGACGACAACCTCATCATCCAGGAAATCCTCAGTATCGTCGACGAACCGAGCGCCCACCTTTTCCTCTTCAAGCTGATCAACACCCGGCACCGGGAGTACAGCGAAACCTTCCGCAGGCTCTACTTCAGCAACAAGAAAATCACCGACAGCGACTTCCAGAAGCTCTCCGCCTTGGCCGAGCGCTACGGTATCGACCGCTACCAGCAGGAGCGCATCCGGATCGACGTGATGTACAAGCACCCGGACAACCGGCGCATCGTGGACGAGTACAAGAACATCCTGATCGCCTGCAACAGGAAGGGCGAGATCAACAAGCTGGAGAACGCGCGGCTCACCCGGCTCAAGACCCTGTCGGTGCGCAACAAGATCCCCGGCGCGCTCTTCTACACGCTGGACGAGATGCTTAAGAAGGACAAGAAGCTGGTCGACCTGGAGGAGAGCAACTACATCTCCGAGACCCGGCAGATTCTGGAGGGGATGTTCCTTTCCGAGCGGCACATCGAGAGCACCATCGACGCCGAGGACATGCTGAAGCTCCTCTTCGCCAAGAAGCAGGCGGCCGAGAACCGCGACCACGCCTTCGAGGAGATGCTCCTGGACGCCAGCAAGGCCTGCGACGAGAAGATCCGCGACGGCGCCGACATCTCCATCCTTGAAGGCTACTCGTACATCATCACCTACTTCGACCGCTACGACGCCACCTCGTCGGCCATCAACCAGCTAGCCTTCATGGAGAACGTGCGCATCTCGGAGGAGATGATCAGGAGCCTTTTGGGGAACAAGAGCGCCTTCGACCTTTTGGCGCCCGGCCTTTTCAAGAAGCTGTTCCTGTCCGGCATCTTCGAGGACAAGTACCTGGGGAACTACGGACGGAAGAAGGTCGCCCACCTCGCCGAAGGACTGAAGCTCATCGAGGAGAACCGGCTGACCACCAGCGCTCTTTTGGAGCACCTGCTGCAGATCGACGGCGACGAACGCCTCTACCTCACCCTGCTCGAGCACGTGAAGGACCGGATCCGCAACTTCTACTCGAAGTACACCACCAAGGCGGATCAGGACGCGCTCAAGAAGGAGCTGGCCGAGGAACTGAAGCACAAAAAACTCATCGACGGCGAGATCCCGGCGCACCTCTTCCACGAGACCATCCTCGCCATCAAGAAAGAGGCGATCTACATCCACAACCTCCTGCCGCAGATCATCGCGGAGAAGAACGGCTCCCTGCGCGAGGACTTCCTGGAGAACTCCGGCCTGGACCGCTTCTACGTCGAGGAACTGGAGCGCGAGTTCTTCGAGCTGAACGGCCTGAACCTGGAAGAGCTGTATCAGATAAGGAAGGGGCTCAACTAAAGGCAGGGGCTGGCAGGTCAGTCCTTCCGAGCAGCAGCAGTTTCCGCCACCATTCCCGACGGTTCCCTCCTGAAGCAGTCCATCGACCGGGGCCCGTGTCACTCCGACAACCTTTCCTCCAAAAAGCGCCTGACCTCAGGCCATTCGACATCGATGATGCTGAATCGTACCGAATTGCGTATGCGCCCATCGGGCATGATGCGTTCGTTCCGAAGGATGCCTTCCTGTTTCGCCCCGAGACGAAGAATGGCTCTGCGCGATTTCTCGTTGATTTCGTCGGTCTGGAATTGCACGCGCACGCAGCCGAGCTGTTCGAACGCGTAGCGCAACAAGAGAAGCTTCGCCTCCGTGTTGACACACGTTCTCTGCCAGGAAGCCGAAATCCAGGTGTGCCCTATCTCCAGCTTCCTGTTTTTACGGTCGATCTTGTAGAAGCGGGTGGAACCTATGACCCGTTTGGGACTCAGCGTTTCGATAGCAAAGGGCATGACGGTACCGGCCGCCTGACCTTCCAGCGCACTCCGTAGGTACTCGCCCACCGTCTCGGTCGAGGGAACGACCGTAAAGGGAAGGTTCCATAGTTCACCGTCGCTGGCTGCCTGAACCAATGCCGCACCATCTGACGCGCACAACGGACGCAGTCGAATCGTTTTACCCACAAGTGTCTTCACAAGTTTCCTTCCCCTGGCTTATCGTACTGCTTTTCGAGCACCCTCCGCGGCAACGCCTCAACCAGATCCATCCCACCAAGAGCTTCGGCAGATTTGGGCGTGGCAGCAGAGGCAGGCCTATTGCCGGGCCAGTTTTTTAGCGGCGTCGATCCTTTTACCCGTTGCAGGTCGCCAGTAATAGGTATCGCTCGCAGTTAGGCCGTCGTTTCGTTTTATACCGAGGCGGACACCGGTTTCCGCCGCAGGGAGATAACTGAACTTCGTCAGCACCCTGACGGGGTTGTTGACCTTCAGTGTGTAACGGCCGTCCCCGTTTTCCGTCAGGCTATCTTTGCCGTCATTCGCAACCGCTGCGGAACCCGCGCCAGCGCCGTTTTCCCGGTACTTGCTGTAATAGCTCAGCCAGACTTTCCTGGGTGTTCCGACAACAGTTCTCAAACCGACCTCTTCTTCATATCCCAACCTCCCGAAGTCGACCGCGGAGATTTCTTCCCGAGTGAGACCTTTGATTGGGTTGCCCTTCCTGTCATTAAGGTTAAATTCAAGCAGCAATGAGCCACCATTGTCCACTGCCACTGAAACGATATTTACCTCGATCGGGTCAACAGTTGCAACCGATTTGACGATGCGCCCGGAAGTCGCCGCTGACCTGGATTTTCCTTCTTTGGCAACTGCTGTCGTCAGGAACGACCCGATTAAGGTTAGCGCCATGAGTGACATGCAGATGCTGCTTTTGGGTCCCTTGCTTAACATTTTGCCTCCACAGTAGTGCTCGAATTTGTAAACCGAAAAATCCGCCTGCTTTTCTTGAGAGCCTGCCGGCCGTTTACAGATCTCGACCTTTCATGTACAAGATAATGAGCAACAGTATCCCTGTGAAGAGCCAGTTCTGACATTTTTTATGGATACGCTTCGTTTACATAAAAAGAGGTATCGAGATGATTTACCTGAACCCCGAGTCCAAGAAGCCGCTCTACGAGCAACTTTACGAACAGCTAAAGCAGAATATCGTTTCGGGGGAGTATGAAAAGGGGACACGGCTGGTCTCTACCAGGGAACTCGCTAAAAGCTTGTCGATTGGGCGGAACACGGTGGAAAGCGCCTACGAACAGCTCTGCGTTGAAGGCTATCTGGAGGGGCGGCAAGGCTCGGGGTTTGTGGTGCAGGACCTTCAGGAAGAGCTGCTCAGCGTACCCGGCGTGGCCTTGAACAGAGAACACCGGCAACCTGCCCAGCCAAGCGGAGGACTCGGTGAAGCCAGCGGCACGCGGGCCATACCGATGGCTTTCAAATACAACTTCCAGTACGGCGATTTCGATCCCAGCGCCTTTCCCAACACCTTGTGGCGGCGCTTGACCAACGAGACTCTGGCCTCTTTAAGGGTGGACTCCCTCGCCTGTTACGGCGACAAGCAGGGGGAACTGCCGCTACGCCAGGAAATAGCGAAATACCTGCGCCAGTCCAGAGGGGTGCAATGCAGCGCCGATCATATCGTGATAGGCGGTGGGTTCCAGGACCTGGCAGGCATGATCTGCCTGCTGTTTCCCCAGGAAGAGCGCATTCTGGGCATGGAGGAACCCGGCTACGATTTCACCCGTAGCATCTTCGAAAACAACGGGTATCGAGTCGCTCCCATCCCCGTTGGCGAATTCGGCATCGATCCGAACGAGTTGAAAAGCAGCGGGGCGAAACTGGCCTATGTGACGCCTTCACACCAACTCCCGATGGGGGTCGTCATGCCCATTCAGCACCGCATGAGGCTTTTACAGTGGGCGAAACAAACCGACGGGGTCATCATCGAAGACGATTACGATAGCGAGTTCCGCTACCGAACGCGCCCCATCCCCGCTCTGCAATCGATCGATTGCAATGACCGGGTGATCTATCTCGGCACCTTTTCCAAGGCCTTCGCTCCGGGGCTGCGGATGGGTTACATGGTGCTGCCCCGGTGGCTACTGCCCCGATATCTCACCGTTTTTGCCAGGTACAAGTCCACCGTTCCCACACTGCAGCAACAGATCATGGCCCGCTTCATGGCTGGCGGACATTGGGACCGGCACCTGCGCAAGATATGCCTGAGTAACAAAAAGAAGCACGACGTTTTGGTGCAGTCCATTCAGCAGGAAATGGGCGACAGGGTGCGTATCTACGGGCAGAATGCCGGCATGCACATCCTGCTGGAATTTGTGAATGGAGAGCAACAGGAAGCGATGGTCGAGCGGGCCGCCGCACACCTGGTGAGGGTATCCACAACCCGTCAGTTCTGGCAAAACCGGGGAAATGCCAAAGAAAACCTGGTGATGCTCGGTTTCGGCGGACTCTCGGTAGAAGCAATTGCGCAAGGGATCAAGTTATTGCGGCGGGCGTGGTTTGACTGAAAGGACCGGCCAACTCTCCTTGACAACCCCCGTTCATTTCACCTAAAGTACCCCTGTGTGTAAATTTTGTACTCAGAGGTCGCAATGGCGGTGATAAACGAGCAGTTGACGAGGATCAGCGAGAGGATCGCGTCCTTCGGCAAGGAAAACCTGGATGAAATGCTCCATATGGTCGGAGAAGGCGTGCGGCTCATCTCCTCGCTCGAGCGGGTGCGCATCTACCTGGAAGACCTGACGCGCGGCGCACTCTCCTGCGCCTACTCCTGCGGCGAGTTCGCCGACGAGATCCGGGAGGAGACCTTTCCCATCATTTCTTCAGAGGGTGCGGTATCGCTCACCTTCGTGAACCAGAAAGTCGCCCAGCTCAAAGAACCTGCTCTGAACGGGCTCCCCCTGGACCGCGAGTTCTCCAGCCGTTTCCAGATCGACGGGACCACCGTGCTGCCGATCACCAGCCAGGGCAAGTCCATCGGCGTCGCCTGCCTGGACGGGGCGCTCATCACCGGCGAGCAAATCGCCATCCTGCTGCACTTCCTCGGCAAGGCCGGCGAAAGGCTCGATCAGGCCCGCAAATACCACCAGCAGCTCCTGCTGGCGCGCCGGGTCGAACTCTACAAGAAGAGGGAAGCAGCGGGCTTCATGGTCCGCTCGGCGGTGCGCCTGATCGACGGCCTCACCCTCGCGTCCGTGCTGGTACCGAACCGGGGCGGCATGGAGGTATTGGCGAGCCACGCAGAGGACCCCGAGTTGAAGGCCGCGTATGACAGCGTCGGGAGCATCGGGCTGCAGCACGGCACCTCGCTCGTCTCCCGCTACGTGAACGAAAACGGGATCATCACCGACGACCAGCTGCTCGCGCCCCTCTTCATCCCCGATCTTTGCGACGAAACCATCCAGCGCCGTGCGCTCACCGAGGAAATGGCGCTGCACTCGCTTTACATGGTGCCGCGCTACGAGCCCAAATCGCGCCGCATCATCTGCCTCATCAACTACTTCACCCGCGAACTGGTGCGCTTCTCGGAATTCGAGCGGGGACTCTTGCAGACCCACGCCGAGATGGTGGAGCGTGTCATCAACGAGGTGGGCGGCGAGCATCTGGAGATCAAGGTGCTCTCCGAGATCTCCGACCTGCTGCAGGAGCGAAACGAAGGGTTGCACCAGTTCCTCACCAAGGTGCTCTCCAAGGCAACTGAACTGATCGGCGCCGACACCGGGAGTATAGCGATTGTCGAGGAGCGTGAAGGCGAAAAGCACCTGGTGGTCGAAGACGAGGAAGGGAACATCGTCGGCGCCAAGAACAAAGAGTGGCTCAAGAAGAAGATCCCGCCCTTCAAGATCGGCGGCACCGAGCTTCCGGTCGAGGAGCGCAGCCTCACCGGTTACGTCGCCTGGTCCAAAAAGCCGCACATCATCGGGCAGGTTTCCGATCCGGCGCAGCACGAGGGCTTCCACCGCTCGATGAGCGAGCTGATCAAGAGCGAGATGGCGGTCCCCGTAGTGAGCGACGACGAGGTGATCGCCGTCATTTGCCTCAACTCGCTTAAGGAGTCGTACTTCACCGAGGAGCACAAGCGGATCCTGCAGATCATCGACCGCCTCACCTCGCGCCACATCTCTGACATCAAGCGCATCGAGCGGCTGCAGAACGAAGTGACCAAGCTGCAAAGCGACATCGCCTACAAGGACCCCAAAGTCTCCTCCTATCGCCTGGGGAACATCATCGGCAACAGCCGCAAGGCGCAGGAAATCGTCGAGTTCATCAACACCGTCTCGCCGCCCCTGTCCAACCGGATCGCGCTTTGGAGCCGGAACGTCCTGCAGGAGGCGACCATCGGGCTCCCCTCGATCCTGGTCCTGGGGCCGACCGGCGCCGGCAAGGAGTTCTTCTTCAACAACCTGTACAACAAGCTGAACGAGCTGTACCGCAAAGATGTGAACCCCGAAGGCGAGCTGCCGGTGAAGAAGACCAACATTGCAGCCTACAGCGGCGACCTGACTTACTCGGAGCTGTTCGGTCATACCAAGGGGGCCTTCACCGGGGCCTACAGCGACAGGAAAGGGATCATCGAGGAGGCGGGCGGCGGCGTGGTCTTCCTTGACGAGATCGGCGACGCCGACCCGAAGACCCAGGTGCAGCTCTTGCGCTTCCTGGACAACGGCGGGTTCGTGCGCCTGGGCGAGAACCGGGAGAGGATCAGCCGTGTGCTGCTGGTGGCTGCCACCAACAAGGATCTCCTAAAAGAGATCAGCCTCGGCAACTTCCGCGAAGACCTCTATCACCGACTGACCGAGCTCTCCGTCGTGGTGCCGTCGCTTAACGAGCGGCGCGAGGACATCCCCGACCTTTCGACCCACTTCTTAGGCAAGCTCTACCGCACCTACCGCGGCCGCGACGAGGGGCGCGACGATGCACCCGCCCTTTCCCAGGACGCCAAGGAGGCGTTGGTCGGACACAACTACAAGGGGAACATCCGCGAACTGCGCTCCATCCTTTTGCGCGCCCTGTTCTTCAGAAGCGGCAAGATGGTGACCGGCAAGGACATCACCCGTGCCATCAAAGACGGCATGCGCGAGCAGGTAACCCCGGCGTCAGAGCGGCTCTCCGAGGAAGTGGCCAGCTCCATCATGGGCGAGATAGGAAACGGGAAGGATTTCTGGGAGGCCGTGTACGAGCCGTACTCTAAGAGCCAGATCTCCCGCGACGTGGTACGTCTGGTGATCGAGAAGAGCCGTGCAGCATCAGGAAAAAGCATGCCGGAGATTGCCCGTTACCTGAAGGCGATCGGGGGCGAGCCGCAGGAGGACGAAGAAGAGCGCAAGCGTTTTTTCAGGTTCAAGAACTTCCTCTACAAAACAGTGCGTCTTTGAGGGGTATAGAACGCTTCAGAAGAACACATAAACATCACTAAAATTTAGGCACTTAGCTGTTGACAGCATGACTTGGACCCGCTAATCTTTTGTATGGATTTAGCGGGTTTTTTTCATCTCATCGTACCTTTTCGTACCTTTTGGGAAGTTTTTCCGATTCAAGAACACCAAAAGGTACGAAAGCGGGGAGGCACAGCATGCCGAAAATTCAGTTCACAAAACTCAAAATCGAAACGCTCAGCTACGATCCCTCGAAAGGCGTTGTCGATTACTTCGACACAAACACCATGGGGCTGGGGCTTAGGGTCGGCAAGGGATCGAAGACTTTCTTCGCCAAGGCGGATGTGCGCGATCCTTCAAAACCGACCGGATACCGAACGGTGCGAAAGATCCTGGGGCGGTTCGGCGAGATCACCCTCGAACAGGCACGGAAAGAGATAACCGGGTACCATGACAGTGAGGAAGGGTTCGTCCCGGGTGCCAGGCTTGCGATCAAACGGGGCAAGACCAAGGCCATCGGCTCGGACGTCACCCTGGACCAGATGCTGGAGGCCTACTTTCAGGAGAAAAGGACCGCCGAAGGGAGGGACTACAAGCCATCGACCGTACGGGGGTATACCCGCATCGTTACCCGACATTTCGATACCTGGCTACAGCTCACCCTGGCCGAGGTGGCCAAGCTTACCCCGGATGTGGTCATTGACCGATACCGGCAATCGGAACTGAAGCATGGCCCTTATGGAGCGCGAAACGCCTTCGTCATGCTGACGGCGATCGTCAACTACGCACGCGTGAAATACCCGGCTGCGCTTCCGGCCAATCCGTTTGACGTCCTTCGCCTTGGGAAACACATGAAAAAAATCCAGGTCCGAACGGACCGGTTGGAGGGAAAGGAGTTCATGGTTTTCTACGAGGGGATCCAGAAGTACAGCGAAGTGATCCGTGACTGCTACCTCTTCTGCCTTTATCATGGATTAAGGAGCCAGGAGGCGGCCTGCCTGCGCTGGGAGCAGGTCAACCTGAATCGGGAGACCATCACCATACCCGACACAAAGAACCGCAGGCCGCTCAATGTCCCCCTGTGCCGGCAGTCGCTTGCCATCTTGAAGCGGAGGCAGGCAGAGGACACCGATGGTTCTTCCTGGGTCTTCCCGGCGGTCAAGAGCTTTCGATTTAGCACCAACAAGTCTGGGCACGTAAGGCTGATGGCCGCATCGCTCAGGCTCAACACCGGGCTCCCCATCACCGTTCATGGCTTGCGCCGCACCTTCATCACGACGGCTCGGCGCCTCAAAATATTCGAAGATGCCGACAGGCTGACCAACCACACTGACAGCTCCATCGCGGGGAGGCACTACGACGCCACAGGGGTCGAGGACTTGCGCCAATCGTTGCAAATCATCGCCAACGAAATCGAAAGGCTCATGAAAGAAGGGGTGGGCGCTAAGGTGATCCATCTTCACGGGGAGGACTAACACCTGGGTGAGCGGCGTAGCATCCCAGCTTCCGTCGGCTCTCATCCACTTCCAAAAGCTGCGGAGTCCGCTCTACCCGCTTGGTTGGCAATCGGTTTTGCTCGACTGATCTTGGCTTGGCCTCAGCCTATGGTC
>Ga0079306_1000713_pt1 | contig 27419 bp, 22 predicted proteins | sample Methanotroph_Enr_FD_79181 | JGI IMG/M metagenome (GOLD analysis project Ga0079306, IMG submission 79181) | Enriched soil microbial communities from Old Woman Creek wetland in Ohio, USA - Methanotroph_Enrichment_5 | ecosystem: Environmental > Terrestrial > Soil > Wetlands | place: USA: Ohio...
AAAAAGAAAAATAGCAATTAAAAACCCATTATTGTATCATAAGTACAATTTTAATTAAAATACAATAATGTTTTTTCTTATAATTATATTTATCATTTAATTGATATTCAATACATTAATAAAAAACGTCAATGGTAGCCATGCCTGCCCTGAGTTTTTACCGAAGGGTCGAAGAGCATTACTGGCTCTTTTCATTTGGCTCCCATGTCATCCTGAGCCAGTCGAAGGGAGGGTTGGGGCAAAACAAATGATACTATTTTTGAATGCTTCCTGTTGTTTTGGTTCCCTTTTCTTCGCATCCGCTTCGGTATAAATTCAGCCTGTCAAAATGCAGTTCCAAAAAGGGAAAGCCTGACTGGAACATAACTGGGACATGACTGGGACATGACTGGAAGAAAACTCCTATTTTTTGAATTTGCATAAGTGCAGATCAGGTCTGTTTTGGCCTTTCGGGTGCAAAAAAAATTAAGGGCATTGTCAATTAAAAAAACCGTTTTATCTTAGGACTATGATTGGGACGAAACCCAATCCCCTGGCCAGGGTTTACTTAGTATTAACCTTTAATTCATTTAAAAATGGGAACAATTCAAAAAGGAATCCTGGGCGGATTCTCTGGAAAAGTGGGCACTGTTGTTGGTGCCAACTGGCGGGGTAAGGATGTCATCCGAAGCCTGCCGAAAAAAAGTCAGCGTCAGGCGACCGAACAACAAGCCATGCAGCGTCGTAAATTTACTTTGGTGGTCCAATTCCTAAGTCCGATCAAGCCGATTGTGAGCGACTATTTTGGTCAGGCATCCGGCGAAAAATCGAGGTACAATCTGGCCACTTCTTATCACATGACGGAAGCGATAACGGGTACTGATCCGGATTTCAGCATGGACTACCCCAAAGTGATCCTGAGCAAGGGCGATCTGATAGGTCTGGAAAATCCGGCCGCCAGTTCGGAAGCGAATGCAACAGTGGTTTTCAACTGGACCGACAATTCGGGCGAAGGACAGGCCACTGCCAACGATCCGGTGCTTGCGGTGGTATATAATGAAAGTAAGAAGAGCTTTGAATACCGTAAGACGGCGATGCGAAGTGCAGGAACTTTTACTTTTGCGTTGCCCTCCGGCTGGTCGGGAGATATGGTCTATTGCTGGCTGATTGTGCTGGCGGCTGACGGAAAGAGATGCAGCCTGAGCCACTTTATTGAAGGACAGCTGCTGTTATAAATTGGTTTGATATAAGAAAGCCCGAAGTAGTACTTCGGGTTTTCTGCGTTTTAACAGGCCTTATCGAGGGTGAAAAAACGGACATCCCGACACGAAATCGGGACAGTCGAGGAGACGATAGAATATACATGAGTTTATCGGTATGGGAATTCCTTCGCAAAGACCGGTAACCATTGGGCAGATCACGTCATGCAGAGGGTGCAGGAATTTGAGGATCAGAACCCCTTTTGTGTTTTTTACTGAAACGCGCCTTCCAGAACGGCACCGCTTTTTGTGATGTTGTAGTGGCATAAAAATGCTGGCCCGAACCGATGTGTTGAATAATTGTAAATAATGATTTAATATATTGAATGTGAACTATTTAATATCACTAAAAGTGGGTATTGCAGGAACAAGGAATTGTGTTTAAATTTAAGATTCGCTTTTTTCAGGGATTCCCAGAGCGCTGCCCTTATCCACGGGTATTTATTTGTTAAAAAGAAGAGCGTACGAAAAAATCCCGCCAAAGTTTTGATTGACTTATGGTATCAGGCAAAGTACCACGCCGTTTGCGAGCCCAATCAAATTGCATCAGCCCCCGATTTGATTGTATAAAAAACAGTCCCTTCAAAATGAAACTGAAGGCTGTTTTTAGTTTTAAATCCATTGTAAGTTAACCCCAAATAACTTAGTCTTTCGAATTAAAAAATTGAAAATTTTTTAAGATGAAAAGTTATACTTATTTGGGAGTAGTCGTCTTCGTCTTCTTTTGTGGTGGGCCGGTCCTTTGCGCTGCCCCTACCACCGACGGTACGAAAACCGACTCGGGGATTATCCACAATGAACCCCCTACAGTTGCTGGCTATTCCTCGCCGGCAAGAGTGTCTGCTCCAACACCGAATTTACCTCCAACAATTACGGCCAGCGGCACTAGCCTCTATTGTCCCGGAACGGCAGCAAACATTTTCAGTGATGTTACGATCACCGACCCCGATGACAGCAGCACGGAAATGATCACTGTTCAAATTACATCGGGATATGTCAGCGGACAGGATCTGCTGACGCTCACGGGATCGCATCCCACAATAGCCTGCAGTTGGGATGCCGCTTCGGGAACGCTCAAACTTCGCAGCCCTGACGGAAAAGCGGTCCTTTACACCGATTTTATCTCAGCCCTCAAAGCCCTCCAATTTAGCAATTCTTCCGAATTGCCCGGGAACGCCCGCACATTTACCATCCGTATCGGATCGGCCGATTACCTTGTCAGTTCAGGACATTATTATGAATTTGTCCCGAGTGAAGGAATCAGCTGGACGGCTGCCAAAACAGCCGCCGAAAACAGGTTCTATTTCGGACTGCAGGGCTATTTGTGCACCCTGACGACCATGGAAGAGGCGCAGTTTGCCGCGAGCCTGGGTTTTGGTGCACGATGGATCGGCGGCAGCGATGCCGAAACGGAAGGGGTCTGGCAATGGGTCACAGGACCCGAAAAGGGGACTGTTTTTTGGAATGGAGATATAGATGGTTCTTCACCCAATTTTGTATTTTGGAACAAGGGAGAACCAAATGGTAAAAAATTGGAAGATTATGCTCATATAACTGAGGCTAGTGCCGGAAATATTGGTCTATGGAATGATTTGAATAATACATGCTGCCCGACTGGATACTACCAATCTAAAGGGTATATGGTGGAATATGGGGGAATGCCCGAAGATTCCAATGGAACATTTGTTGGCAGCACTAGCCTCTCCTTAAGGATTGGAAGCGTAGCTGTGATTAGCGGTCTGACCCCCTCGAGCCGCTGTGGCAACGGAAGCGTGTGTCTCGAAGCCGCCGCCTCATCGGGAACGGTACAGTGGTATGCCGATGCCAACGGAGGGACTCCTTTGGCAACCGGCAACTCTTTTACAACCCCTGTTTTAGACTCCACCACGACGTATTATGTTCAGGCCGACTGTGTCTATACACGAACACCTATTACAGCAACGGTAAACTCCATTCCCGAGATAACTTTTACCAACATGCCTATTTCCAGATGCGGTGCTGGACCAGTTGAACTTATTGCAACTGCTTTGTATGGAACTGTTAATTGGTATGCCGATTCATCAGGAGGTGTGCCAATTGGAACCGGGAGTAGTTATTCCCCTTATGTAACGTCTACAACCACCTATTATGTGGAAGCAGTGGGCCTTATTTGCAATTCATCACGAAAGCCCCTTACAGCATCGGTAAATCCTGGTCCTGAAATCAGTTCCACCAACAGTCCCGCTTGGCGATGCGGTGCCGGAGCGGTGACGCTTGAGGCAAGAACTACTGTGGGCACAGTCCATTGGTATGCCAGTGCCGACGGAGGCACTGTTGAAGCCAGCGGGCCCAGTATGACCCTAGACAATGTCACTGCCAATGCGACCTATTATGCCGAAGCTACCAATAACGGCTGCAGCAACGGCATCCGGGTCGCTGTCGCTGTTGTCATTTATCCCGATCCCGTTATCCCGGACGAAGCATTGGTGGTATGTCCGACGGTTCCGCTGATTTTGGACGCCGGGCTCGCCGGGCTTGCCTATTTGTGGTCGACCGGTGAAACTACACAAAAAATTAAAATCAGCAGTCCGGGAACTTATACCGTAAGCCTGAGCAGTCCGGCTCCTGAGTCCTGCAGTTACACCAAGACCATCAGGATTACAGCGGCCCCGATTCCGGAGATTTCTAACATAGCCGTCGACGAAAGCACTGTCATAATCCAGTTGCGCAATTCGGATCCTTCTTTTGAATATTCCCTGGATGGTATCAGCTACCAAAATTCTAATGCATTTTATGATGTGCCCGGAGGCCTGCAAACCGCTTACGTGCGGGGCCTGAATTCCTGCGGCAGTACCAGTCGGAATTTTGTGGTCCTTGCGATTCCCCCATTTTTCACGCCCAACAACGACAGCTATAATGATTTTTGGGAAGTGCGGGGACTGGTTGATTATCCTGATGCCGAACTGACTGTTTTTGACCGCTATGGCAAGCTGATTACCCAACTTAACGCCTCCCGCCTCAGCTGGGACGGGACCTTTCAATCGGTGCCCCTGCCCGCATCCGATTACTGGTATGTGCTGAATATCGATAAAACCAAGCCCGAAATACGAGGGCATTTTTCGCTCAAAAGATAAAGTTTTTAAGTTTTGTATTACAGTTCATATGATCTTAGGGATAGTTCAAATACAGCATGATTTTTTATGTTGGATAGTACTTCAACTCTTTTCTTTTTCCTTAAATATACTAATTGCATAAATACAAATCTAAAGGAGTGGACCTGATGCAATCGGAATGCATCGAAAACCTTTGTGCAACTAAGACTTCTCGATATATCCCGATACGAAATCGGGACAGTCAAAGAGACGATTGAGTATACAAGAGTTTATTTCTTCGAGATTTCCACTGGCAGTTTGATTTCCTTCCTCAGTTCCGATGGCTGTCGGTAGTGTGATTTTTAAATAGCTGTGGCAGCTATAATAAAAATTGTGTCTGAAACCTTTATGCAAGCAAGACTTCTCGATACATCCCGATAAGAAAGCGGGATAGTCGAAGAGACGTCGTGTTTTTAATAATTGGTTCGTGCATTTTTTAAGCAATGCATCGGAAGAAAAAATGTATCGGGTATCTTCGTGCAAGCAAAACTTCTCGAATCATCCCGATTGCATCGGGACACTCGAAGAGACGATTGAGTATACAAGAGTTTATTTCTTCGAGATTTCCGCTGTCAGTTTGATTTCCACCGTCAGGACCGATGGCTGTCGGTAGTGTGATTTTTAAATAACTGTGGCAGCTATAATAAAAATTGTATCGGGAACCTTTGTGCAAGCAAGACTTCTCGATACTTTTTTGGCTTACTAAAATTATGCTTTCATAATCAAAATCCTGAAGCCAAAAACACTCGAAGAGACGGATTAGTAGAACAAAATCTCGTTAGTTCGAGGCAATAATTTTTATTTAAAAAAAGTAAATTAATGCGAATCAATACTTGAAAGTCTTTTTTTGTGCCGTCAGGCACTACATATCGCTAGTAATTGAGTATAAAATTAGTTAGCGTGCCGTAGGTACGCCACAAAGCGATGCTTGTTGCGTACCCAAGGCATGCTAAATTCGTTCCAATTCCCGTTGTCTGCCGAGATGAAATACCTGAGAGCTCCTTCCGAGTCTTGATCCGCATAAATATATAAATAAATAGAGGTGTTATTTCTTATGACCCCGTTTCATTAAGCAATTGGTTTTAAACAATTAATTAAAAAAGGCGGTGGTGGCCTGTCGAAGGGTACTCTTCACTACTCACCAGTCCCTATTCACTAATAATGAGGAAAACCGTAAAAAGGTTCTTTTTATTTGGATTAGGTTTGCGGCGGCCTGAAATGCGGATTTTCTCCGGGTTTGAATTTGTCGGCTGAGACAGGAGATGGTACACGGTGGAGGACAGTGATTATAATTGGGCTTGATTTTTTGTGGGCAAATACACCATTATTTTTTTAACAATGTACCATAATTCAATGACTGTTAAAGCATTGTGGACTTTATACTTTCAAAATTCACAGATTGAAATTAAAAATAAATAAAATGGCTGGGATTGCTACAGGCGTAACAATCTGAGCCTGTAGTGTTTATGGGTTTGTTTTTAAAAATTCAATACTATTCACTGGGAGAGGGGGCAGAGAATAGCATATAAATCTGCTATTTTGTTGGTATATTTGCACCCTTATTGTCCATTTCGAACTCATTTTGTGGGTTGGAAGGGCGAAGCCGTGTTCAAAAAACGAATGTATCGGATACGAAAAATAAGGGGTTCATTGTTTTAAAAAAGTCTGACAGATTATAACAAGTCAATAAAACGGATCCTCCTGTTCAACTATAAATAAACATAAGAACAGATTGAATCTGATTCAACTATACCATAAATGGCACAAGAAATAGCAAATCAAAAAATATTAGTCACCGGAGGCGCCGGATTTATCGGATCCAATTTATGTGAACATCTATTGCACCACCACTATAAGGTGGTGTGTCTGGATAATTTTGCCACCGGCAGAACCCAGAACATACAACATTTATTGAGTAATCCTAATTTTAAGCTGATAGTTGGCGATATCCGTAATCTTGCCGACTGCCATAAGGCAGCCCAAGGGGTTGATTATATCCTGCACGAAGCGGCTTTGGGGTCTGTTCCTAGATCCATCAATGATCCCATTACCACTAATGAGGTCAATGTCTCCGGATTTTTGAACATGCTGGTGGCAGCCAGGGATGCCAAAGTGAAACGGTTTATCTATGCTGCCAGTTCCTCCACCTATGGAGATTCTGAAGCTTTACCAAAAGTGGAAGATAAAATAGGCAAGCCACTATCTCCATATGCTATAACCAAATATGTTAACGAGCTATATGCCGATATTTTTCATCGTACCTATGGCCTGGACACGATCGGATTGCGTTATTTTAATGTATTTGGAAGAAAACAGGATCCGGACGGCGCTTACGCTGCGGTCATCCCGAAGTTTGTGATGCAGCTGATGCAAGGCGAAAGCCCTATAATCAATGGCGACGGGAATTATTCAAGAGATTTCACCTATATCGACAATGTAATCCAGATGAATGTACTGGCCATGGTAACCGAAAACCCTGCAGCCCTGAACACCGTATACAACACCGCATTCGGTGACCGCACCACATTGAACGAGCTGATGGCTTCGCTAAAAAAATACCTGTCTGCGTTTGATCCTGCCATAGCGGAGGTTCAAACGATATACGGCCCCAACAGAGCCGGCGATATTCCGCATTCTTTGGCGAGTATAGATAAAGCACGAAAACTATTGGGGTACAAACCGGAGTTTTCGATGCAACAGGGCCTGGAACAGGCTGTTCATTGGTATTGGGAAAATTTGAAATAAGAGTGTTTTTTGTTTTAAGAGTACAATATAAAACAGAGAATTAAAAATTCAGCATACATATTATTATGAATATAAAAATTGCAGTTATAGGTTTGGGATATGTTGGTCTACCATTGGCACGGTTATTTGCGACAAAATATCCGGTTGTTGGCTTTGATATCAATCAAGGCAGAATTGATGGATTGCGTTCCGGTACCGACAGCACTTTGGAGGTTTCGGATGCCGTTTTACAAAACGTATTGGTGGATGACTTCAATAATAATCAAAACGGATTATTATGTTCTTCGACCCTAAATGATATTGCTGACTGTAATTATTATATCATCACGGTTCCTACTCCGGTAGATAAAAATAACCGTCCCGATTTGACCCCCTTATACAAATCGAGCGAAACAGTAGCCAAAGTATTGAAAAAAGGGGATATCGTTATTTATGAATCTACGGTTTATCCCGGAGTAACCGAAGATGAATGTGTACCGGTATTGGAAAAAATATCCGGACTGCAATTCAATGTGGACTTCTTTGCCGGTTATTCACCCGAACGGATTAATCCTGGTGATAAAGAACATACTGTAGAAAAAATACTAAAAGTAACCGCCGGATCCACACCAGAGATAGGACAGAAAGTAAATGATTTATACAAAAGCGTGATTACCGCAGGAACGCATTTGGCACCTTGTATTAAGGTAGCTGAAGCCGCCAAAGTAATCGAAAATTCCCAACGCGACATCAACATTGCCTTTGTAAACGAACTGGCCAAAATATTCAATCTGATGGATATTGATACCCATGCCGTTTTGGAGGCAGCCGGCACCAAATGGAATTTTTTGCCGTTCAAACCGGGATTGGTAGGAGGACACTGCATCGGCGTTGACCCCTATTATTTGGCTCAAAAAGCACAGGAAATGGGATATCATCCGGAGATTATTCTGGCGGGTCGTCGTTTGAATGACAGCATGGGGGAGTATGTCGCTTCTCAAGTGGTGAAATTGATGATCAAAAAAGGAATCACTATTAATGGCTCGAACCTATTGATGTTGGGGATTACGTTTAAAGAAAATTGTCCGGATGTTCGTAATACGAAAATTGTGGATGTAATCACTGCATTAGCCGATTATGGAATCAAGGTTAGTATTTACGATCCGTGGGCCAATCCGGCAGCAGTAAAACATGAATATGGATTAAAAACTACTGCAGCTTTACCCAATCAAAAATTTGATGCTATAGTATTAGGAGTGGCACATGCGGCATTTTCAGCATTAGATTTGCAAACACTGCAAAATGAGATAAGCGTGTTGTATGATGTAAAGGGAGTTTTGGGCGTTGAGATAGATGGCAGATTATAATTTAAAAATAATTAATATGTTTAAAGATAAAGTTTTAATGATTACCGGAGGAACAGGTTCTTTTGGAAATGCAGTTTTAAATCGGTTTTTATATACCGACCACTTCAAAGAAATCCGCATTTTCTCTCGTGACGAGAAAAAACAGGACGACATGCGCAACCAGTTAAAAAACGACAAACTCAAATTCTACATCGGTGACGTACGTGATTACACCAGTATTGAACGTGCCATGCGCGGGGTTGATTATGTGTTTCATGCGGCAGCATTAAAACAGGTTCCTTCCTGTGAGTTTTTTCCATTAGAAGCAACCAAAACCAATGTGTTTGGGACGCAAAATGTAATCGATGCGGCAGCAGCCAATAAAGTACAAAAAGTAATTTGCCTGAGTACCGATAAAGCTGCCTATCCTATTAATGCCATGGGAATTTCTAAAGCCTTAATGGAAAAAGTCGCTATCGCCGCTTCTAGGAATACAACCGATACGACGGTTTGCCTAACCCGTTACGGAAATGTAATGGCATCAAGAGGCTCGGTGATTCCGTTGTTTTTAAAGCAAATTCAGGATGGTAACCCTATTACAATTACGGATCCCAATATGACCCGTTTTTTAATGTCACTAGAAGAAGCGGTAGAGTTGGTTTTATTTGCTTTTGAGCACGGTAATCCAGGTGATTTGTTTGTCAATAAAGCCCCGGCAGGAACTATTGGGGATTTAGCACAGGCTTTAAAAGAATTGTGTAAGACAGATAATGAAATAAAAATAATCGGAACCCGTCACGGGGAGAAGTTATATGAAACCTTGTGTACCCGTGAAGAAATGGTAAAAGCGGAGGATATGGGTGATTTCTACAGGATTCCGGCAGACAACCGTGATTTGAATTATGCCCAGTATTTCTCTGAAGGAGAAGAGGATGTTTCTGTAATAGAAGATTACCATTCCCACAATACAGAACAGTTAGGCGTTGAAGGAATGAAAAAATTGTTAGTGAATCTGCCTCTAATTAAAAAAGAGGTCTTTGGAGAAAATGTGGCTCAAATGCCAGGATAATTATAAAGAAAAAATGATTCCAGAAATAACAAAAGGTGGCAGTCATATCGATTCAAGAGGAACTCTGTTTTTTAATAATGATTTTGATGCTTCAATAATCAAAAGAATGTATATGATAGAAAATGAAAATACTGATTTTGTAAGAGCGTGGCAAGGACATAAGGTAGAACAGCGATGGTTTGCGGTTACGCATGGTTCTTTTAGAATCCAGTTGATAGCAATTGACGATTGGGATAATCCTTCTAAAGATCTGGAACGGTTTGTTTTTGTAATAAATGCAAAAAAACTAGATGTGCTGCATATCCCTCAAGGATATGTAAGCAGTATTCAGTCGCTGGAAACTGATTCGAAATTGTTGGTTATGTCAGATTACCTGTTAGGAGAAATAAAAGATGAATATAGATATGAGTCAGATTATTTTCAGAAAAAAAATAAATTATGTTAAAAGTAGGAATCACTGGTCAGGCCGGATTTGTAGGTACGCATCTGTACAATACTTTAGGGTTATTTCCTGAAGAATTTGAAAGGGTTGATTTTAAAAAAGAATTTTTTGAAGATGAAGATCAATTAAATGGTTTTGTCTCACAATGTGATGTTATAGTTCATTTAGCCGCAATGAATAGGCATAATGACCCACAAGTAATTTATGATACCAATCTGGGTTTGGTAAAGAAATTGACAAATGCTTTGTCCACTACAACGAGTAAAGCACATGTTCTATTTTCATCATCTACTCAGGAAGAAAGAGACAATTTATACGGAAAGTCCAAAAAAGAAGGAAGGGAGTTAATGATCAATTGGGCTAAAAAATCAGGTGGTCAATTTACCGGATTGATTATCCCTAATGTTTTTGGCCCTTTCGGACACCCCAATTACAACTCTGTTGTGGCAACGTTCTGCCACAAATTATCCCATAATGAAACGCCAAAAATTGAAGTAGACGGAGAGGTGAAGCTGATTTATGTTGGGGAATTGGTAACCGAAATCCTGCAGGAAATTAGAAGCACTATAGGAAAAGATGAAGTTGTGGTAGCACATACATCAGAATATAAGGTGTCAGTTCTACTTTCTTTATTGGAAAATTATAAAACGCAATATCAGGATAAAGGGGAAATACCCTCCATCAACAATACCTTTGAATTGAATTTGTTCAATACTTTTCGTTGTTATATGGATATTGCAACCCATTTTCCGGTAAAATTCATCCAGCATATCGATCCCCGGGGTTCATTTGTTGAGGTGATTCGACTGGGTGTCGGAGGACAAGTGTCCTTCTCTACAACAGTGTCGGGAATTACCAGAGGAAACCATTATCATACGAGGAAAATTGAGCGCTTCGCCGTTATCAAAGGAAAAGCATTAATCCAGTTGCGTCGTATAGGAACGGAGGAAGTCTTAGATTTTTATCTCGATGGAGCGGAACCTTCTTATGTAGACATGCCAATCTGGTACACCCACAATATTAAAAATATTGGAGATGAGGTGCTATATACTAATTTTTGGATCAATGAATTTTATGATCCAACCGATCCGGACACCTATTTTGAAAACGTATAAAAAGGTTCACGCAGATTCACGCAGATAAAAAACGCAGATGAGCGCAGATTTTTATTACTTTTAAATTGTTTAAATTAAAGTTGATAAATAAGAATAAAAGATCAGCGGAAATCTGCGAGAAATATAACAGAATCACGAAACAGAATCACGAAACAAAATCCGCGCTAATCTGCGAGAAAAAAGTAATCAATGTGAATCATGATTGAAAACGAACTTTCCTATGTCATAAGGGGCTGTGTGTTTAAAGTCTATAATGCACTTGGTCCAGGTCTTGTGGAATCGGCTTATGAAGCAGCCTTATCCTATGAGTTGAGACAAGAAGGTTTAGATGTTGTATGTCAGCAGGGATTGCCATTTCAATATGAAACCATAAAATTAGATATTGGATACAGGATTGACCTAATGGTTAAGGATAAGGTTATTGTCGAAGTTAAGTCAGTAGAAAATTTAACAGATGTTCATTACAAACAATTAGTTACCTATTTAAAGTTGTCGAATAAAAAATTAGGATTATTAGTCAATTTTAATAGTTTAAAAATAGACGAAGCCATCAAACGAATTGTCAATAATTTATAAGCATCTAAAGACATTTATAACATTAATTACAATTCAGCGAAAATCAGCGTATTAAATTTGCACTAATCTGCGAGAAATCATAAAAAATGAAAGCACAATTAAAAGTTATGACGGTGGTCGGAACGCGTCCGGAAATTATACGATTGTCCAGAGTGATGGCCGCTTTGGATGCTTCCGAAGCAATAGAACATATCATTGTTCATACGGGCCAGAATTATGATTATGAATTAAATCAAATTTTTTTTGATGATTTAAAGATCCGGAAGCCTGATTTTTTCCTGAACGCCGCCGGAGTGACTGCCACTGAAACCATAGGTCAAATTTTGATAAAGATTGACCCTTTGTTGGAGAGTGAAAAACCAGATGCTTTTTTGGTTTTAGGGGATACCAATAGCTGTTTATGCGCCATTCCTGCAAAAAAAAGACAGATTCCCATTTTTCATATGGAAGCCGGGAACCGTTGTTTTGACCAAAGAGTTCCGGAAGAAACCAATCGTAAAATAGTGGACCATGTTTCTGATATTAATTTGACCTATAGTGATATTGCACGGGAGTATTTGTTGAGAGAAGGATTACCTGCAGACAGAATCATCAAAACGGGTTCACCCATGTTTGAGGTGCTGAATCATTATTTGCCTTCCATTAAATCTTCTGATGTTTTGCGAAGATTGGAATTGGAAGAAGGCAAATTTTTTGTAGTGTCATCCCATAGGGAAGAAAACATTAATAGTGAAAAGAATTTTCAAGGCTTAATGGATAGCTTAAATTTGATTGCTGAGAAATATAATTACCCAATTATTGTAAGCACCCATCCCCGAACTCGTAGTATGATTGAAAAGAAAAACATCCAAATGCATTCTAAAGTACAGTTTTTAAAACCTTTAGGTTTTAATGATTACAATGCCTTGCAGATGAAATCTTTTGCCGTTTTGTCTGATAGCGGAACCATTTCAGAAGAATCTTCGGTTTTAAATTTCAGGGCGTTGAATATTAGAGATGCGCACGAGCGTCCGGAAGCAATGGAAGAAACATCTGTAATGATGGTGGGATTAAACCCTGAAAGAATCATGCAGGGGTTAACACAATTACAATATCAGAAAATTGGTGGAGAGCGTAATCTAAGGCCAGTGTCGGATTATTCCATGCCTAATGTTTCGGAGAAAATGGTCCGCATTATTTTGAGTTATACGGATTATGTAAAACGAACGGTATGGAGAATCAATAATTAAAAGGTGATGAAAGTTTTAATGGTAAATACTGTTTCGGGTTATGGAAGCACCGGCTCTATTTGTGTTGACATTGCCACTGTTTTAGAAAAACAAGGGCACGAATGTTACATTGCTTATGGACAAGGAAATACAATCTATGATAAAACTTTCAAAATAGGAACTACATTAGAAAACCACTTGCATAATATTGGTTCCAGAATTATGGGAAAACAAGGCTATTTTACCAAGAAAGGTACACGGCAACTTATTGAATTTATCAAAGAGTATCAACCAGATGTGATTCATTTGCATAACCTTCATGGTAATTATCTTAATTTAGAGTTGTTATTTACTTACTTGGCAGAAATTGACAACCCTGTAGTTTGGACTTTACACGATTGTTGGTCTTTCACCGGCAAATGTGCCCATTATACGGATGTGGCTTGTTATAAATGGCAGTCTCATTGTCACCATTGTCCGCAGGTTGAAAAATACCCGCCTAGTTTATTTTTAGATCAGTCAGAAGTGATGTTTGCTGACAAGCAAAAATGGTTTAATTCGATCAAAAATCTTACTATTATCCCGGTTTCTAATTGGCTTGCTGATGAAGTAAAAAAATCATTCTTAAAAAATCATGTTATAAAGCCAATTTACAATTGGGTAAATCACGAGGTCTTTGTGCCTTCAAATGAAGATATAAGAGAACAATATGGAATAGCCAAAAACAAGTTCATTATCTTGGGAGTAAGTGCCGGCTGGAATATTTCAAGCAACAAATTGAAAGATTTTATAACCCTTTCGACATTAATCTCTGAAGACATGCAAATTGTTTTGGTAGGAAAGGCTGATAGTCAAAATGATATTCCAGCCTCCATTATTCATATTCCCTATGTAGATGGGGCCAATGAATTGTCCAAAATATATTCGATGGCGGATGTGTATGTACATTTATCTACAGAAGATACTTTTGGAAAAGTAATTGCAGAAGCTATGAGTTGTGGTACACCAGCAATAGTCTATAATACCACAGCCTGTCCCGAAATTATTGATGATAATTGCGGTTATGTGGTCGAGAAAAGAAATGTAAAACAAATAATTGAAGCCATACAAAAGATAAAAGAAAACACTAAAGCATATTATAGTAAAAAGTGCAGGACTCGAGTAGTTGAGAATTTTGATTATTTTACAAATATCAATGAGACAATTACTATTTATAAAAGCAATATAAATTAATGGTAGTAAATTTAATCGTCATAGCATTAATCCTTTTTATAGGGCAAGTTTTTACTGAAGGTTATAAAGCAAATTCTAATGCTGCTTTCGTTAGAAAAAAATACATTGGTTTAATTTGCTTCATTCTTATACTTCAGTCAGGGTTGCGAAATGTGGCTGTTGGGGCTGATACTTTTCAGTATTATCGATTATTTGAAGAGGTTAAAATAACCTCATGGCAAAGTATTTATGGGTCTATATTTGAATATTACAAATTAGGCATTGGGAAGGATCCGGGCTATTTAGTTTTTCAAAAATTGATTCAATTAATTACAAATGAGTACCAGGTATTTCTTTTTATAATAGCCATCCTATTTTTTGTCGCTTTAGGTAATTTTATTTATAAAAACACCACGAGGCTGAATGATGCCATACTTGCATTCGTAATTTATTCCGTTTTATTTTACAGTTTCTTTTCTATTACCGGAATCAGACAGACCATAGCCACTGCGGCCACATTGTTTGGTTATGAATTAATAAAAAAAAGAAAGTTAATCCCTTTTTTGATATTAATCCTATTAGCTTCGACAATACATAAATCGGCACTCATATTTATTCCTTTTTATTTTATTGCTCGTATTAAAAATCCAAAATATTTATATAGGATAGTTTTAGTGCTATTTCCTTTATTTATGATTTTTAAAAATAATATGGGTAATTATCTTAAAGTATTGGGAGGATACGAAGAATATGACCAATTTAAAGATGCTGGCACGTATACTTTTACGGCTATGTTTTTATTAATTTCAATAGTGGCATTATGGCGAAGTAAAATAATTATTAAAAATAATCAGAACGCCCAGCACTATTATAATGCATTTGCCTTAGCCTTGCTTTTTATTCCTTTGACATGGATTAACCCTAATGCTATGCGAATCGTTCAGTATTTTTCTATTTTTATGCTTTTGTTTATCCCTGAAATTATACATTCTTTTGAGTTTATTTCCAAGAAAATACGTAGAGACATAACAAGATTTACGATTATATTGTTAATTGTATTATTTCTAAAATCAAATTGGGGTGATAGAAACCCTTATGGCTTTTTTTGGGAAGAAATGCGATTGGGGGAAAATTATTTTGATAACGAATAATTAATTATGCAACAAGAAATAAAATATATAGGCTTTTATGATTTGCCTACTTCAAAATATAAAAGGGCTGCGGCTTTGTCTGCAACGAATAAGATGGATTACATCTGTGATTCAATAAATAAAGCAGGCTATAAAGTTCACTTAATATCGCCTTCCTGGTTTATTGATTCATTAAGTCATATTAATTATCAAAAAAAGACTGAGACTAAAATAAGTGAGCATAAAAAACTGACTTTAGTTCCTAGCTTTAAAACCTCAAATAGATACACAGAATATCTCAAAATCATTTATAGTTTAACTTGGCTATTTTTTTGGCTAATCTTAAATGTAAAAAAAGAAGAAAAAATATTAGTTTATCACTCGCCTTGGCTGGCTTTACCCCTGATTTGGGCAAAAAAAATAAAAAAATTTGAAATTGTTCTTGAAGTCGAGGAGATTTATGGAGAAGTTTGGACTATTAAAAAGATGCTTTCACAATGGGAAAAAAAAATAATTGAAAAAGCAGATAGTTATATTGCCGTTTCAGATGTTTTAGCTGACATTTTAGGAAATAAAGTCAAGGCTGTTGTATATGGTAATTATTCTATTTCTTTAGAAGAAAATAATCATAAAAATAATGATTTGGTAAATATAATATATGCAGGTGCTATAGATTATGTGCGGGGAGGTGCGTATAATGCAGTACGGTGTGCGAAGTTTCTACCTGATAATTATAAAATGCACTTATGTGGTTATGGTAATTCTAATTCCATAATTGAATTAGAACAAATGATAGCCCAGATAAACTTAGAAATGTCAAGAGAGGCATGTGTATTCCATGGAGAAATTCCGGATAACAAATTTTCCGAATTTTTGAATAATTTCCATATTGCAATAAATCCCCAAAAAGGAGGACAAAATATGGATACATTATTTCCCTCAAAGATAATCAAGTATCTATCCCATAATTTAAGAGTGGTTAGCACACGAATAAAAAGTATAGATAAATCAGTAATTGCTCCATTGATCACATTTTCGGATGATGAAACTCCAGAATCTTTTGCAACTTCAATTATTTCAATTGATATTGATAATGAATATGATAGTACAAATGTCATTAGACGGTTAGATCAAAAGTTTGTTGTTGAATTGAAAAAAGAATTTTCATCTTCAAAAGTATAAAAATTAAGCATTGAATTATTCCACATCAACTTATGATATCTAATAAATTTAATTATAAAAACATTGATGTTAAAAATAAAAGATTAATAAAAAATTCTTTATTAACATATTTTGTCAAGGGAGGAGCAATAATTATTTCAATATTTATGCTACCGGCATATATGCGTTTTTTTGAAAATCCTGATATTCTAGGATTGTGGTTTACCGCATTATCTATTTTGTCTTGGTTTTTGGTTTTTGATTTAGGGGTAGGAAATGGACTCAGGAATTATCTTGTTCAATCATTTGAAGAAAATAATCAAGATGATATTAAAAAATATATTTCCTCCGCCTATTTTATTGTTGGCACAGTTGTTTTTGCTATTTCAACTTTTGGATATATCTCGTTTGGATATTTAGATTGGAATAAGATATTACATGTGCAGACAACGGTATTGTCGAATGATACGCTGCTTTCAGTAGTTCGAATAATATTTATAGGAATTATGCTTCAGTTCTTGTTGCGATTGATATCTTCGATACTAATGGCAATGCAAAAAGCTGCTTTACCAAATTTTATAAGTTTAATCTCTAGTGCGTTATTGTTATTATTTTTGATGATGATGACTTCATCTACCATTACGGAGAATCTAAAAAATCTATCGTATATAAATCTTCTTACTTCCACAGTTCCTTTGTTATTGGCAACGATAATTGTATTTAGAACGAAGATGAAAAATTTTTTTCCGAAGATTAAGTATTTTAGTAAGTTACACGCTAAGAATATAATGAAATTAGGAGGTGCATTCTTTTGGATTCAAATGATGTATTTAATTATTTCAAACACTAATGAGTTTTTAATCAATGGATTAATTGGCTCTCGGTTTGTAGTAGATTATAAAATTTATTATAGTTTATTTAGTATGATCGGGGTTTTGTTCTCAATAGCTTTAGCTCCGGTATGGTCTGAAGTGACTGGAGCAATAACAAGAGGTGAAATTAAATGGATTAGAAATATTTATTATAAATTTTTTAAACTCGGACTATTAGCGACTTTAGGGTTGGTAATAATGATTTTTTCAATACAATTTATAGTGGATATATGGCTTAAGGAGAAGACTATTAAAATCAATACCACTTATTCTATTATTTTTGCATTATCGACAATTATGGTAATGTGGTCGGCCATAGTATCGAACTTTGTTAATGGCCTTGGAAAGTTGAAATTACAATTTATCTTTTTGACTGTTGGCGCTGTTCTTAACGTATTGATTTCGATATTATTAGCGAAATTGTTTGATGTTTGGATTGTAATTGTAATTGCAAATATTTTATCCTTATTACCGTATTGTGTCATCCAAACATTGTGGTTGAACAATTATTTCAAAGAATAATTTAGCAATGAATAAAAAAATACAAACTTGCAATTACTGATTTAAGTTTGAAGTACAAAGGAAAAAATGCTAATAATATTGAAGCAAACCTAGGTTTACATATATAATTACTTGCATATTTGGTAAATAATAATTGAAAAGTGATAGCAATATTTTATTTACTAAGTAATTTAATAGGTATCAATTTTTTATTGGTCAATATAAGAAAATTAATCTAATTAATTATTTTTTAATTTCAATTTAATGCTCTAATTCTCAGACTCATAGATGTGATTTGTTTGCCCGAAATCTATTAAAACTAGTAAATTGTTAATTCAAAATTTTATCACAATGATTAAACTTAGTATCGTAATTCCAGTCTATAATTCAGCAAGGTATCTTGATGATTGTTTACAATCGCTTTTAAATCAAGATATTGAGCCAGGAGAATATGAAATACTATGTATCAACGATGGCTCTCAAGATAATAGTCTGGAAATACTAAATAGGTATGCGAAGTCGTATTCTAATATTATAGTAATAGATCAAAATAATGCAGGTCATTCAGCTGCTCGTAACACAGGACTAAATGCAGCAGTAGGCAAATATGTTTGGTTTGTTGATTCGGATGACTTTGTAGATGAAAATTCCTTATTGCCAATTGTTACTTGTATGGAGAAGAATGGCATTGATTTTCTAACAATTGGATTGAGTAATGTTTCAAATGAAGCCCATTTTATTTCCGCCAATAAAAAAAACGAAATATCTTTTGATAGGCAGCCTCATAATTTCGCATGTAGTGGAAACAGAATATTTTTAAGGGATATCTTAACCCAAAATGATATCGTTTGGAGTAATGAAGTATATTCTCTTGATGATGTTTTATTTTTGTTTTATGTACAACTTTATGCGAAAAACAAGGTATACACAGGATCGATTTTTTACCATTATAGAGAAAGCCCAAATTCAATTACTAGAACCAAAAGTAGAGAAAATACAATAAAGCATATTAATGCACTAAGAAAATTAATTGAAAATTTTCAAAAAGAATTACTAAAACAGAAAACCAACTCTGCTGATGTTTCTGTTATTAAAAACATAAATGACAGAATAAGTTTGTCAGTTAAAAGTATGTTGTTTGATGCTGTTTTTGTTTATAACTATAATGAAAGAAAAAAGTTGCTTCAAGAGCTAAAGTTAGACAACTTTTATCCTTACAAATTAATCGCATATGACTTAATCCCCAAAGTGTCATTAAAACGTGCTTTAATGGATTGGTCAATGTTGCCATTCCCAATTGAGATTTATTACTTGTGTTATAGTTTTATTTTACAAAAGTTGCTATCATTTAAAAATTCAATTAAATAAACAATTATAAAGTACTATTTATTGACACAAATGATCTGAAAAAACTGCTGTCAATGGTTTTAGCCTCTTAAAAGCAACAATATAAAGATAGTCAGCAAAAAACAAAACATTTAGTGAAGACTACCTATCGCAGAAACTAATTGTTTAATCATGAACCAAGATTTGATTGAATATTAAAAAAAGGGTACTATACGAAAGTGCGATTCTTTTAGGTATTTGCTTATGAAATTAAAGTGAATATTCACGGGATGTATACAAGAATATGAAATATTACAGCATTTAAATTATGGAGATAGAAAACAGCAATAGTTACCGATTAATATCGGTTATTATACCGGTTTACAAGGTAGAAAAATACATACATGAATGCATAAATAGTGTTTTAAATCAAACGTACCAAAATTTAGAAATAATTTTAGTGGATGATGGTTCTCCGGATAATTGTCCTGGAATCTGCGATGAATATGCTGCTAAGGACAAGCGTGTAAAAGTAATTCATAAATTAAACGGAGGTTTATCCGACGCCAGAAATGCTGGTTTAAGAGAAGCTACCGGGGAATATATACTTTTTTTGGATAGTGATGATTACTGGATAGGGACTGATTCTATAAGTAAAACAGATAATTTTATAGGCCAATATGAACAGGTAGATATTATTTATTTTGATAGAATTACTTTTTTCGAAAATAACCCTGATATTAAATTGGAGCCCAAAACATTTGATTTAGAAAAGATTAATGGAAAGAGTAAGGCAGAAGTGTTATCTTATTTTATAGGAGAAGGAAGATTTATTGTAAGTGCTTGTAATAAGCTTATAAGAAAATCAATAATTACTGAAAACGATATTTTTTTTGAAAAAGGATTACTAAGTGAAGATGTTGACTGGAATTTTAAATTGACAATTTGTTCGGATCATCTATTCGCTATAAATATTCCATTTTACGGTTATAGGAAAAGAGAAGGGTCTATTACTACTACTTTCGGGGTTAAGAATGCGAAAGACTTGTTATACATCATTAATAAGTGGGCAGCATATATTCCAGAAAAGGTTTCTGATTCTCAACAAAAAAAGCTTTTCTTGGGTTATTGCGGATATCTATATGGGATATTAATGGGGTATGTAAAAACATTAAAAAGGAAAGATAGGAATGAAATTGAAAAAAAGATGCTTGCACTGAGGTATCTATTGCAATATAATGTCAATTATAAGACAAATAAAGTTTTGAAATTATATAAAATATTTGGATTTCATATAACTTGCTGGCTGTTAAGGTTTTATATATATCTGAAAGGTAGAGGATACAAATACACTAAATAATGGGCAAGCACATTAAAATATTAATTATATCAAATACGCCTTGGGATGAGAATAATAGTTTTGGGAGTAGTTTTTCCAATATTTTTGGTGGTAATTTAAATTATGAAATTGCTAACATATATTGCCAGCCAGGTTTGCCGGACACAAAAGTATGCCAGCATTTTTTCCAAATTACCGAAAAGGGAATTATTAATAGTTTATTAGGAAAACAGAAGTATTCCGGTAAACAGGTCTTCCCTTTAGAAAAGGGTAATTCTGCAGGCATTGTATTTTCTAATAAAGAGGTTAAATATGTAAATAAGTTGAAGCTTATTCGGTGGCAGATATTTTTTTGGATGCGTGACCTGATATGGAGTACTGGTGAATGGAAGTCAGAACCTCTTGATGATTTTATTACAGATTTTAAACCAGATTTGCTATTTCTGCCGATATATTATTCTACCTATTTAAATAATATTGGTTTATATGCCCAAAAGAAGGCAAAGGTAAAAATGGTGGGTTATATTTCAGATGATTGTTATACGCTGAAGCATTTTTCAGTATCGCCTTTGTTTTGGATAGATCGCTTAATAAAAAGACATTATGTGAAAAAAGCAATTGATAATTGCGAAATATTATATACCATAACAGAAACCCAAAAAAAAGAATATAATGCAATCTTTGGGAATAAGTGTAAGGTTTTATTTAAAGGCGGTGATTTTGATGATTTTTCACATCAGAAAACAATTTTAAATGATCCTATTAAATTAATTTACACCGGAAATTTAGGGATGGGAAGATGGAAATCTTTGGCAAAAATAGCGGAGGCATTACAAATGATAAATAACAATGCTATAAAAGCACGGCTGTACATCTACTCTCAAACTAATTTGCCCGAATCTGCTATGAAAAGATTGCAAATAAAGGATACCGCTTATTATATGGGTGGAATACCTTCTTCTCAAGTAAAAGAAGTACAGCGCGATGCTGATATTTTAGTGCATGTGGAATCATTCCAGCTTTCTGAAAAATATAGTGCCCGTTTGTCTTTTTCAACCAAGATAGTTGATTATTTAGAGGCTGGGAGGTGTATTATGGCTGTAGGTTGGAAGAATACAGGTGCAATAGAATATCTCAGTGAAAACAATGCGGCGGTGGTAATCACAGATGTTAATCAGATTTATAATCAGTTAAGTCATCTTATAAATAACAAACAACTCATTTTACATGATGCTGTTAAAGGCTTTGAATTAGGAAAAAAAAATCATCAGTTGGAAAAAATCAGAAATTGCTTGTATGATGATTTGGTATCTGTCGTTGATTCCATATAAAAATTTAACAACTTAAGAAAATACTAATGAAAATCATTTTTTCCTCGAATATTTCCTGGAGTATCTATAATTTCAGGCTCAAATTGTTAAAATCATTGCAAAATGAAGGGCATCAGATATATGCCGTTGCCTCAAGGGATGAATATACCGAAAAACTTATAAATGAAGGTTTTAATTTTGAAGCCATAGATTTAAATAACAATGCAACTAATCCGTTAGAGGATTTAAAAACTATATATCATTATTATACTATTTATAAGAGAATTAATCCGGATGTGATTTGTCATAATGCCATAAAGCCAAATATATATGGTACTATAGCGGCAGGGATGCTGAATATACCTGTGGTCAATAATATTTCGGGATTAGGAACACTTTTCATTAAAAAAAGTTTTTCAACTAAAATTGCAAAACTCTTATATCGATTCTCTCAAAAAAAAGCTTCAAAAATTTTTTTTCAAAACAAGGATGATTTGAATTTATTTATACAAAATAAATTAATTGATCAATCGAAAGCTCTATTAATTCCCGGATCAGGCGTTGATACCTCCCGATTTATCCCTAATGAAGATATGAATGGAGATTCCCATTTTCAATTCTTATTTATAGGAAGATTGATTTACGATAAAGGAATACGGGAATATATTGAAGCTGTAAGATTATTGAAAAATAAATATCCCAATGCCATTTTTAATATTTTAGGACCTTTGTACGAAAATAATGCCACAGCAATTTCAAAAGAAACATTAGACTCCTGGATTGAAGATGAAGGAATCATTTATTTAGGACAAACAGATTTAGTTGAAGATGTGATGGGTCTGGTAGATTGTGTTGTTTTACCTTCCTATCGAGAAGGTTTGTCTAAAGTGTTAATTGAGGCTTCAAGTATGGGTTTGCCAATAGTTACGACCGATGTTCCTGGATGCAGGGATGTAATAATAGATAACGAAACAGGTTTTTTGTGTGAGGTTGAAAACAGTATAGACTTGGCGGATAAAATGGAAAAGATGTTATTGCTGCCTTATGAAAAGCGGAAAGAAATGGGGCTTAAAGCAAGAAAAAGAGCAATAGCCGTTTTTGATAAAAAAATAATTATCAATCATTATAAGGAGGCCATCCAATCGGTCATCTAATATTTTTGATTTCGCAAAATACTATAATTGAAACTATGGAATATATATTTGTTGCTATCTTTTTATTCATGGTCGAGTTGCTCTATTTCAAAATAGCGGACCGATACAATATAATTGATAAGCCCAATAGCCGATCATCCCACACCTCCATCACCTTAAGAGGCGGCGGTATTCTTTTTCCAATAGCATTGATCATTGCTTTTCTTTTGGGATATGCCACTTGGGAACTTACTCTGGCTGTAGTTTTGGTTGCCATTGTCAGTTTTATTGACGACATCCGGCCTTTGTCCCAATTGCCCCGTTTTACTTCTCACGTTATTGGAGTAGCCTTGGTTTTTTATGATCTGGAATTATTTGCAGCCCCTTTATGGATGATTCCGATTGTATTTGTTTTGATGATCGGCTGGATCAATGCCTTTAATTTTATGGACGGGATTAACGGGATCACGGTTTTGTATGCACTCGCAGCACTGCTCAGTTTCGCCTTTTTGCCTTTTCATGCCGCCAGTCTGCCGGTCTTGATTACGATGGGATTATCCTGTCTGGTATTTGGCTTTTTTAATGTCAGAACCAGGGCAAAGACCTTTGCCGGGGATGTGGGCAGCATCAGCATGGCGCTGTTTCTGGGTTATTTTATGATCAAAACCATAGCGGAGTCCGGACAATTGGGCTACCTGCTTTTCTTCTCGTTATACGGTATTGATGCCATTATTACCATCCTGGTCCGATTGCGAAAAAGAGAAAACATATTCGAAGCCCACCGTTCCCATTTGTACCAGTATCTGGCCAATGAACAGGGGTATTCGCATGTAGCGATTTCGGTACTTTATGCCGTTGTGCAATTGGCTATCAATGGAGTTGTTATTTATTTGGACCGTCAGGGTTCTTTGTCGATAGCTGTTTCATTACTGATTTTATCGGGATTGACTTTGGTTTATTTAGCGATTCGCTCGAGGGTGATTCGTCATAGCTTCACGAAAACTGCCTGACAGCATAGGCAGTGCGCCAATATTGAAAATGCCGGTTGGTTCCAATGTGGCCACTAAAAAGTCCATAAAGAATTAGATTTCATTAAAAGAGTAGAAAAACATGATTTTCTACTCTTTTTTTTTATATTGGAAATGAAATTTTTAAGCAAAAAACGAGTTTTGCTTAATTGCCTTAAAATGTTTAATTAGTGAAAAAGCTTTTTCAGTGCCCCCGGTCGTGACGGCCAGGATATTTGTAAAGGATAATCCATTTAAAAGCCATGGTAAAACGATTTTTTGATTTCTTTTTTGCGGGATTGCTGTTGCTCCTGTTTTCGTGGGTGCTGTTAATTTCCTGGCTGATAGCCCTACTCGATACTCAGACTAACGGGATCTTCCTGCAGGAGCGCATCGGGCACCACGGGAAAAAAATCACGGTCTATAAACTGCGTACGATTCAACTGGCTTCATCCCCCAAAGGGGCGCGTATCTCCAAAATGGGCAAAATGCTGCGCCGCTATAAATTGGATGAACTGCCACAACTGTTCCAGGTAGTAACGGGAACCCTGAGTATGGTGGGGCCCCGACCGGATGTGCCGGGTTATTACGATTTGTTGGAAGGCGAAAACCGAAAGCTATTGGCATTGAAACCGGGTTTAACCAGTCGTGCGGCATTGAAATATTTTAATGAGGAAGCCCTTTTGGCGCAACAGGAAGATCCTTTGCGTTATAATGATACCGTTCTTTTTCCGGATAAAGTACAACTGAATTTAGAATACTATTACCATCATCCTTTTTGGGGAGATATTAAAATTATTTTGGATACCGTCCGGCTCGTTTTTTTTAAAAGATCTTTCGATTAAAAAACACTTCGTATTTCAAAAAAAATAAAGGTTTTTTTTCTTGAAACCATTAAGGGATTAAGATTTATTAAGCGTAAGGCCTTCATTTTCTTAATACCTTAATGGTTTAAAAAACATACGGAAAATTTTGATCCAGTTAGCGGAACAGACAAAGATGACAAATGTTATTTGTTATGGGTTTGGAGCTGTGTTTTGGATTGTAGGTGTTTCGTTATGCGACAACGGATTGCTTCGCTTCACTTCGTTACGCTTCGCAATGACGGGGTTTGATGTGATTCATTTTAAATTAGTAAAACTGAGAAAAAGCGTTATCGGTTTTCGGTTATGGGTCATGAGTTATGGGTTAGGCTTTTAGACAGGTTAATTGTTTGCTTGGCCTGTTTACTGTCGCACGGATCAGGTTTGAGACAGTTTGTTTAGAGCAGTAATCAAAAAAATAGTGATTTTGTATGTTATGATAAGCAATATATGTGTATTTTTGTATTCTATATAGTGCATTATGGAAGATTTATTTGAAAAATATCAAAAGAAAATACAAAACACATCCACTCTTTTTGTAAGAAGTTTTATTGATGATGTCAATTGGAATGCCCGGTTAATAGGTATTAAAGGAGCAAGAGGTGTTGGTAAAACCACTTTGCTTTTGCAATATATGAAACTTCATTTCAGCAATGAATTGGAAAAATCATTGTATGTAAGTCTCGATTCAGTTGCATTTACCAATAGAAATTTGGTCGATTTAGCAGATCAATTCGTGAAAAAGGGAGGCAGATATTTATTTCTGGATGAGGTGCATAAATATGCCAATTGGGCACAGGAGCTTAAAAACATCTATGATGATTATCCAGAGTTAAAAGTAGTTTTTACGGGTTCTTCCCTGTTGGAAATATTGAATGCGCGAGCTGATCTGAGCCGAAGGGCTATTGTCTATCAGATGCAGGGTTTGTCTTTTAGGGAATATCTTTCACTGGAAACAGGAAAAAGTTTTGAACGATTATCCCTGGAACAGCTATTAGAGAACCATTTGGCAGCAGCTACTTTGATCAATACCGAGATCAGACCCTTTCAATATTTTGGTACCTATTTAAAAAACGGTTACTATCCTTACTATCAAGAGCAACCCGAAAATTACGCACAACGATTAGAAGAGATTATCAACATGATGCTTGAAATTGAATTGCCTTTGTTGCGAGGTGTCGATTTGGGATACATTCATAAGGTAAAACAACTTTTGGCTATTATTTCTGAGTCGGTTCCCTTTATTCCTAATGTGAGTAATTTGAGTGATAAAATGGGAATTAATCGGGCCACATTAATGAATTACCTGCATTATTTGGCAGAAATAGGATTAACAATCAATTTGTACAAAGAAGCAAAAGGCAACAGTAAATTGCAAAAACCTTCAAAAATATATTTAGAAAACACGAATTTAATGTATGTCCTTTCGCCTTCCAAGGCCAATGCCGGCAATGTAAGAGAAACTTTCTTTGCCAATCAATTGGGAAATAAACATTATTTAAGTTATCACGAAACAGCCGATTTTTTTGTTGACGAAACCTATTCCTTTGAAATTGGAGGGAAGGATAAATCGGGCAAGCAAATTAAGAATTTACAGCATGCTTTTATTGTATCCGATGACATTGAGTATGGCTATCAAAACAAAATCCCACTGTGGTTGTTCGGTTTTTTATATTAAAAGATTGGTTTTTGGGCTGTGAGTTATGGGTTAATTTATTTAGCTGTTTAATCGTTATCAGTTATCGGTTTTTGGTTGCCGGTTATCCACACTTAGTTTACTATCTATTATTATGTCTATCCCTGTACTAATGCCAATCAAGATTTGAGTTAAGACATCAAAAAAAATAAATGTTTTTTCTCTTGAAACCATTAAGAGATTAAGATTTATTAAGCGTAATGACTTCATTTTCTTAATTTCTTAATGGTTTAAAAACATACGGAATATTTTGGGCCAGTTAGTGGATGTTGGTTATCTGTTGTCGGTTATCGGTTATCTGTTTTGGGTTTTCTGTTCTCAGTTTTGGAAGGGCTCTATCGACTGTGCTACCATTGACGTTTTTTATTAAAATATTGAATATCAGTTAAATGATAAAATATAAATGTGCGGAAGCACAATATTGTATTTTGATTAAAATTGTACTTATGATAAAATAAAGTGTTTTTAATTTTTCTTTTTCTTTTGCCCACGCGGCAGTCTGGCTCCTTCGCTAAAACAGTCCACCGGACTGTTTCTTAACGCTCGGCCCTATATTGCTTTTTTTGTAAAAACTCAGGGCAGGCATAGCTATCATTGACGTTCTTGATACTCGACAAAATCCAATTAAAATAGAACGAACTAAATAAAGCAAGTCCAGATCTATCCTTTCGCTTACTAAGGATTCGAATTAACAATCGTATTGTAATAGAAATAATAAAATTCTTCTTATTTTTATCCTGTTCAATTTACTTTTTTATCAATGAATCCTCAAAAAATATGGCTTTCGGCTCCCCACATGGGCGGCAGCGAAATGAAATACATTCAGGAAGCCCTGGATTCGAATTGGGTTGCTCCGGCAGGACCGAATTTGGATCTTTTCGAAGAAAAGATCGAGGATTATTTGGGTCAGGGCCATGTTGCGGTCCTGAACTCCGGTACCGCCGCGATTCATTTGGGTTTACTTCTTTTGGGTGTGCAGGCAGGAGACGAAGTCCTTTGCCAGAGCATGACCTTTTCGGC
>Ga0079306_1000715_pt1 | contig 27282 bp, 26 predicted proteins | sample Methanotroph_Enr_FD_79181 | JGI IMG/M metagenome (GOLD analysis project Ga0079306, IMG submission 79181) | Enriched soil microbial communities from Old Woman Creek wetland in Ohio, USA - Methanotroph_Enrichment_5 | ecosystem: Environmental > Terrestrial > Soil > Wetlands | place: USA: Ohio...
ACCTGCAACCATATCGGGCGAGAGCCGATTATCCTTCTTGTTCTTCGAATCTTCTCGATCATCTCAAACATGAAACGTTGCCCTCCGAACCCTGGCTCTACGGTCATGATGAGAAACATATCCGCCAGATCGGCAAACTCCTCGTAATCTGAAATGTCCGTGTTGGGCTTCACGGCCAGCCCTGACCGCGCCCCTTCTTTCCTGATGTCCCTTAGTGTTTGGGCGACATCCTTCGTCGCTTCAACGTGCAAAGTAACGCTCGCGCATCCTAGTTGCGCATACGCCGGTGCAATTCTGTCCGCATTTAAGACCATGAGATGCGCATCCACCGGAAGAGCGCTCTCTCTAACAATCTTGCTGGCAGAATCGAAATCAAAGGTGAAGTTTGGAACAAATTGATTATCCATTATGTCCAGATGAACCAGATCGGAGACAGCGGCAATCCTTTTGATCTCCCCTGAAAGATCTTCAAGATTCGCATTCAGAATACTGGGGGTGATACGCACTTCACGCGACATGGGCGTATGGTACCTGACTTTAGGAAATACGCTCGAAGAGTGTAAGAAACATTGCGTCTGTCCCGTGTCTATGGGTCCAAAGTTGCATAGAACCGTTTACTACAGCGTCCTTCAAGTTCGATGGTAAGTACGGTTCCACCGACATCTGTCGAATATTCGGGTGACGCTTCAAGGCCGAACTCACTTGAACCTTCGTCTCCGCTAGATGTGGTGAGCACGTTGCGTATCCGACGATTCCACCCACTGGCACCAAGGCAAGTGCACTGTCAAGCAACTCACCCTGCAATTTGGTCAGGCCCGACAAGTCTGAAGGTCTACGTCGCCACCGAACTTCGGGTCTGCGCCTTAGCGCTCCGATGCCGGTGCATGGTACATCCGCGATCACCGCTCCGAAGAATCTGCCTTTCTCCGCGACGGCCCTTCCATCTCCGATCCAAACCTCGCCTCCTGCAACTACTTGTTCGACAAGTCGGGCTCGTGCAGGAGAAATCTCGTTAGCCACGAACTCCTTTCCATTCTGGATGGCAATGCTTGATATCAGTGCCGCTTTCCCTCCTGGCCCAGCACAGAGATCCAACCAGCTAGCGTGATTCATCGCGGCTTGGGAGAAAACATGCGCCACGATTTGAGAGCCCTCGTCTTGAACCCCTGCACGTCTTTTTCGGATCAGATCTATTTCAGAGGGGATCTCCACTGATGTTGCGCCATATGGTGAGTACTTCGTAGGAGCGCCACCAAGGGCTACCAGATCGGCTTGAGTTGAGCGGCCGGGCCACGACACCAAGGTTGGGGCGGCGGGCACGTTGTTGGCCGCAAGCGCCTCAACAACCTCGGATTCTTCTTTCAAAAGATCGAAGTAAGCAGACACTATCCACTCGGGATGTGAGTGTTTGATTGCCAGTCGTTGCGTCTTGTCTTCAATCGCTTCAATAAGAGCCAGCCAATCATCTAATGATCGAGCGCTCACCTTGCGAAGAAGGGCATTAACGTAGGTGGCTTTGGACTCACCGAGCACTTTACGGGCGAGCTCAACAGTTGCCGAGACCGCGGCGTGCGCGGGAACACGCATCTCATGTAGTTGATGTACACCTAGACGGGCTGCATCGATGATTCCGGCATCGACACTCTCCCAATGTCTTTCGCTGACTTGGGAGAGTATCCAATCATGACGCCCCTGCATCCTTATTGTCCCGTAAACCAATTCAGTTACAAAACCTCGATCCCGTTGTTCGAGTGAACTCTCCCCCAATGCTTTTGGGAGAATCAAGTTTGCAAATGCCTCGTGTCGGTTGACCTGAGTCAAGATCTCAAATGCCAGAAGGCGTGAAGCATCAGGGCGAGGCTTGCGAAAAGTGCTTCCTGAACTAGACAAATTTCTCACCGCCAGTAATTCGTGCGCCGTTGAGCCAGCTTCTGCCAGACATAGTCTTCTTCCCAGAGGGGGTTACTTCTTCAATGAAAAGTTGGCTTCCATCAGCGCAGCTCACGACAAGATCCCCGTTGTTGACATCGATTACGCCGGGTTCACACTTTTTAGCGGAGATGAAAGGACGTGCGCGATCGATCCTAAGGTTTGAATTCCTGAATGTTGTCCATGTTCCTGGATCCGGTGTGAAGGCACGTACCTGTCGATCGATGTCTATCGCATTTCTATCCCATTGAATTCGAGCATCCTCTTTGGAAATTTTTGGAGCATAACTCACCCCCGACATGCTTTGCGGTATTGGCGAAAATCCCGATTCTATGAGACTCAGTGTCTCCGCAATTGCTCCAGGACCTAAGGTTGCCATCGCTTCGAGAACTTCTCCAGCATTTACATATGGGTTGCGAGGAAGTTCGCGCTGAACATAGATCGGGCCAGTGTCCATGCCCGCATCAAGGGCAAACACAGTGATACCTAGCCGCTCGTCCCCGTTCTGAATTGCCCTCTGAACAGGTGCAGCGCCTCTCCACGCTGGAAGGAGCGAGAAATGAAGATTTATGAATCCATAGCGGGGTACTGGGAGTATTTCAACAGGAAGTATTACTCCGTATCCAATTGTCACAACTAGATCGATGAAGGCCAGAGATTCAAAAAGCTCCTGCGATGCAATAGGTTTCACACATTCGATGTGGTGAGTGGCGGCCCATTGGCCGACTAGGGATTCCTTCAGGGTGCGACCACGGCCAGCAGGCTTATCAGGCCGTGTTATCACTAGGGAAAGATCATGCGTTGATGTGCTTAGCCATTCAAGCGTTGGTATCGCAACACCTGGCGTTGCCGCCACGCCTATGCGCATTAAAGGCCTTTGCCAAATGTGTAATGCGGTGAGACCTTAATCGAAGGATTTAATCCGGCATCACTTGCCAAGCCAAACCAATCAGATTCCCGTATCTCCTTCATCGCGCTCTTTCTATCCTCTTTCGACAGGCGATCGATGAAGAGAATTCCGTCGAGGTGGTCGGTCTCATGTTGCAAGGCTCGTGCAAGCAATTCGCTCCCCTCGACTGTGATCGGCTCGCCGTACATATTCCATCCTTTGGCAACAACGCGGTACGAACGTGGAGTGTTGTAGCGCAAATCCGGAAACGACAGACATCCTTCTTCGCCCTCTTGAAGGTCTTCGCTAAGATCCAGGCTCGGGTTAATGAGATGGCCTAAGGTTTCGTCGATATCCCACACAAAAACGCGAAGTGGAACTCCAATCTGAGGTGCGGCAAGCCCGGCACCGGGAGCATCTAGCATCGTATCGGTGAGATCTGCTACGAGAGTTCGAAGTTCCTTGTCGAAATCAACTACAGGCACAGACGGAGTCACTAAAACGGGATCTCCGAAGAGGCGAATTGGCTGAATGGGCATGACGGAAGTCTAGCAACTAGGTCAGCGAGTACGGATCCACTCTTATTGTGAGCAAGGGCTTTCTCGAAATCGATCTACGACGTTGTAGTTCATGAACAAAATCGACCACGGACGCCGCTTTAGACACTGGAACCGAAAGAATTACTCTCGATATTCCATGTGACCTCTCATGAGGTCCATTGATGTGGACTTCTTGGGCGATCCGATCCTCCTTCTGTGATTGAAGTATTCCAGCATGCAGTTTCGTGGCCTCCTGAGTCTCCAGATCTACGCAAATAAATCTGTAATACGGAGGGAAATGCATCTCCTCTCGCTCTTGGAGTTCCTTTCGAACAAGAGGTGAAGAATCCCACCGGGTGAGTGCGGCGACAATGGGATGGGTGGGAGTTATGGCAACGAAAATGGGACTGGTCAAACTGGCCAATGCTGACGATTGAAAGAATATTTCTCGAGAACTCTCTGTCGACCTCAACTCGCTGTGCCCAAAAAAACGCAAGCCCTCCAGAAGAGCAACCGCCGCATACCCTTCGCGACTTCTCGGTTGTGCGCCAGGAGTGGACACAACGAGACAAGGTGATGCGGGAATCGATTCGACAATATGGTCACCAGACGAATTGATGACGGGAATATTCGGGAAAGAGCGCCCGATCTCTTCTGCAAACCGGTCAATTCCCCTCGATGCAAGATACATTTCGCTGCTCTGGCACCATCTGCATTTCCAGCCTTCATAGGTCACGCGACAGAGAACGCAGCGAGGGTTCTCTGAGGCTCCAAGAAGTTCTAGGCGACCCCCGCAAGTGCATAGAGCGACATTTCGGCATTTGTTGCACAACACCGAGTTTCCGTAACCTTTCCGCGGGACAAGGAAGAGCACAGGTCCTTTCTTCACAGCTTTTCTTACGACCGAAAATGCGCCACTGGGAATTAATTCGCCCATGGACTGCGAGAGGGCAAGAACGTTCCGGCGAGTCTTTGAGGAAACCTGGACGAGCCATCGCGACTCTATTAGCCGCGCCACCTCAAGGGATGGTGAATACCCGACAAGGATGATGCTGGCATTCATTTCACTCGATCTCATTAATGCCACGTCTCTTGCATTCCATCCAGGGGTGCGCGGTTCATGCAAAGACTCTGATGATTCGCCAACAACAACAATCGTTGCATCATCTTTAAGGGGCGCGAAGACTGCCCCGCGCAAGCCTAAAACAATGTCAACCTCCCCCTTCGTAACGCGCAAGAAATTCCGATAGCGCTGACTCCTGGTGAGACTTCCATCGAGTCGTGCCATGTCTCCTACAGAAAAATAGAACGACAACTCCTCTTCAATGCTGGAGAGCTCTCTCTCATCGGGTGCTATCAGAAGTACTTGGCCAACTAGTGACCTTGTCACGACAAGCTCTGCAATCAATTTAGCTCTGGGAACCCCCGGTGGAAGAGCCCAGAAGGATCTCGTCTTTCGATGTGTGAACACTTTGGCATGAACAGGAGGCGCTACATTGAGAAGTTTCGGGGTCGATCCTCCTTCGAATTTTTCCTTGTCTACCGCTGCAACGCGGGGTGGGATTGCGCTTCGAATGACATCGTAAGGAGCCCCTGCCCAGCGTCTGGCAACAAGTCGGAAGAGCTCGAGTGTCTGAGGCGTTGCTATCGGGTTTGGTGAGAGCACCTTCAAGATCTGTTTGAGGTTCCCCATTGTTGCCGATGATTCGAGCCGTTCGATAACTATTCCCTCTTGTGGCGAATTCCCGAATTCAACTTCTACTCTCATCCCCACCTGAACAGAGCGAGACAACTCTTCCGGTACCCAGTAGTCAAAGGGCGTATCAAGATGAAATACGCCTGTGTCGACCCAGACGCGTGCCACAGGTAGAACTTTTGAAACGCTTTTCTTACCGAGGCCACCGACTTGTGCCCTGAGTTTTAATGGTCTTGGTGTGACCACCGAGACCAGTTAGCGGATCGCCTCGCGCAGGGCGTCCACGCGATTGGTCGCTTCCCACGTGAATTCCGGCAACTCTCGTCCAAAATGCCCGTAGGCGCTGGTGAGTGCATAGATAGGTCGGAGCAGGTCTAGATCGCGGATTATTGCAGCTGGCCTGAGGTCAAAGGTTTCGTGGACGGCATTTTGGATCTTCTCGACAGGCACAGTCTCAGTGCCAAATGTCTCAACGAATAACCCAACGGGTTGCGCAGTGCCGATCGCGTAGGCGACCTGAACTTCGCATCGTCTGGCTAATCCTGCTGCCACGACGTTCTTTGCGACCCAGCGCATTGCGTATGCACCTGAACGATCGACCTTCGATGGATCCTTGCCACTAAAGGCCCCACCGCCGTGACGAGCCATGCCACCATAGGTATCAACGATGATCTTGCGACCAGTCAGGCCGGCATCTCCCATCGGGCCGCCGATAACAAAGCGACCAGTTGGATTGATAAGGACGCGCAGGTCTTTTCGCAAGAGTCCGACTTCGTCCAGAACCGGATCAATTACCTGGGAAATAATGTCAGGGGTGAGTTTTTGTATCACATCTATATCAGGAGAGTGCTGACTGGAGATGACAACGGTATTCAAGCCCACCGCACGATGGCCGTCATATTCAATCGTGACCTGTGTTTTTCCGTCGGGACGAAGGAAAGAAAGATCTCCGCTCTTTCGCACATGAGAAAGACGTTGGGCAAGTTTGTGCGCCAGTGAAATCGGAAGCGGCATGAGCTCCTTTGTATCATCACATGCGTACCCAAACATCAGACCCTGGTCCCCCGCGCCCTGCAAATCAAGAGGATCAATGGATGATGAAATTCGATTCTCATATGCGTCATCAACGCCCTGAGCGATGTCTTGTGACTGCTGACCGAGAGAGATGGAGACTCCGCAGGTGTTTCCGTCGAAGCCCTTCTCTGAAGAGTCGTAGCCGATGCCTAGAACGGTGTCGCGGACAATTCCCATGACGTCGGCATATCCATCAGTTGTCACCTCGCCGGCAACGTGGACTTGGCCTGTTGTTATCAGAGTCTCAACTGCCACGCGGCTCTTTGGATCTTGACTTAGGAGCGAATCTAGAATCGCATCAGATATCTGGTCTGCGATCTTGTCTGGATGACCTTCGGTAACGGACTCAGAGGTAAATAAGCGCTTAGACATTGGGCAAACTTAACCGAAAACTGACCTGATCGAGTAATACATTGGCAAGCGTGTCCTTAGAAGCCTGGGACACGATGATTTCGCCTCCGTCGCTGGAAATTATCGTGCCCTGGGTGATGTCACTTCCAAATATGGCTCCTCCTGATACGTCGTTCACGTACAGAACGTCTAAGTTCTTCTCACGGAGTTTTTTGGAGGCATTAGGGAGGTGCGATTGGGTTTCAGCGGCGAATCCAACGAGAACCTGAGAGGGCTTCCTCCTTTTAGATAACTCGGCAAGTAGATCCGGATTCGGCGTCAATTCGATAACCTCGAGCTCGTTTTTCTTGATTTTCTCAATACTGTGTCGCATGGGCCTTGCATCTGATACCGCTGCGCACATAATCAAGGCATCACATTCGGCGAATCTTTCGTCGAGAGCGCGAGCCATATCTGCCGTGGTTTCAACCCGAGTGGTTTCTATGCCCTCGATATCCGGCAATTCGCAATTGGCTGCAATCAGGTGAACCTGTGCTCCTCGGACTGCCGCTGCCTGGGCGACCGCATAGCCTTGTTTGCCGGAGGAACGGTTGCCTATGAAGCGAACAGGATCGATTGGTTCACGAGTACCACCTGCTGTAACCAGGATCTTGCGTCCAAGTAGATCCGAATTCCATCCCACGATCCCTTGAAATTCCTCAAGGATTTTCGAAGTTTCTGGAAATCGTCCTTGTCCAATATCTGAGCCTGTGAGGCGACCAAATTCTGGATCCATAACGACATATCCGCGTTCCCGAAGAATCTCGACGTTTGCGACCGTCGAAGGGTTGAGCCACATCTGCGGATGCATTGCCGGAACAACCAAGGTAGGTGCTCCACTAGCGAGGACGATATTTGTCAGAAGATCATCCGCGCGCCCATGTGCCATTCGAGCAATGAGATCCGCCGTAGCAGGACCAATAAGTAGATAGTCGGCGCGGTGTGCGAGTTCGATGTGGGGCACTTCAGCAACGTCTTGCCACACCTCGCTTCGTACGGGCCTACCCGAGAGAGCTTCCCACGTCGCCGCACCCACGAAATTCAGTGAAGCAGGCGTGGGCACTACCGTGACAAGGAATCCGAGTTCCTTAAGCCGACGAAGCAGATCACAGGCCTTGTACGCAGCAATGCCACCGCCAATTCCGAGAACTACTTCTCGGCCTGACGATGACATATGTGCTCTATCGAAGAGTTAAGAGGCGGTTGGTTCGAGGTTCTCGATTGTCAAGAGACCTTCATTGATCTCGCGAAGGGCAATTGACAACGGCTTTTCATGCACATGGGTCTCAACCAGCGGTCCAACGTACTCCAATAGACCTTCGCCCAATTGAGAGTAGTAGGCATTGATCTGACGGGCACGCTTGGCCGCATAAAGGACGAGGCTGTACTTTGAGCCGCTCTTGTCCAGAAGTTCGTCAATCGGTGGATTGGTAATACCGTCCATTAAAGCCCCTTAAAAAGTAAGTCAGGATCAATCCAAATCGGCAGGATCAGGAGGCTAAGGCTACCAGTGCCTCGACCACCTTCTCGACGTGATCATTGACTATCACGACATCGAACTCTTTGGCCGCAGCCAACTCGCTGGCGGCCAATTCCAGCCTATGGGAGCGCCTTTCGGGCGAATCTGAGCCTCTACCCTCCAGGCGGGCAACAAGTTCCTCCCAGCTCGGTGGCTCCAAAAAAACGAGAATCGCTTCCTTGCTGTGGGTGCGTACTTGCCTGGCCCCGTCGATCTCTATTTCAAGCAAGACATTCTTGCCCTCGGCTATAGCCCTCTCGACGCCCTCACGCGGTGTTCCATACTTCGCGCCGGCGAATTGAGCCCACTCGAGAAATTCGTCTCGGTGAATTTTGGCGTCAAATTCTTCCTCCGTGAGGAAGAAGTAGTCGACACCATTCTTCTCATTGTGACGAGGATGGCGAGTGGTCGCAGAGACACTCACCCAAAAATTGTGACTGGCCTCGCGAAGGCGAGTTGCCACGGTGCTTTTCCCCACTCCGCCAGGACCAGATAACACTAGAAGTCTTCCACGGTGCCCCACAGGTTTGAACTCTGAAATGAGTTCGGCTCTTTGATGTACTCCCAATCCTTGTATCCGACGAGGTTTTGAGATGGCCATCCGCTCCATAATTGCCGCGGCTCGAATCTTGCCTACCCCTGGAAGGGCTTCGAGCAGTTCGCTCACGCGCATCTTTGCGATGGCGGGATCGGTCTTGGCCGCGATGAGAACATCAGATATTCCCATCGTCCCCGCCTTGACCTGTGCCTTGATATCGGCCCTGATCCGCCTTGAGTGAGCAGCCTTGATCAAAGCATCCGTGCGCTGTTCAGGCGTTAATACAGGAGGCACGGGCATGGCGTCAATCTACCTGTATGTCGCTCATTAATTAAGCTGCGAAGCAATCAGTGCCGCCCGATTGGAGAGTGAATCAAAACCTTCAGACCAAGCCCTTGTAATCGGGCGACCGATGACTAAGTAAGTTGCTCCAGCCTCCAGAGCAGCCCGGGGATCCATGGTCCTCTGCTGATCATCGGCAACAATCTCGGTCAAAGGCCTCACGCCAGGGGTGATGATGGAAATATCCGGACCGATGGCATCTCGAACCGCTGTAATCTCCAACGGAGAACAGACAATCGCTCTGGCACCAGCAGAAGCGGCTAGTTTCGCCAATTTCACCGCAGTATCAAGAGGGTCAGATTCAAAGCCAATCTCCTGTAAATCATTGCTACCCAACGAAGTAAGGACGGTAACTGCAGCGATTTCAATATCGGGGGCCTCATTAACAGCAGCAGCCACCATAGCCTTCCCTCCGGATGCGTGCACGGTTAGGAATCTTGGCTTGGACGCTGTGATCTGGCGTGTTGCGCCGGCAACAGTGTTGGGGATGTCATGCAACTTCACATCAAGGAAGATATCCGCATCGGTTATCTCCTTTATTTGTTTAACCCCATCAAGGCCGCAAGCAGAGAAGAATTCCAATCCCAATTTGAAGCCCGCGAGATGGTCCTGAGTAGCCATAACCCATGACTTCGCCACGTCTAGATCGGCAGTGTCGACTGCCAGAAAAATGGGGGCCTTAGCGCTCATTGGATTTCATCCTTACCTATTCATCTCGATGGGCAAATCCCACGGCGTCCGTGAACGAATTGAAGCCCTTTTGGATCAGCAATTCCCGAAGTTCGCTCTGAACGTTGATGACAGCTTTGGGATTGGAGAATGTCGCGGTTCCCACGCTTATGCCACTAGCACCGGCAAGAACCAGTTCAAGAGCATCTCGGCCAGAGCGAACCCCTCCCATCCCAAGAATAGGAATCTTGGGAAATGCTTGATGAACTTGGTAGATCGCACGTACTGCCACGGGCCGAATTGCTGGCCCAGACAGTCCCCCTGTCTTACCTGCAAGGTGAGGTCGCATAGTGTCCACGTTGATAACCATGCCAAGGATGGTGTTGATCAACGAAAGACCGTCCGCGCCAGCGTCAATTACACCGCGAGCAATATCAACGATATCGGTTACATCTGGAGAAAGCTTCACGATGATAGGAATATCACCGCCCAAGACTCGTCGTACACCATCAACCACAGCACGTGAGGCGTGTGGATCGCATGCAAAGACCAGACCGCGATTTTCAACGTTGGGGCACGAGATATTTACCTCGACGGCAGAGATGTTTCCTACTGACCGAAGTTTCCTGGCAAGAACGGCATACTCGTCAACGTTCTCACCGGCGATCGAGACAATTACACGGGCGTTCTGTTGCAAGAGCCATGGAACATCGTTAGCCAGAAAAGTATCAATTCCAGGACCTTGAAGTCCGATGGAGTTGAGCATTCCACTTGGAGTTTCGGCCATTCTTGGTGTGGGACGCCCGGATCGCGCTTTGAGCATTATCGACTTCGTTACCACTGCCCCAATGTCGCGCAGAGGAAAGAATTGAGATAGTTCCTTGCCCGAACTTGCACATCCGCTTGCGGTAAACAGGGGTGTTGGAAACCATGCAGGCCCAAGTGTCGTAGAGAAGTCGAATTCAGGCATTGGTTATTTCATCACCTTCCCGACGAGATTCCACTGAACCTTCGAACCGTCCATCACTGGACCGTCTATACAAGAACGCAGCATCACAACATCACCTTCAGAATTTTCAACTGGCAGCACACACGTCATGCAGACACCTATGCCACACGCCATTGATTCTTCAACCGCGCATTGGTGCACGATGTCAGATTCGCCAGCGATGTGGGATATCGCGGCAAGCATGGGCATCGGCCCACATGAGTAGATAACGTCAACCGCGCCCTCTTGGATAAGCCCAGGTATCGGATCGGTGACCTTGCCTAACGTCCCGGCGCTTCCATCCTCGGTGTAGATCTTGAGTGAGTTAACTGAGCGTTTGCCTTCTATCGGGGCATAGATTTTGCCAGCGGTGCTTGCGCCAAGAATCATGTCTACCCGGCAACCTCTAGATTTGAGGACTTCAGCGAGTCCAAACAATGGCGCGGACCCATAGCCGCCGCCGATGAGTAGGGCTTGCGCAGGTTCAGTAGGTATTCCAAATGCAGTGCCGAGCGGGGCGACAATATCAAGGCTGGCACCTTCTGGCTGGGCACACAGCCACCGACTTCCGGCACCGTGCGGAGCGACTATCAACTCCATCGTTCCATCACCTTTATCGCTGCGATGTGAGACACGCGAAATCGCAAAAGCGCGACGCAAGATCAAACCGGAGTTCACTCCTCCAACACTGATCGCCACGAAATTTCCAGGGCGACATTCGTGAACCAACTCCCCAATATTGAGAAGGATCTGGTGGTATTGCCCGATCCGCTTATTGCTTACCAACGCAGCGCTGACCTGTTGAGCATGTCTATTGATGGGACTCATCCCTGCGCCAGCCAATCTTGAAGGGGACGCACGCTCAATTCTCCCTCTTGGAGGAATTGAATACCGGATACAGCAGCATTGAAACCGGCGGTCGTGGTTATGCACGGAATAGAGCGTTGAACTGCTGCGGTGCGAATCAACCAACCATCTTGTCGAGTGCCTCGACCCACGGGGGTGTTGATGACAAGATCAATGCTTCCAGAGGCAATGAGATCCACTGCGGTTCTTTCTCCGAACAGTCCCGGTCCTTCGGAGTTTTTTCGAACCGTCGCAGTCTTGACGCCGTGATCGGCGAGAAACTTCGCTGTGCCCACCGTGGCGATCAATCCGAATCCCATGCCTGCTAACGCACGGGCTGGCTCCACGCCCGACGCCTTGTCCTTATCGGCAAGAGAAATAAAAACCTGCCCCGATTTGGGCAACGGACCGAAAGCGGCAATCTGCGACTTCGAATAGCTCTCGCCGAAAGTTGGCGCAATTCCCATGACTTCACCGGTGGATCGCATCTCAGGACCTAGAACAGCATCTACTCCCCGACCATCAGTGCGCCTAAAACGATTCCACGGCAGAACCGCTTCCTTAACAGATACGCCGTTAGCTTTGCCATCACCGTGAGCTGGAAGAAGTCCTTCAACTCGAAGGTCGACAATGGTTGCGCCCAGTGCGATACGAGCCGCTGCTTTGGCCAAGGCAACCCCTGTTGCCTTGCTTACGAATGGCACAGTGCGCGACGCGCGAGGGTTTGCCTCAAGTACATAGAGAACATTCTCAGCCATTGCGAACTGAATGTTGATCAGACCACTTACTCCCACACCGCGAGCAATCTTCTCGGTTGCCACGCGAATCTCGGCATGTTGTTCAGGGGTCAAGGTCATGGAAGGAATTACGCAAGCACTGTCGCCAGAGTGCACACCGGCCTCCTCGATATGCTCCATCACGCCGCCGAGGAAAAGCTCGTGACCGTCAAAGAGCGCATCTACATCTATCTCGATCGCGGAATCTAGAAAACGATCAACTAAGACCGGGTGATCTGGCGTGATGTCGGTTGCGCGGGTAATAAATCCACCTAAAGCAGCGTCGTCGTAGACGATCTCCATTCCGCGGCCTCCGAGGACGAAGGACGGACGGACGAGGACTGGGTAGCCGATGCGATGAGCGATTTCAAGAGCCTCTTGATGCGAAGATGCCATGCCAAAGGAAGGCGCGGTCAATCCCTGCTCCTTTAGCACGAGCCCGAAAGCACCCCGCTCTTCAGCCAAATTGATTGCTTCCGGACTTGTTCCCAAGATCGTGACACCAGCTGCTTTAAGCGCAGCTGCTAAACCAAGTGGAGTCTGACCGCCGAGCTGGGTGATGACCCCAACTACCGGTCCTGCCTGCATCTCTGCGTGTACAACTTCAAGCACATCCTCCAGAGTGAGGGGTTCAAAATAAAGACGGTCGCTCGTGTCATAGTCCGTGGAGACGGTCTCGGGATTGCAGTTGATCATGATGGTCTCATATTCATGCTTGTGCAGCTCAAATGATGCATGCACGCACGAATAGTCGAATTCGATTCCTTGACCGATTCGGTTGGGGCCGCTTCCCAGAATTATTACAGCCGGCTTTGTACGCGGGCGTACTTCGGTCTCTTCCTCATAACTTGAATAATGGTATGGAGTGAATGCTTCGAATTCGGCAGCACAAGTGTCCACCGTTTTGTAAACAGGGCGAATGTTGAGATGGTGTCGCTGTCTTCGAACTTCATCTTCTGAAACACCACGAAGAGCCGCAATCTGAATGTCCGAGAAGCCCAATTGCTTAGCCGATTTGAGGAGATCTTCGTTCAACTCGCCAGGCGTGGCAATTTCCTGAGCTTGGGCGTTGATCGTGCAGATCTGATCTAGATACCATCGGTCGATCTTGGTCGCCGCATGGACCTCTTCAACGGTCGCACCAAGCCACAGGGCTTGTTGTACTTCTTTTAGCCGGTATTCGGTCGGAATCTGCATCGAGGAGAGCAATGCCATTTTCACGCTCTCGGCACGTTCGGTTGGCCAGGTGAATGGCGCCTCCTTGCGCTCAAGTGAACGCAGAGCCTTCTGAAGTGCTTCAGGGAATGAGCGTCCGATAGCCATTGCCTCGCCAACACTCTTCATGGTCGTGGTCAGGCGAGGATCGGCATCGGCGAACTTCTCAAAGGCGAATCGTGGAACTTTCACTACGACATAGTCCAGCGTCGGCTCAAAGGAGGCAGGAGTCACCTTAGTGATGTCGTTCTGAATTTCATTGAGTGTGTAGCCGATCGCCAACTTGGTGGCGATCTTGGCAATTGGGAATCCTGTCGCCTTGGAAGCCAGTGCGCTTGACCGGGAGACGCGAGGATTCATTTCGATGACGATGATGCGACCGGAATCGGGATTCACGGCGAACTGAATATTGCACCCGCCAGTGTCCACTCCAACTTCTCGAATAATTCTTAATGAAAGGTCTCGGAGTTTCTGGTACTCAACATCAGTCAATGTCATCGCAGGGGCCACGGTGATCGAGTCTCCCGTGTGGACACCCATAGGGTCCACGTTCTCTATTCCGCAGACGATAACGACATTGTCGCTCTGGTCGCGCATGACCTCCAATTCAAACTCTTTCCAACCCAGAATAGATTCCTCAAGGAGAACTTCGGATGTGGGGCTATGACGTAATCCGGCTCCCGCAATTTGCCGAAGCTGATCAGCATCGAATGCGATTCCTGAGCCCAGGCCACCCATCGTAAAAGAAGGCCGGACGACTACCGGATAATTAAGCAAGGTGGCGGCAGTAAAGCAATCTTCGATCGTGTGGCAAATAATTGACTGTGCCGATTCTCCTCCGACCTTCTCGACAATCCCACGGAAGAGTTCTCGGTTCTCACCCCGTTGAATTGCCGCTACATCTGCTCCAATGAGCCTTACTCCAAATTTTTCGAGAGTTCCCCGTTCGTGAAGCGCCATTGCCGCGTTAAGGGCAGTCTGCCCTCCAAGAGTGGCCAAGACTGCATCTGGTCTTTCGATCTCGATGATGCGTTCTAGGTATTCAACAGTGATGGGCTCTATATAGGTGGCATCAGCGAATTCCGGGTCCGTCATGATTGTGGCCGGATTGGAGTTCACTAGAACAACGCGAATACCTTCAGCCTGCAATACCCGACATGCTTGTGTCCCTGAGTAGTCGAATTCGCACGCTTGCCCGATCACGATTGGACCGCTGCCAATCACCAAAACACTTTTTATGGACGTATCTAGAGGCATCAGGCATCGACTCGTTTCGTTGACATCATCTCGACAAAGCGGTCGAAGAGATACGCGGCATCGTGGGGACCAGCGGCCGCCTCTGGGTGGTACTGGACGCTGAATGCAGGAATTTCCAACATGCGGATTCCTTCGACAACCCCGTCGTTCAAACTTATGTGGCTGACTTCTCCGGGTCCGTAGACAGTCGAGAAAGTATCTTCTGTCGGTGCCTGCAACGCGAAACCGTGGTTGTGTGCAGTGATCTCTACTTTTCCTGTCGTCTTATCGAGGACTGGTTGATTGATTCCACGATGGCCAAATTGCAACTTATAGGTGGTGAAACCCAACGCTCTTCCGAGTATTTGGTGACCAAAACATATACCAAAGATTGGCACTTCAGCGGTGAGCAAAGATCTCACCAAGTCGACGACTTCGTTCATGGTGGCAGGATCACCTGGACCGTTGGAAAGAAACACGCCGTCAGGTGCCATTTCCTCGATCTGCTCAAAACTCGTGTCGTATGGCAGGACATGGACTTCCACCCCGCGCTCGGAAAGCAGCCTCGGTGTCGAGTGCTTGATTCCGAGATCAAGGGCCGCGACCGTAAAACGCCTCTCACCGATTGCAGGAATCACGTATGGCTTCGATGTAGAGACATCTTCAACTAGATGTGCTCCAGTCATAGAAGGGCTCTTTCGAACTTCAATTACCATTTCCTCACGCGTCATATTCAGATCGGAGAAGATTCCAACTCGCATCGCGCCACGATCTCGTAGATGGCGGGTCAGCGCTCGAGTATCAATACCCTGAATGCAGACAATTCCCTGGGAAATCAATTCGTCTTCAAGGTTGCCAGAGCTCCGCCAGTTGCTTGTGATCGTTGACGGGTTTCTGACAGCAAAGCCAGCTACCCAAATTTTGTGCGACTCATTGTCCTCAAAATTGACACCGGTATTACCTATGTGAGGCGCAGTCATGGCGACAACTTGCTTGTGGTAGGAAGGATCGGTCAACGTCTCCTGATAACCGGTCATTCCCGTTGCAAAGACAGCCTCCCCGAAAGTCTTCCCCGTTGCACCCCAACTCTTTCCTTCAAATACTCGCCCATCGTCTAAAACAAGGTAGGCCTTAGATGCCATTGGTCGACCTCACTAACTGTGATTCAAGCACTGTCGGTATTCCTTTATAGAAGGTTGCAATTACAGATGCAGGCAATTCCATGCCGTGATACGGAGTATTTCTACTACGTGAGGCAACGAGATCGCGGTCCACCTTCCAAGATTTGGTCGGATTGACAATGGCTACGTGCGCGCTAGCCCCGATTCTCAGCGATTGACCATGATCGGAATATCCGCCGATTCGTGCGGGCGCGGTGGACATGCGATCGGCAAGATCTGACCAAGACATCATTGACGTGTTTATCATTGTTGAGGCAACTATCGAGAGCGCGGTCTCCAGCCCGAGCATTCCAAAGGCCGCCGCTTGCCATTCACATTCTTTGCTTTCAGCAGAATGCGGAGCATGATCGGTCGCGACGATATCTATGGTGCCGTCGGCTAAGCCCTCTCTCAAAGCCATCACGTCTTTTTCAGTTCTAAGAGGCGGATTCACTTTATAGATGGGGTCGTAGGATCTTGCGAGTTCATCGGTTAGCAGCAAATGGTGAGGCGTGACTTCAGCACTCACTTGTATGCCTCTTGCCTTCGCCCACCGGATGATCTCCACGCCTCCAGATGTGGTCACATGGCAGATGTGCACACGCGATTGGACATGGTCGGCAAGAAGAACATCGCGCGCAATGATGGATTCCTCTGCAACCGAAGGCCATCCTTTAAGGCCCAAACGCGATGAAACAATTCCTTCATTCATTTGCGCATCTTTGGTGAGATGTGGGTCTTGGGCGTGCTGGGCGATTACGCCATCAAACTTCTTTACATATTCCAGTGCACGTCTCATGACAATGGGATCGAAGACGCAGTTTCCGTCATCGCTGAAGACGCGAACTCTCGCCTTTGAATCTGCCATTGCCCCCAATTCGGCGAGTGCTTGTCCGGCTAGGCCCTGGGTAACGGCTCCAATTGGGAAAACATCCACGATTCCTGTTGCCTGTCCAAGCGCATAGACCTGCTCAACAACTCCGGCAGTATCGGCAACCGGAAAGGTATTCGCCATTGCCGACACGGCCGTGAAGCCGCCTTTGGCGCCAGCACGAGAGCCGGATGCGACAGTTTCAGAATCTTCCCTGCCGGGCTCCCGAAGGTGGGTATGAAGATCAACAAATCCTGGCAGCACAACGCAGTTGCTTGCATCAACGCGGATCGCTTTAGCTGCGTTGGGATTCGAGATCGCGATATCGATTTCGGCAATCCGGCCCTCGCTGATGAACACGTCGGCCTTCCGGCCGTCTGCGAGGACCCCACCGTGAATCACATAGTCACTCATAGGCCTTGATCTCCAACTTCATTCGGAGCGCCCGCTAAAAGCAGGTACAGGACAGCCATCCTGACACTGACTCCATTGGCCACTTGTTCGAGGATTACAGACCGCGCGCTGTCTGCGCACTCGGCAGTGATCTCAAGGCCTCGGTTCATTGGCCCTGGATGCATGATGATCGCATTGGGTTTCAACAGGCCAAGGCGATCGGCATTGAGCCCGTAATAGTGCGAATATTCTCGCGCTGTTGGGAAGAAGAAATCATTCATGCGTTCCTGCTGCACACGCAACATCATTACCGCATCAACCAAAGGCAGAACTGCATCAAAATCATACGAAATTTGGACTGGCCACGTCTCCACGCCGAGTGGGAGCAGTGTCGGCGGAGCCACCAAAATTACTTGAGCTCCGAGGAGGGAGAGGAGATGAACGTTAGAACGCGCGACCCGTGAGTGAAGAATGTCTCCCACTATCGCGATAGTCAGTCCACGAAGATCTCCGGTACTCACCCGCAGATGCTGCCGAATCGTAAAGGCATCAAGTAGGGCTTGAGTCGGATGTTCGTGGGTTCCGTCTCCGGCATTAATGACACTCCCCGTTGTCCAATGGGAGGAAGCTAAACGTTGCGCTGCACCTGATGCGGAGTGTCGAAGTATGACGGCGTCCGCACCCATCGCCTGCAAAGTCTGCGCGGTGTCCTTCAACGACTCTCCCTTGCTCGTGCTAGAACCTTTAGCGGAGAAATTGATGACGTCAGCAGAAAGTCGCTTGGCTGCGGCCTCAAAAGAGATCCGAGTCCTTGTCGAATCTTCGAAGAAGAGGTTAACGATCGTGCGCCCTCGAAGGGTCGGAAGCTTCTTGACTGGTCCTTCAGAGACGCGGGCCATCTCTTGGGCGGTATCCAGAATTTTTATCGCTTGTGAGTACGTGAGGTCGGCGGCAGAGAGAAGATGGCGCATGAACTACCCCTCCGTTGATTCCACGAGGACTTCGTCCACACCGTCGATTTCGCTGAGGTGGACCTTCACGGACTGCTGCTTGGATGTCGGTAGATTCTTTCCGACATAATCGGCCCGAATCGGCAGCTCACGATGCCCACGATCTACCAAGGCGGCAAGTTGCACAGATTTGGGCCGTCCGATCTCGCCTAAGGCATCCAAGGCGGCACGAATGGTTCGGCCGGAGAAAAGAACATCGTCGACCAGGACGACGTTTCGTCCTTCGATTCCTCCGAGAGGGGTCATTGTCGGCACGAGAGCCCTCAGTGGTCGAAGCCTCAGGTCATCTCGATGGAGCGTGATATCCAGGGTGCCAACTGGAATCTCGCGGCCTTCAATGCTGGCAATGGACTTCGCCAATCGAGAGGCTAGAAAGGCACCGCGCGTTGGAATGCCCATGAGGACAATAGAGTCTGGGCCGCCGTTGCGCTCCAAAATTTCGTGGGCAATGCGGGTAAGAGCGCGGGAAATATCCACCGCAGATAGTGCAACACTCATAAACGCTCCTTCCCCGCCTCGCAGGACGGGTCTTAAAGGATCTTCGTGGCGGAGTCTATCACGAGGGTTGAATATGGTTTTTGAGCGCAGTGGTGGATAACTTTGCGTTGGGTGCAAGGCATTTTCCTACCCTTTCTCCATGACGTCACATATGCACCCCATCTCTGGTGCGAGAGTTCCCTTCCAACCAAGTGCCCAAAGCATCGCAGCACGAATTCGCCTCCTCCGTCGCGAACGCGGCTTGAGTCTGACTGATGTAGAAAAACTCTCTCACGGTTCGCTCAAGGCAGTCGTACTCGGATCATACGAGCGAGGCGACCGGACAATCAGCATCAACCGAGCCATTGAGATCGCCCGCATTTTCTCCATTCCGCTGCATCACTTGCTATCGGCACCAGAGAAATCGGCCCCCATGCCCACGCGACCATCCCTAGTGATCGACCTGCGACGTGCGCGCTCCCTTGTAGATAATCCAGCACGATCCGAGGATCGATCCCTTCAAACTCTATATAGCTTCTTGATCTGGATCGCCAACCGTCGATGCGACTGGAACGGCGAAGTCTTGAGCATTCGAGAAGGTGACAGAGCAACGTTGGCTCTTATGACTTTGATGAGCGAGGAGCAACTCCGTGAATGGTTAGCGCAGAACAAGCTCTTGATTACAGCGCTAGATCACCCTTGATCGAGGCAATACGACCCAGAACTCCATGTATGTAGCCGGCAGATTCTTCGGTGGAAAGCATCGCTGCCATCGTGAGTGCCTCATCAATGGCCACGGCATCCGGCACGTCCTCAACCCAGAGAATCTCAAAGATCGCAATGCGCAGGATATTTCGATCTACAGCAGGAAGACGGTCCATATCCCAGCCCTGGGCATATGTCGAAATCAGTTCATCAATTTTTCTCTTGTGATCGATGACGCCAACCACCAACGCACGGGCGTATTCACGGATCGGTCTTGAATCTGGGCCTTCCTCGACGATCAACCGTGTAGCAAGGAGATCCGTAGCAGAGGATTGGCGGATGTCGGCTTCGAAAAGAATATCCAACGCCTGCTTGCGGGCTTTGCTCCGTGCTGACACTAGTTAGCGCGACCTAGGTATGAGCCATCTCTAGTGTCGACAAGAACCTTCTCGTCCTGTTTGATGAAAAGTGGCACCTGGATCTCCAGACCCGTCTCCAGAGTTGCCGGCTTCGTGCCACCCGAAGAGCGATCGCCTTGCAGGCCTGGTTCTGTGTAGGTAATTGTCAATGGTACAGATGCTGCCAATTCAATGTACAAAGGGGTGCCTTCGTGTACTGCCACGATGGCATCAGTGTTCTCAAGCATGTACTTCGAAGCATCTCCCACGACAGATGCTGGGATTGCAACTTGATCGTAGGTCTTCGTATCCATGAATACATAGTCAGATCCATCGTGGTACAGATACTGCATTTCGCGTTTCTCAAGAATCGCAATGTCAATCTTGACGCCGGCGTTGAAGGTCTTGTCAACCACTTTGCCTGTCATAACTGACTTAAGTTTGGTTCGCACAAATGCAGGACCCTTACCCGGCTTCACATGCTGAAATTCAACGACGTTCCAAAGTTGCCCGTCGATATCCAGCGTCATGCCATTCTTAAGGTCGTTTGTTGATGCCACAATCAATCCAATCCCTGAGCGCGTATTTCACCTCAAGAGGAGAAGGATACCTGCTAAATACCCTCTACTTTTGCAGGAGATTCCGCATAGCCTCAAGGGCGAGTAGATAGGAATTTGGCCCAAAACCGGCGATAGTCCCATCCGCTACCCCTGAAATTACCGAGGTGTGACGAAATTCTTCGCGGGAAAGGGGATTGGAGAGATGGACTTCGATCAAAGGCGCCTTCACCAATTCGGCGGCATCGCGGATCGCATATGAATAGTGGGTGAAAGCGGCCGGGTTTATGATCACAGGCAAATTCGAATCTACCGCCTCATGGAGCCATGTAATGATTTGAGCTTCATCATCGCTCTGCCGAATGTCAACCGATAAACCAAGTTTGGAAGCATGGGCAGTGATCAATGCCACCAATTCTTGATATGACAAATCGCCATAAATCGAGGAATCCCGGATGTCCAAACGAGAGAGGTTTGGGCCGTTGATGATCAAGATTTTCATGAAGCAACCTTCTCATAAGCCTTGAGTAAATCGCTCTGCGCAACTCCTTCGAGGCGCAGAGTCGCCCCGATAGTCGAAATGGCGACAAACCTTACGGTCTTGCCACGGGCCTTCTTATCTAGTGAAAGCAGGGCCTGAAGCTCTGGCCAAGCCGACGATGGATAAGTCGTCGGAAGTCCCAGTCGAGAAAGCAGCGAACGGTGCAGAGCAACCAACTCCTCGGAGAGCACACCCTTGAGATGGGCCAACTCGGCTGCAAAAACCAAACCGATCGCCACCGCTTCTCCATGACGAAGTTGATACTGACTATGAATTTCAATCGCATGACCTAAAGTGTGGCCGTAATTCAAGACCTCTCGTGCGAATCCTTCCTTGAAATCGGCGCCAACGACATCGGCCTTTATTTTTGCCGATCTAAGAATCAACTCCTCGGTGAGTTTCTTGGAATTACGAACCTCTGGAAGCGTCTTGCCTGACAGTAGAGTCAGAATTTCCCTATCTGCAATGAATCCACATTTCACCACCTCAGCTAGACCAGCAGCGAAATCTCGATCACTCAATGTCTCGAGCCACTTTTGGTCGACGAGGACTGAGACAGGAGAATGGAAGGCGCCAACGAGATTCTTGCCGAATGCACTGTTCATTCCTGTCTTTCCGCCAATGGCGGCGTCCACCATTCCCGCTAAGGTGGTGGGAATTGCAACCCAGTCGATTCCTCGAAGCCATGTGGCAGCGGCAAAACCCGCAATGTCCGTCGTTGCACCCCCGCCAATGGCAACTACAAGGTCACTGCGCGTGAAGCCGGAGGCACCGAGATGATTCCAGAGGGACTCCAAGGTTGTGGCGTCCTTTCCATTTTCTCCATCTGGGATTTCGAAGATATGAAGATCGGCACCTTCGGATTCGATACCGCCAAGACGAGATCGCATTGCCGAAGAAACAACTATCGCAACGCGCGAGCGATCGATTATTAATCTCGCAAGTTCTTCCTGCCACTTGCAGCCAATAAGCACCTCATATCGTTGTTCAGCTTCTACGACAATTTTGTGCATCAGCCAATCACTTTCTCGAGAATCTCATTGACAATTTGATTTACGCTTCTATTTTCTACCTCAATCGGGTGCGTTGCTAGTGATTCATAGATTGGTCTCCGCGCATCCATGAGACGTTGCCATTGTTGCCGAGGATTATTTAGAAGTAGCGGCCGATCACGATTGAATCCGATTCGTGGTGCTGCAACCGCCAACGAGACGTCCAGAAAGACAACCTTCGATCCGCTTTGTCGGATTGCCTCTGCAACCGAAGGAGTCAAGACTGCTCCTCCCCCTAACGAAAGAACGCCGTCTAGGTCCTTCAAAGCGCCAGTGCAAATTCTCTCTTCAATCACGCGGAATGCCGGCTCTCCATCATCGACAAAAATCTGCGAGACGCTCTTATTTTGATCAATTTCAATCATGCTATCCGTATCAGCGAAGTCGACCTGCATAGCTTTAGCCAAGGCGCGCCCAATGCTCGTCTTTCCCGCACCGGGCGGCCCGATTAGAACTACACGTGGTGGCATCAGAATTACTTGAAACGGAGATTCTTCATGTACGACTCAAAATTTCGCCGCGTTTCTTGCACGCTGTCTCCTCCAAATTTCTCGAGGACGGCCTCGGTCAGGACAAGTGCGACCATGGCTTCAGCGACAATTCCTGCTGCGGGCACCGCGCAAACATCGGAACGCTGATTGATTGCCTTTGCACTCTCGCCTGTGGTGACATCGATCGTGTCTAGCGCTTTAGGCACGGTGGAAATTGGTTTCATCGCCGCGCGTACGCGAAGGACTTCTCCATTGGACATTCCGCCTTCGGTTCCACCGGCTCGGTCCGTGCGCCGACGAATAAGTCCGTCATCTCCAACCTCGATCTCATCGTGGGCAACAGAACCTCGCCTGGTCGCCGAAGTAAAGCCGTCCCCGATTTCTACGCCCTTAATAGCTTGAATCCCCATCATTGCCGCAGCTAGTCGCGCATCAAGTCTGCGATCCCAATGAACGTACGAGCCCAGGCCAGGAGGGAGATTAAAGGCGAGCACTTCCACAATGCCGCCCAAAGTGTCTCCGTCAACGCGAGCAGACTCGATCTCCTCAACCATGGCCGTGCTAGTAACTGAGTCTGCGCACCGGACGGGATCTTGATCTATTCGCTCTTGGTCCTGCGGCATGGGAAGCGGAAATTCTTCGGGCAGACGGACTGAACCTATAGAGACCACGTGACTCACTAGGGTCACACCAACACTCTGCTCCAAGAAATTTCGTGCCACAGCTCCAAGAGCGACGCGCGCGGCTGTCTCCCGCGCACTTGCTCTCTCTAGTACAGGTCGGGCATCAGGAAGGTCGTATTTTTGCATTCCTGCCAAATCAGCGTGCCCAGGTCTTGGTCTAGTAAGGGGGGCATTTCGCGCAAGGCCTGCCAGTTCTTCTTCGCCTAAGGGGTCAGCCGACATGACTTTCTCCCATTTGGGCCATTCGGAATTCTCAACTTGGATTGCAATGGGGCCTCCTTGAGAAAGACCAAGGCGGATTCCGGCAAGTATTGTGACCTTGTCTGCCTCAAAGTTTTGCCGGGCACCTCTGCCAAATCCAAGGCGCCTTCGCTTCAGCTGCGCATCAATATCTTCAGTTGTGATGCGGACGGAGGCGGGAATGCCCTCGACTATTGCTGAGAGTGCCTGTCCGTGGGATTCCCCGGCTGTTAACCAACGCATGTGCGTATTGTGGCAGAGAAGTTGCGCTCCTCGTCGCACGTTACGGCTTCATCGCCGCCAGACAGGCCGTGCGAAGAACTGGGGCAAGAACAGAGCGATTGACGCTCACGCCGGCCATTAACTCGACTTGGTCTATACCCTGATGAACTAGGAGATCTAAGCCGTCGATGCCAAATCCATGATGAGCCCTCCATTGAGCCAGCATCTTTGTTGGCCAGGGGTTGTAGAGCGCTTCGAAAAATGTCCCATGAACGTTGCCTTCAAGTTTTTCAGCATAACCGTCGGCCACTCCTGCTGGGGTGGTATTGATAAGCAGATCCGCCTGAGCCAGATTAGACCCCCAATCGCGGAACTCAATCTCTGCAAGGTCGACAGACTCTCGCATTGCGACTTCCCGCCTCGGATCTCTGTGAATGACTGTGATGCGACGACCTTCTCCGTCACATGCTGCCGCTGCGGAGCGCGCGGTCGCGCCAGACCCGAGAATGATCACTTTTGTAAAGTCCGCACGACCATTGGCTTTTAATGCCTGGATGAAACCATCTACATCTGTAGTAAGTGCCTTCCAACCTTTGTCGCATCGCACCAACGTATTTGCCGAATGAATTTTAGCTGCCAGCAAATCTACTTCGTCGGCGATCGTCAAAATTTCCTCCTTGAGCGGCATCGTCAAAGACAATCCCGTCCACGAATCGTCCAGTCCTGCGATGAACACTTCCAATTTGTCGGCCGTTACCTCGATTGCCCGATATTGGCCAGATATCCCCAACTTTTCATACGCAGTTCGATGCAACACCGGTGAAAGCGAATGCGAAATTGGTGAACCGAGTACGGCGGCACGAATCATGACGTCTTTCCAAACTCCCCTGCAGCGAGGTTCTTCTCGTATTCGCTTTTCCACATGAGGAACTGAGAATCGGAATTTGTAAATCGCGTATCACCAGGTTTTACAGTAATGAAGTAGATCCAGTTCCCCGAGGCAGGATGCAACGCCGCGTCCATGGCGGCACGGCCTGGATTACCAATGGGGCCTGGGGGTAGACCGTAATGTAGATAGGTGTTGTACGGAGAGGCAGTGTGAGTGGCTTCGGTACTCAAGAATACCTGCCCTCGAGTTCGTGTCACATAATGAACTGTCGTATCCAATTGGAGCGGCATTCCTGTCTTGAGACGGTTTCGGATTACTTGTGAGATTTTTGAAAAATCTGCGGAGTCACCTTCGGCTTGAACGATTGAGGCAATGGTTAATAGTTCCATTGGAGTAAATCCGTTCCCACCTCGGTCGATTCCCGATCCCTTAGACTCCAATGCAAACCTATCGACCATTGATTGAAGCGCCATCAGGGCCGTTGACCCGGAACCAAAACTGTACTGCGCAGGGAAGAAGATGCCCTCATCGCCTACAAACCCAGTCGGACGGCGAATCTGTTCCATTGCTTTGACCAGATCGCTTTTCGAAAATCCCACTTTTTCCATTTGAGTGATAATTTCGTCGGTCCAAGCGCCCTCAGCGACACGTATGAGATTTGTGATCCGCTTTGTATCCAGAAGTTGACTTAGTGCCTCTTTAGAGGAAATGTGCGTGTTGAGACGGTGCGATCCCGGGGCAATCTGGGAGGCACGCGCATCAGCAACAGCAAGGTTAAAAAATGCACCGGAGGATTTCACAACTCCCTTCAATGCAAGAATTCTCGCAATTGCCGATCCAGTGGCGCCCTCCGGAATGTCCACGACGACCTCGATTCCAGGTTGGCCATCGGAGTAGTCAGGATTGCTCACATTATGGCTTCTAACGAAATAGACACCGCCAGTAATGGCAAGAATTGCAGCAAAAGCGCCAACAAGGCGCAGCAGTGCACCTCTACTCACGCGAGTCACGATGAGCTTTGGATTTCTCTAGATCCATGGCCATCTCCAAAATCCCAACGGCAGCGGCCTGATCAATTGCGTTCTTGGAATCGCGAGCCGTACGACCGGCTTCGCGCATCGACCTCTGCGCGGAGACAGTCGACAGTCTTTCGTCAATCATCGTTACCTGTATATCGAACCTCTCTCGCAATTCTTGGGCAAAAGATTCCGCCTTCGCCGTTGAGTCGCTCTCATTGCCTGAGAGGTGAACTGGCCGACCCACATAGAGGCGGACCGGTTCGTATTCCGCAAGTAGATCGAAGATGCGATCCCAAAGGTCTTCTCTTTTAGTCAGGAGCGTTTCAACAGGAGTTGCCAAGATCGAGTCACGATCGCTTACCGCGACACCTATGCGGACATCACCGTAGTCGAAGGCAAGACGTCGACCGTTCTGCATGTCTACTCACCTGCGATTGTTGAAACGATGGCATTGAGCGCGATTGAAGACTTGGTCACGTCAACTCCTCCGCCCTGTGCGAAATCGTCTTTGCCGCCCCCGCCCCCGCCCAGCGCCATTGAACCTATCTTTACCAATGCGCCCGCCTTGATCCCTGCGGCTCTCGCTCCCTCACTTACGGCAACGACAAGAATTGGCTTTCCTTCACTGGCGCTGATCAGGGCGATGACGGAGTTGGAGACTCTATTGCGCAAGTCGAGTGCAATCTTTCGTAGGTCATCACTTGTGACACCGTCGCCAAGATTCACCGCAACGACCGAGAAGTCCTTTACCTTCTTGGCCTCCGATGCCAAGGCAGCCACCTGGCTCAATGCTTGAGCCGAACGAAGCCCCGCCAGTTCCTTCTCGATGTCGCGCAATTTGCCCACTAGATCCGAAATACGCTCGGGAAGTTCCTCGACTCGCGCTCCCTTGATTATTTCGGTAAGCGAGTTCAAGAGCAGGTGCTCGCGGGCCAAGAATTTATAGGCATCGGCACCAACTAGAGCCTCGACTCTTCGGACACCCGCGCCAATAGAAGATTCATTGAGCAATTTAACGACGCCAAGCTCACCCGCGCGAGAAACGTGTGTGCCGCCGCAGAGCTCGCGTGCCCAATCCCCTACGCTCACCACCCTAACTACATCCCCGTACTTTTCGCCGAAAAGGGCCATGGCGCCCATTTTCTTCGCCTCTGCTTGCGACATCGACTGGGCGCTCACCTCCCAGTTTTCAAGAAGCAACGTGTTGACTCGTGACTCGACATCATTGAGAACCGACGCTGAGACAGCACCTGTTGCGGGGAAGTCGAATCGGAAACGACCCGGGGAATTCTCGGAACCGGCTTGCGTTGCGGTCTCACCAAGAATCTCACGGAAAGCCTTGTGCACCATGTGCGTCGCCGTATGTGCGCGTGAAATCGCATGTCGCCGTTCGATGTCGATTTGTGCGTGTGCCTCGACACCCACTTCAACCGAACCCACAATTACTCGCCCGCGATGAACTGAGACTCCCGGCACCGGGGCCTGAACGTCGTCGATTTCAATCTTGGTGCCGTTGCTCAAGGTGATGATTCCACCATCAGATAGTTGACCGCCTCCTTCTGCATAGAAGGGGGTTCGAGTCAGAACAATCTCGACTTCTTCGCCTTCGGGTGCGGTCAGCACACCCGCACCGTCTACAAGAATCGCGGCAACCTTTGTGTCAGATTCTTGTTGGGTGTATCCAACGAATTCCGTACGTCCAACCGCGTCGGCAATATTCCTATATTCGGTGAGATCGGTGTGGCCACTCTTCTTCGCACGGGCATCGGCTTTGGCTCGATCGCGTTGCTCCTTCATAAGACGCCGGAAACCATCTTCGTCCACGCGCAGACCTTGTTCCTGTGCCATTTCAAGAGTCAGGTCATAGGGGAAGCCGTAAGTGTCATGAAGTTTGAAGACAGCATCTCCGGAAAGAGTTGTACCGTGAG
>Ga0079306_1000717_pt1 | contig 27165 bp, 25 predicted proteins | sample Methanotroph_Enr_FD_79181 | JGI IMG/M metagenome (GOLD analysis project Ga0079306, IMG submission 79181) | Enriched soil microbial communities from Old Woman Creek wetland in Ohio, USA - Methanotroph_Enrichment_5 | ecosystem: Environmental > Terrestrial > Soil > Wetlands | place: USA: Ohio...
CGCACTGCTCTGGGGCAAATATATCAATAACTGTATCTTTGTTTCGGCTTTCGGCAAAACCCGCGTGCCCCTCATTAAAACTGCCGTAAAGCGCTTCGCCGCTTCCGGCATAAAGGTTCTGGGCGCCGTTGTCAATATGTCTAAATTCGGCGGCCTGTCGTATTCTTACTACGGCTACTACCAGTACAACTACAACTACGGCCCCGACGCCGAAGGCCACGAAGGCGAAAAAAAACACCACCGCAAAAAGCAGCCGGCCACCCCAGAAACAGCGCAGGGTTCCGTCTCTGGTAAATAAAATTTTCGCTTTAACTTTATTTGCCTTAGGGTATTGTCTTTTCTCCTCCGCCTCATCTCCCTCTGTGTCTCTGTGGTGAATTCTTTCTCTATGAAATTTCTTCTAATTCTTTTCTTCCTCTTCTCCGCCGTCCCATCTCACTCAGCAGCCCCCATCTACAAATGGTTCCCCTCCAATGAATTTTACTTCTCCGCCCCTTTCTCACAGAGCGTTCATTATCCCGGTAAAACCATTCATGCCGACACTTGGGCACTTGGTTATAGGGCTGTAGGCAACGGTGTTGGCGTGGATAAAACCGGCGGACTGCAAATTCAGAAACTAACGGTAAGCAACAGCGCCCTAGGCTTAAACGGCTCATTTTACCTGCTCGAATTCCTTCTTGGCGGGGAGTACCTAAGCCCCAAAGTGGAGAATAAACCACTGCGTTTTTCCGCCGGACTACTGGCAGACCTGGGCCTGGCCGACACAACCCTCTTCATGGCGCCAATGCTCACCGCCGGCTTGCTTTACCAGACAATCCCCGGCCAGATCCCAAGCGGCATCACCCTGTCTGTATACTACAGGCTCAGCAGCATATCAATAGATGATGCCGCCGGCCGCCCCGCCACACTGCGCCCCGCGGTAGGTCTCAAACTCGGCTACATCTTCGAAGGCTTCTGGGCCCCAAAAGAAAAATCCGCCCCTTAATAAATTCCAGATTCTCGATTCCCGACCCCCGACTCTCGATTCTTATTCTCCCCGATTCCCGACTTTCGATCTTCGATTTTCCCCGACAGACAGTTGTCGCGTTCGTCTGCTATGCTATTAATGAAAAATTTAAATTTAGACTGGGGGCCTTATGTCGAAAACTATAATTCCGCATGAAATTATTGAAAGCAAAATATTTATCTTGCGCGGCAAAAGAATAATGCTGGATCAAGACTTGGCAAAACTGTACCAGGTCGAGACTAAGGCTTTAAAACGCGCTGTTAAGCGGAATATATATCGCTTCCCCTTGGATTTCGCTTTTCAGCTTACAAGCGAAGAATTGAAGAACTTGAGGCGCCAATTTGGCACCTCAAGCTGGGGCGGACAAAGATACCTCCCTTATGCTTTTACCGAGAACGGCGTGGCAATGCTTTCCAGCGTATTGAATAGCCGTCGGGCTGTAGAGGTGAACATACAGATAATGCGGGCTTTTACCAGGATGCGTGAGTTCTTGTTGGCGCAGTTCAGTCTTAAACGTAAAATCGCTGCGCTTGAGAAAAAATACGACGCCCAATTCAAGAGTGTGTTCGACGCCATAAAAGCCCTTATGGAGCCACCGGCAGATACAGATGCGGGTCCAAAGTCGGTCCAAGGCTTCAAACCCGAAAAATAATATGAAAATCGAACGCTTCGAAGACATCCAGGTCTGGCAAAGATCGCGCGAACTGGTAAAAAGCGTCTACCAGGCCACCTCCGGAACCCAGGCCTTCAAGCAGGACTTTTCCCTTAAAGACCAGATCCGCCGCGCAGCTATCTCCGTAATGAGCAATATCGCCGAAGGCTACGCCCGCAGAAGCGACAAAGCCTTCGCCAATTTCCTCCATATAGCCCACGGCTCCGCCGCCGAAGTCCAAAGCCAGCTCTACATCGCCCTGGACCTAAAATACATAACCCAAGACGACTTTACTAAAGCTTACACTTTAGCCGACGAAGTCAGCCGCCAAACCACCGGCCTAATCAAATACCTAAACGACACAGTAAGTTCCGGCTCTTGCCGTTGATTCCCGATTCTCGACCCCTGATTCTCGATTCCCCGAATGCATTAATGTTATCTTTCTCCCATTTATCCCCAATTGCTATAATATAGATATCTAAGACGTTTGGGTTTCCCAGTTTTCTTGATTTTTACTCTCGATTCTTGATTTTATCTATGGACTTATCATTAAAACGTATTATGCTAACCGGTGGCAATGGGTTCCTAGGCTATACCATGTTTCCTTAACTGTATAGGGCTTGACCGGTGGGTTTACTGCTTGTAAAACAATTCCGCCCGTTAAATACGATATTCACTTTATAATGAGAAATCTTCGTGATGTTAGCTGGCAAAATATATTTTCTTATTTAGGCATATCCCGTGGCCATGTTAAAGATGGTGTTGTATTGGCTTCTGCACGAATTATTTTCATATTCTTGCAGATGTTCATTCTCAAAATTTCAGTACATTATTTATCAAACTTTGAACTCGGAATATATTACTTTCTTTCAACTATATCCTATTCATTGAATGCTTTAATATTTGTTCCTTTGGATTATTACCAACAGGCTAGAATATATCCTCTATTGCGTGCGAAATTATCTCTCAAATCTCTTTTAGTTCTAAACGTTACTGTTTTTAAGTGGATTCTTAGCATTTCTGCGGTTGTCGTTGTCGTTACTTCTTTTTTAGATGCTAGCAAGGCCTTTAATTTATTGATTGCGGCATTTTTCTCATTTGTCTTATATGGTACAACCGCTCTGCGGAGTCTTGTCACCAACCTTGAACATAAACAGACAGCGGCGATACTTATGGTAATAGAGGGAATACTTAGGGTTCTTTTTATTATCATTTTCTTTCGCATATTTCCGGAAAAAGGGGCTACTCTCATCGGTGCTAATGCGATTGCATTATTGTGTAGTTTAATGCTCCTTTTGTTCGCAGCGCGCAGGCTAAATATCTTTTATGACGGGCCTGTCACCCCCATTAAAACACGCGAAGTGGCGGTTTTTGGCTGGCCTTTGGCTATTAGTACTTGTCTTTACTGGATTCAGACCCAAGGGTATCGGTTAATCCTGGTTCCGCTAGGGCTGACGGAACTAGTAGGGATATACGCTACTGTTTCAGGGGTCGGCGCATCAGGCATGACTGCCGTATCGTCCGTATATTCTGGTCTTTTTGCCCCTGAGTTGTATAAATCTTCAGGCGCTTCTCTTTCAGTATTTATAAAGAATGGTCTTCTTTTGATAGTAAGTATTCTGCTTGTTTCAATTTGCTTCTCAGGCTTTTTTGTAACACTGCTTACTAAACCTGAGTTTGTTAAATATTCTTTGCTTATATTGTTTGGTGTTGTTGCAGAGGGATGCACACTGTTCGGAGGAGGTTTAAGCATAGCTTTCTCAATCCGCAATAGAATGCATGCGCTTCCACTTGTTTCGCTTATTGGTATGATTAGTATGGGACTGATTTTATTCCTCCTTTACCTGCTCGGAATATTGAATATTTGGACCATTGGTCTTCCTGTTGTTTTGTCTCAAGTTATCAGTGTGGTCTGCCTACGGGTGCTTCTAGATAGAAATAAGGTAGAAGTTCAGTCTGCAACTTAGTTATGAGTAAGAATTATAAACTCTCTGTGTGTATTCCCACTTTTAATCGATCTTCTTTGCTTGAAAAGTGCGTTCGCAGCGTGGCGGAACAATTAGTGGCGAATGATCTGGTAGAACTTCTCGTGATTGATAATGCCTCAACGGATGATACCCCGATGGTTTGCGAGCGACTATCACGTGAGTTTGCTGTTTTTAAATACCAGAGGAACTCCCGCAATCTGGGCTGGCATGGCAATACAGCGAGGTGTATCAATCTGGCTAACGGAGAATATATTGCCCTGCTTGGTGATGATGACTACTATCAGCCAGGGCTAGTCTCGCAACTACTGATGGTTCTCTCAAAACGCGAATATTCACTGGTTAATTTAAACTATTCGAATATGAGACGTCCTAAATTCGAATTTGCCCTTGAAAAAGATATGGAATTCCCGAATGCAGATGATATTCTGCAATACCCCAGTGTCGGACATTTCTCAGGTTTTGTCTATAATGCCAAGCTTGCGAAAAAAGCTTTAGCTCAAGCTATTGCGCGATACGGTGAAGGCGAAATAACAGACATTCTTTATGCGGAGATCGCGGTGCGAGTCACCAGAACGGAAACTCTTCCGTCCTTTTTTCTGGGTAAGAGGTTGCTCGTTGCGGGCCAGCCGCCAGTTCGGGCATACAAATGGATTCTCGGCCCCTATTTTAAAGATTATCAATGTTATGCTAAGTGGTTTAGCATGGGACTGATTACTTCCGACGCTTTGGAGTTTCGGAAGCGGTTGCTTGTAGATGGTCTGCCCCGGGCTATAATTACCTCGATTTTTGAACTTGAACAGAACGAAGTTGTGAGTATAACCGCTTTTTACCGGCAGATATTGTCAAATTATTCTAAATTCTGGCTCGTAGTGTATCCATTATTGGCAGTTAGCCATTTGCGTTCTTTTCGGTGGTTTACTATGCAGGTTAATAAAATATGGAGAAAATATAGCCTTTTACTATGACTCCAAAGCTTTCTATCTGTATTCCTACGTACAACCGCGCTGCGTACCTGGCTCAGTGTCTTGAAAGCGTTATTCAAGCGTTATTTGGCTATGAGGATGTTGTTGAAATTATAGTTTCCGACAATTGCAGTACCGATAATACTGAGAAGATCCTTGCCGATTTACAGGCGAAAAACACCCTGTTGAAAGTGTGGCGGAATAATGAAAATGTCGGCGGTGATCGCAATATTCTGCTTGCAGGTATGCGGGGACGAGGGGAGTATGTCTGGATACTAGGCGATGACGATAAAATTCGCCCGGAGGCGGTGAAAGAGGTTCTTAAACGTATCAATGTGAAGCCAGACCTGGTCATCTGTAATTTTTCATCCCATACAAAACTATTTGAACGAGAAATAGCGGCCCGCTATTTTCGTGTAACACCCGACAAACAGTTTAAAAGACGTGATGATGTTCTGAAAACATTCGGGATGAGCCTCGGGTTTATTTCGTCAGTGGTTTTTAGGGGGCAATATTTGCGTTCGGCCCCAGTTGTAGAGTATGAGAAATATTTTGATTACGGCTGGGCTTTTTTGAAGATACTATTTGGAAGTCTACCGGTGGATTGCCAAGTAGAATATATATCAACCCCGATGGTATGCAACCGGTTAGGTAACAGCGCTATCCCGGATTGGGCCAAGTGGTTTGTAAAGGGAAGCGCGATACTCCTCGAGGATTTAGAGGCAGCCGGTTACTCCTCTGATTCTGTCGCAAGCGCAAAAAACTTGGTTATCCGGGATTATGTCGTGAACTATATTGTGAATTCAAAAGCTGACGGCAGGCCTCTCGGTGCGCTCTTCCACTATCTTAGGCACTATTATAATCACTGCTGGAGATATTGGGGCCAGTGTTTGCCTTTGGCAATGGTGCCTGCTATTATTCTTTCCATACTTAAAAAAACATACATAAGGTTACGGGATTTAAAAAGAGCGCGAATTTATGAGTGAAGATGAAATTTATCGTAATTACACCAGCACCTCAATGTTGGTAAATATTGATGAGGATGGAATGACCAAATTGTGCAAGGCTTGGTTTAAAACAATGTTGACCAGGTACCTTCCTATTGATAAAAAAGCGACTATCCTTGATCTGGGTTGTGGCTATGGGCGCTATGTTATGGCTCTGAATGAAATGGATTATGTGAATACTCAGGGGATAGATATCAGTGAGTCGCAGGTGTGTTATGCTCGAGATAAAATGAGGCTTAGTAACATTAAGAAAGCCGACGCGCTTGAATTTCTTAAAGGCAAAATCAATGAGTATGATTGTATCCTCGCTTTTGACATCCTGGAACACCTAGCTGAAGATAAATTGTTGGACTTGGCTGGCCTGATTTTCTGTTCCCTAAAACCAGGAGGGACGTTGATTGTCCGTGTGCCCTGCGCAATATCTCCCTTTGTCCCGAATAGACATTGGGATTTGACGCATAAAAGAGCCTTTACTACCCATAGCATGGAACAACTTCTATTGAATTCCGGATTTCGTGCCATGACGCATCATGAAACCCTGCCGCATCTTCACGGTGTAGCAAGCGTGGTTCGGCGTATTGCGTGGGCGGTGTTCTTTCGCCCTTTTATAAAGATATTTCTACTTTTTATGCATGGGCAAACCTTTGGTGGGATTTACACTTTAGATATGCTTACTGTTGCGAAGAAATAATCTAATGTTTGTTTGTAGTTTATACAAGATATCGACTCATGCAAAATATTTTCACTAGTTCTAACAAAATACGTATCGGTATAGATGGCCGTCCGCTTGAAGGCGCTAAATCGGGGATAGGTAGATACATATTCGAATTATGTAAAGAGCTTGATAAGTTACTGCCTGAAGCTACTTTTTTCATTTACAGCCAGACACCGGTGGAGATGCCGTGTAGTAATAACCGTTGGGTACCAAGGGTGGATAATACCTATTATTCAAGATTCCTAAAAGGTGTTTTATGGCTTAAATTAAGGTGTGCAACTCTTTGTCAAGAGGACAATCTGGACTGGTTTTGGGGATCAGCGACTCTTTTGCCTAGGCTACCCAGTAAAATCAGAACTCTTGTTACTGTATATGACCTTAACTATAAAATTGTGCCCGATACGATGCCTACTTCGCTTTTTTGGGCTCATAGGCTTTATTTTAAAGGAGACGTTTCCAAGGCAGACGTGGTTACTGCAATATCGGAAGGTACTAGCAAGCGGCTTACCGATATTCTTGGCATTAAGGTGCGTGCTGTTGTATATCCTTCCGTTAATTCTAATTTCCGGTCTTGTGATGAACCTTCAGTTAAATATTTCCTTTCTAAACATAAAATCCAACGTCCATATATACTTGGGGTCGCTACAATGGAGCCGAGAAAAAATCTTAAACTCCTTATAGAGGTTTTTAATGTAATGTGCGCTGAAGGCAAGCTTAAAGATTACGCTCTTGTCCTTGTGGGGGGGAGCGGTTGGAAAGAACTAGATTTGAGACGAGTATATGAATGTAATAAGAAAATAAGTTTTTTGGGGTATGTGGATGACGGAGACCTCCCTTATCTATACACAGGCGCGGATCTCTTTACCTTCCCGTCTTTGTATGAGGGTTTTGGGATTCCTGTGCTCGAAGCCCGCGCTTGCGGTACCCCGGTAGTTGCTACGGATATCCTGGAGATTCGGGAGGCTGGCGGTTCAGGAAATGTTCTTTATGTAAAACCCGAACGGGATTCATTAATTAAGGGTATTGAAGCGGTCATTTCTAAAAAAAATAAAATTGAGAGCGCCTCAAATATAAGTGGATTTGATACATGGGCAGACGGTGCGAAAAAACTGGCAACTTTGTTTTCTGTAAGGTAGTCTGTCGGGCAAACATGAAACCTACTACTCCAATCGGCAGCGAAATAAGCACAACTTCTTCGCGTCAGTTTAACGTGACAATCCTTCTCTTTGTTTTAGGAATGTTTACTGTTTCTTTTGAACTCTTCATGGTTATTGAATATCAATTTAAGTTCAAGTTTTGTTATTTCCCATTTATGGCTGTAATATTCTTTGCAGCTGCGAAGATGGTATCTACCCGAAGATATTATCTCCCGCTTGGCTTTAATTGGGCAATACTTTGGAGCCTTTTTATCGCTGTGTTCTCTGTGTTGTATCAGTATGAACTTGTCCGGAATATAGGGTACACTTTCTGGTTGTTTTTTAGCCTGGGGATGGTCTGGGCAAGTGTGCTTATATTTGACACACGCGAGAAGATATTTCGTTTGGTCAAACTCTACATCATCTCTTTTGCCTTTGTGGCTTCATTCGGCGCTGTGCAGTTTTTAATCGCCCTGGCAGGGTATCCTGCGCCCTTGCATGTGCCTACCGCGTGGTGGACTCCCTGGCTTCCGCGCATCAACGCTTTTCTTTATGAGCCATCATACTACGCCATGTATATGCTGCCGGGATGGGTTATATTGGCATATTGTATTGAGAAGCGCCTTGCTATAGTTTCTCCCGCGAAGGACAAACTAATCTTTGCTCTGATAACAGTTACTTCCATGCTGGCGGCTTCCCGTTCTGGTTGGTTGTTGATGCTGCTGTATATGCTCAAGTTCGCGCGAGAAACGTTGCAGAAACATAGTGCTAGGAAGATTCTGATGTTCATCGTTGCCGTATTAATGATTGCGGCGGCGGGTGGCTTTTGGCTTTATGTTTCAGGATCTGAATATCTGGGTGCCATGCTGCGCGGAGAAGACGCGTCACCATTGTTGCGTATGATGGCATTGCAAGATACAATTGATATTTTTAAGCAGAGTCCGTTGATTGGCTATGGCTTGGGTGGGGTTTCAAGCGCCATCGCTGAACTACACGGCTTTACTAGCAATGTTGTGGATTCCGAAATGTCATTTAGCGGGATGTCTATTTTTGCTGAATGTTTAGCGGCTTCAGGCATAATAGGTTTTTTTCCTTTCTTGTTTTATATGTGGACGTTGATGCGTAAACCTTTTGTACTGGCCAAAAAGCTGAACGACCCTGATATGGTAGTTCTATTGAGAGCCGTGACATTGTCGTTTATATTCTTTTTTATTAAGCTTCAGTTTAACCAGAATATCCTGCGCCCCTATTTTTGGCTTAATATAGCCGTGTTGTCATCTGCATATTCTGTGGCACTTCGAAAGGTGGAGCACCTGTGAGAAAAATACGCATCCCCATCTCGGCAAAATTCCCGTTGGCTCTCTTGGCCATTTTTGCGCTCAAACTATTTATTTTTAATACATTAATTGGCTGCAGTCCGTTTGAGGGTAAAGCACAGATAATAACGGTGCCTGCTATAAGTATTATCATTTTTAGTTTTTCGTTCCTGTTTTTTGGCAAATCCCGAATAATATATTTGGTTGTCGCCGACATCCTTCTCAGTTCCCTGCTAGGATTTGATCTTATTTTTATCTCAACATTTAAATATCCACCTTCTATATATGTGTTTCTTCTAACAGACAATGTTCGCGGGCTTGCCCCAACAATAATGAGTCTCTTTAAACCGGATTTTATATTTCTTTTTATTGATTTTCCTTTTATTTTGTATTTTTTATTGCGAAAAAAAAGAAAGTGGTTCTTTTTGAGTTTCAGCGCAAAGAATTGGTTCTTTTTTTGTTCTGTGGGTAGCCTTCTGTTTTCGCCGAAACCTTTAAGAGATATTCTTTTAAGAGGCATTTACCCGACCAAAGCTTTTGACCCAATAATGAGTATTGCGAATTATACTCCGCCGGCATATCACTTCCTGGACACTATTTATTCCCTTAAGCATATGGATATAGTGCTGTCTGCCGAAGATAAAAATAGAATTGAAGAGTGGTTTGCCTGGGAGCGATCTTTTGATAAAACTATCGAAACACCCCTTGCCTCGACAGGTAAAGGGAAGAACCTGATTATGATACAGGTGGAGTCTCTAGCTGCTGATCTGCTTTTTCAATCAATTGAAGGGCAAGAGCTTACTCCGAACTTGAATACGTTGGCACGCAACGCTCTGCTATTCGAAAACTTTTACGCACAAAATAAAGGCGGAAGTTCCTCTGATGCGGAATTCCTCGCCCTTACTTCTATATACCCACCGAAAGAAGGTAGTGTGTTCTTTCGATATCCAAATCATGCCTACCACAGTATCCCAAAGTTGCTCAAACTTGAAGGATATACAACACTGGCCTTTCACGGTAACAGGGGGGGCTATTGGAACAGAATGGGGGCATATCCCTATCTAGGGATTGACAACTTCTTTTCTTCTGATGCTCTCTCTGCTGGAGATACCATCGGATTTGGTCTAAGTGATTTGGACTTATTTAAGCAGGTGTCTGAAAGAATAGATGTGACCAAAAAACCTTTTTTTGCGCTAGTAATAACTCTTTCTAGCCATAGCCCTTTTGATTTGCCCGGGAAGTATAGGAGCCTAATATTTAAAAATATTGGGAACCAAGCCTTATCTAATTATTTCCAAAGTATCCACTACACTGATACTGCTATTGGATTCTTTCTACAGAAGCTGCAAGCTAAAGGTATTCTCTCCAATACTGTTGTTGCAATTTATGGGGATCATGATGTGTTGGGGGGGGCGGCGCCGCGTAGCATATATTATTCTGGACCGGTTCTCCAAAAAACAGTAGAAGGGAAGGTTCCATTTATTATCAAGATACCTGGTGTTCGTCACCAGAAAATAGCTGCGGTTGCCGGGCAGGTTGACATTGCACCGACCCTTGCCTCAATAATGGGCGTGTCGTCGAAGACTTATAGAATACCTGTAATGGGCAGGAATCTTTTAGATACTCATAGAAGTTTTGTCGTTATCCCCAAAACCCGTGAGTGTGTTATCGGCACAAGGGTCATAATGAGAAAAAAGGATGTGGAAATGAGCTTAGATGGACTTGATATCGCGGACCTGATACTCCGTGGAGACTACTTTGCACTTCAATAAGGTATTTTAATGAGAATAGGATTAGATGCTAGATCGATTGGTGCGCGCGTTTGTGGGGTTTCTCGTGTTACTTTGCGCCTTATTCAAGCGCTCGCAGCAGGGGATAAGGAAAATCAGTATTTTGTACTTACAGATTCTGTGCGGCTTGCGGAAATCGAAAACCCAAACTTCTCTGTGCTTCCAACCGACTGCCCGCGGATGAATCCTCTATTCGATTGGAAATTCTCACGAATTGTTTCAGGGCTGGCCCTTGATGTTTTTCACTCTGTTCATTCCTGGCTTCCTTTTAATATGGGACACATTCGAGCCAGGAAAATAGTGACTATTCATGATATATTCGCAGTTACCGATCCTGCGTTCTTCTCTAAGTACCGGCCTTTTGGCGGTATGGCAAGGCGATATTTCTCTTTTTTGACCGAGCGTTCTGCCCGGGAGGCGGACATGATTTTGACAGTTTCAGAATACAGCAAAAAACGTATTCAGGAACTTATGCCTGCAACTATTGGAAAAGTACACGTGGTGTATAACGCATCGGGGTTGGATCTTTCTGTGCAAACCAGTGGCGTTGTGGCTGATGTTCAGGGGAAATATCTGCTATATGTTGGAAATTGCCGCAGTTATAAAAATGTCCCAGTCTTGGTTAAAGGTTTTGCCGAATATTTGCGCGCAAATCCGGCCTCGGATTTATTGCTTGTTATTGCCGGCAATGATCGCTGTGCTGCTATTAGAGAATTGGCTGAGCAATCCGGGATTTTATCTCGGATTAAATTTATATTCAATCCTGATGACAGCCGATTGCGGAATCTGTATTCCGGCGCTCTTGCTTTTATTATGCCTTCCAAAGAGGAGGGGTTCGGAATCCCTGTCCTCGAGGCAATGGGGATGGGAATCCCGGTTATTGTTTCCGATGCCGAGGCTTTGCTTGAGGTTGCTGGGGATGGTGCGCTTGTTTTTCCCAAAAATAATTATGACCGGCTTGCCGTTCTGATCGAGCAGATATCTTTAGACGAAAATATGCGCGCAGATTTGCGAAGGCGCGGAATAGCCAGAAGTTCCGTTTTTTCATGGGAACGGAGTGCAAATGAACTTAAATCTTGTTATAAAAAATGCTGTAATGAGGTGATATGAAAGTATTATTTTTAAACCCGCCATTCCTACCCAAATTCTCCCGGTTCTCCAGAAGCCCGGCTGTTACCAAAAGTGGAACTATTTATTATCCCATATGGCACGCCTACGCTGCGGGCTGGCTTGAGAAAAAAGGGCATGATGTAATGCTTATTGACGCTCCCGCCAGTGGGCTCAGTCGCCAGCAATGTTATAAGGTAGCTACTGCGTTTAACCCAGATATTGCTGTGATTTATACCTCAACCCCCAGTATATATAATGACGTTGAAGTAGCGGGCGAAATTAAAGATTTACAGTCAGGCTGTTTTGTCGTTCTTACAGGTCCCCATGTTTCCGCGTTGCCTAAAGAGTCATTGGAACTTGACCGTCGTGTGGATGCCGTCGCGCGGGGGGAATACGATGTCACAATTGCTGAGTTGGCTGATACTTTGCGGGAGAAAGGCAAATTGGGAGAGGTGAAAGGGCTGACTTTTCGCAACGGAACAGAGATTCTTAACACGCCAGACAGAGAATTTATCGAGGATTTAGATGCTTTGCCTTTTGTCTCAGAAGTTTATAAGAAACATCTAAATATAAGAGATTATTTTTACGCGCATTGCCGGTTCCCTTTGGTTTCAATGTTTACTAGCAGAGGTTGCTACGCAAAGTGTACCTACTGCGTCTATCCCGAGAAAATGTTCGGTCGCCGCCAGCGTCAGCGCAGCCCTGAAAATATAGTCGCTGAGTTTGAATATATTGAAAAAGAACTGCCGCAGGTCAAGGAGGTGCTTATCGACGATGACACCTTCTCTTTCCACAGCGAACATACTCGTAAATTCTGCGAGTTGATGATTGAAAAAGGCATACAACTTCCCTGGACGGTGGAATGCAGGGCGAATCTTTCGTATGAAATAATGACGCTTATGAAAGAGGCTGGATGCCGCCTTATTGTTGTGGGCTTTGAGAGCGCTGACGATATCATACTCAAGAATATCCGAAAAGGAATAACTCTGGCTCAGATGCGCAAGTTCGTTGAGGACGCGAAGCGGGCTGGGGTAATGCTGCATTCGTGCTTTATGGCCGGGAACCCCGGAGAAACACGCGAAACCCTTAAGAAATCCCTGAACTTCGCGCTTGAGATAGGTGCCGATACCTGCCAGTTCTTTCCGCTTATGGTCTACCCCGGCACGGCGGCCTATGACTGGGCGAAAACTAACGGTTACCTCCAAACCGAGGACTATAAGCAATGGCTTACGCTCGAGGGACTGCATAACACTATCATAAGTACGCCTGAGTTGAGTTCTAAAGAGCTTGTGGATTTCTGTGATTATGCACGCCGTAAATATTATCTGAATCCGGGTTATATACTGCGCAAGTCCGCCCAGGTGGTCTTTCACCCGCGGGAACTATGGAAAACGCTTAAAGCCGCGAAAACATTCTTTAAGTACCTGCTCAGGAAACCTGCATGACGGCGTTCCCGGAAATCACTTTCTGGATCGGGCTGTCCGCGCTCGTTTATACTTATCTTGGGTACCCGGTAGTCCTGTGGATACTCTCGCGCGTCACTCCACTGAAAGAAACGCATCTTGACGCTGCTTTTCCGCGTACGACCATGGTTATTGCCGCTTATAATGAGGCAAAAGTTATAGCGGCCAAGCTTGAAAACTGCCTTGCTCTGGATTATCCTGCCGGGGAATTGAACTTTATAGTAGCCTCCGACGGTTCTTCCGATGCGACCAACTTGATAGTTTCCAGGAAGGCCGCATTAGAGCCACGTATTCGCCTACTGTCTTTGCCGCGAGGAGGGAAAGCAGCCTCCATAAATGCCGCCATGAAAGAGGCAGAAGGTGAAATAGTGGTTTTCTCTGACGCGAATACGCTTTATGAGCCTGTCGCTTTGGGGAAACTTATCAACCATTTCGCGGATACCAAGACAGGCTGTGTCTGCGGCAGGCTTTCCTACCAGAATCCAGATACGGTTATAAGCGGACGGGGGGAAAGCGCATACTGGCGCTATGAAACCGCGCTTAAAAAGATGGAAAGCAAACTCGGGTATGTAGCTGGCGCGAACGGTGCTATTTACGCCATACGTAAAAATCTGTTCGAACCGCTACCGGCCGGAACGATTAACGACGATTTTTTTATTTCAATGAGGATTGTTTTGCGAGGGTTTAAATGCCTTTATGATTCTGAGGCGGTAGCGTATGAGGAGGTTGCTCCCGATGTTAGAAGTGAGTTTCGCCGCCATGTACGCGATGGCGCCGGGCATTATATTGCTATACGCCAACTTATAGGTTTACTTAATCCCCTCCTAGGCTTAAGGGCGTTTATTTACTGGTCCCACAGGATACTGCGTTGGGCTGCTCCTTTTATTCTGATATGTGTATTAGCTGCAAATGCCGTAATATCCGTGCGCCAGCCTTACTCCCTGCTATTTCTTCTTCAGACTGGGTTTTATTTTGCGGCACTGATAGGGTATTGTATTTCGCATTGGCGAAAAGTCCCATTTATCGTTTATGTGCCATTCTATTTCTGTAATTTAAATCTGGCGCTTTTATTCGGTTTTTTCAGGGTTCTAAGCGGCAGGGTTAGGCCAACTTGGGAAAGTACACAGAGAGTTTGATTTCTCGGTCGTCTGTGCTATGAAACGCATTTTTGATATTATTGCGGCTTTATTACTGCTTGTCACCCTGAGCCTGCCTATGTTTCTCCTGGCATTGCTAGTGAAATTAACCTCGCGGGGACCGGCGTTGCATTGGTCTAACCGTGTAGGGCGTAATAATAAAATTTTCAAGATGCCCAAGTTCCGTACCATGCGCGTTGACACCCCTCCTATAGCTACCCACCTTATGAGCACGCCTGAGATATTCTTAACACCCATAGGCGGCTTTATTCGTAAGGCCAGTATTGATGAGTTGCCGCAGTTATTAAGCATACTGTGTGGGGATATGAGCTTTGTTGGTCCACGTCCCGCCTTGTTTAACCAGGATGACCTGATATCTCTGCGTACAACAAAGGGGATACATCTCATAACCCCAGGCCTTACCGGCTGGGCACAGGTTAATGGCCGTGATGACCTGGCTATCCCTGATAAGGTGGATTTTGATGAATTCTACTTAGATCATCGGTCGTTTCTCTTTGACCTTAAGATACTTTTGATGACTGCGGAGCAAGCGATGTTGGGAAAAGGGATTAAACATTAGGTAAGAGACCAAGCCTTCGTAGAAATGGAATTTACCTCTAGTACTAATGAGTAACCTGGGTTACATTGCTTTTTATACTGTATTTTTGGGATACTATTTATAATGAAAAAGCATTTGGAAAAACATGGCAGGTTGTTTGTTTTGTTTTTAGACGCGGGGGCTGTTTCTTTTGCCTATTTCCTGGCCTTTCTTTTAAGATTCGATTTTTCCCTTCCGCCACAATTCGCTTATAGTTTTTTAGTGACCCTGCCCGTAGTTTTGATACTGCGGCTGGCGGCTTTTTATTACTTCGGCCTTTATAACGGTATCTGGCGCTACGCCAGTGTGGCCGACCTTACGGCTATTTTTAAAGGGATAATGACCAGCCAAGTGGCCATTATGGCTGCCGTGCTGTTTATGAAGCATGGGCAATTCCCCCGTTCGGTGCTCCTTATAAGTCCGTTCATCTCTTTGTTCCTTGTAGGAGGTATAAGGTTCGCAATAAGGATGACTCGTCATCTGCGGCACCGTCTTCCGTTGGGCCTGCAGTCCCGTATGCTTATTTATGGTGCTGGCGACCTTGGGGAGGCAGTGTTAAGAGATTTGCAGCGCTCCGGGGGCAACCGCCGGGCGATTTGTTTCCTGGATGACAACGCCTTAAAGCACGGGCGCAATATCCATGGCGTGCCTGTGCTGGGCGGCCGGGACCGCATTGCTAGGGTTATTGAAGACAAAGAAATTGACGAGGTTCTGGTGGCGGTGAACCACAGTCGCGGCAAGTTGATAACGGATTTGATGCAGGTATATGCTGCCTCCGGCGTGTCTCGGAAGGTGGAGTTCAAGACCCTGCCTACCATGGACGAGCTTATCAGCAAAACCCGGCTGGTTCCGGACATTCGCAAAATTGATGTCAGCGACCTTATGCACCGCCGCATTGTGGATATAAATATGGGGCTTGTGAAGGCGGGCTTAAAGGGCAAGACCCTGCTGGTTACCGGCGCCGGCGGCACTATAGGCGGCGAGCTCTGCCGGCAGGTGCTAGCGCTTGGGCCCAAGAAAGTAGTGATGCTCGAAAACCATAATACCGCGCTGTTCTACATAGACAAGGAACTCCGCGAGAAGGGTTATACCGGGCACATCGTAAGCGTCCCCGGCGATGTTCGGGACGAGGGTCTTTTAAAGAATATTTTCGAACAGCATAAGCCGGCCTGGGTGCTGCACGCGGCCGCACATAAGCATGTGGCGCTTATGGAGGACAACCCTCAGGAAGCCGTCAAAAACAATACCCTTGGCACCTACCTGCTGGCCAAGACCGCCGCGGCTTATAACGCCGAGCGCTTCTTATTCATCTCTACGGACAAGGCAGTGCGGCCTACCAGCGTGATGGGGGCTTCTAAGCGCCTGGGCGAGATGGTTCTGCGCTCGCTTTCCGGTAAGACCTCTACAAAGTTCATGTCTGTGCGGTTCGGCAATGTGCTGGGCAGTTCCGGCAGCGTGGTGAAGATCTTCCAGGAGCAGATACTTGCCGGCGGGCCGGTGACGGTTACCCACCGCGACGTGATACGTTATTTCATGACCACGGAAGAAGCCGTGTCCTTAGTTCTTAACGCCTGCGCGATGGGCGAGGGCGGCGAGATCTTCGTGCTTAACATGGGCGAGCCGGTCAAGATACTGGACCTGGCCCGCAATATGATAGTTCTGAACGGCCTGGTTCCGGACAAAGACATCGAGATTAAATTTACCGGCCTTAAGCCCGGCGAGAAGATGTACGAGGAGCTGTTCCGTGAAGGGGACATCCGCAAAGACACCGGGCACAGCGATATATTTGCCGCGGTCCCGGGCGAAGCCGACGCTTCACTGGCTGAAACGCAGCTGCAGGAACTTAAGCATCTTTCTAATGAAGCGGATATTAAGATCATGCTGGGGAAGCTCAAAGAGTTGATCCCGGCTTATACGGGGTGGCCGAGGAAGAAGATGGGGAACAAAGAGGGGGAGTTCACCACAGAGGCGCAGAGGGGGAGGAGTTCGGAGGAAGAGGGGAAGCTGGGCGGGGAAGCTGCGTAAAGGGGACAGGCTGCTTTTTGTATAATTAACGCATGAGGCATAATTCTTACCGGTATGGGGCGGGGTTGAACCAGGAGGAGATAGCCTGGCTTCGTCTCTCACCGGCCCGGCGCATGCAGGAGTCTGCCAAGCTTTGGAATTTCTATTTAGCCATGAGGGGGAAACTTGACTGCCAGCCCGATCCTCAGGGTCCTTTCAACTTTAAAAAAGCAAAAAGTTAAATCCCTGCTTATCGGCGGGCAAGCCTGTATTTTGTACGGGGCCGCCGAATTCAGCCGGGATTCCGATTTTGTTGTGCTTGCCGAGCCTGCGAACCTTGAAGCGCTTAAAAAAGCCTTGAAAGCGCTGAAGGCGGTTCCTGTATATTTCCCCGATCTTTCCATAGAATACCTGGCAAAAGGCCACGCCTCGCATTTCCGCTGCCGCGCGCGCGGCGTAGAGGGCTTGAGGGTGGATGTAATGGGGCGGCTGAAGGGCTGTGAGCCGTTTAACCGGCTGTGGACCAGGCGCAGCCGCGTGAGGGTGTCCGGCGCCGGAAACATAGACGTTATTTCCCTGGCGGACCTCGTGGAGAGCAAAAAGACCCAGCGGGATAAAGACTGGCTGATGCTTACCCGACTGGTCGAGAATGATGTTTTTCTCAAGGACGGGCGCGGAATCCCTTCAAAAGTGTCCTGGTGGCTTAATCAGGGGCGGGTTGCCGGAACGCTTGTGCGGCTCTGTGCCGATTACCCGGTTTTGGCCCGCAAGGTGGCGGCCAGGAGGCCGCTGCTTCTTGAAGCGCTGAAGGGAGATCTCAAGCGCGTAGCCGCGCTGCTGAAGAAAGAAGAGGCGGCGGAGAGGGCGGCCGATGTTAAATATTGGACGCCGTTGAAAAAGGAACTGGAAGAAATGCGCCTGGGCCGGAAGCGCTGAAAAGGGGGCAGGCTGCTTTTATTGTTCCCGGAGGCGGATGAAAGGGCTCCTTAGCGGGGCCTTTTTCTATTGTTGAGCCGGAATAAAGGGGACAGGCTACTTTAACTAAAAAGGCTCCTTGCGGAGCCTTTTTTGTTGTTTCCCAACCCGACACGCCCTTGACGGGTTGGTCTGCTATACTATTTAGGAAGTTGTTGATTGTTACGTGCTGGGTGGAAAAAATACTTGCCGTATTCGCCATGAAGTGGGAATATTAATTACCAGGGTTTGTTTACGGAGCATTTGATCATGATAAAAATACTGAACGTGTTGCCTGTAGGCAAATATTTACGTGTAATTATTTGCTTCAAGGCAAAAATATACATATAATCCTGTATATGGCAAAAACCAGATATCTTGTTGAATCGATAGTAGAAGACCTTAAAGCCAAGATGGTGTTTGTCGGAGGCCCGCGGCAGGTGGGGAAAACGACGCTGGCCCGTGAACTTGTTGCGGCCCATTTCAAGGAGACCGCTTATTTCAACTGGGATAAGAAAAGCGAACGGGTTAAAATGATGGCCGCCGAATGGCCTGCTTCCGCGCAGTTGATAGTGCTTGATGAGATCCACAAATACCGCGCCTGGAAAAGATTTGTAAAGGGCGAATTCGATACTCACCGCGATAAATACCGTTTTATGGTTACCGGCAGCGCCCGCCTGGATATTTATCGCAAAGGCGGCGACTCGCTGCAGGGCCGTTATCATTATTACCGTCTCCACCCTTTTTCCGTAGCCGAGTTGGCCGGCTTGCCGGCACCCTCACTTGAGCCGTTCAAAGAGCTTACACTGCCCCCCGGGGATCAGAAGGAAGCGTTCCAGCTTCTGGAAAAGCGGGGGGGCTTTCCCGAACCGCTGTTTGCCGGCAGCGACCGGGCGCTCAGGCGCTGGCATAATGAGCGCAATGAGCGTTTATTCCGCGAGGACATAAAGGATGTGGAGTTCGTGCGCGACCTGGGCAATATGCAATTGCTGAGCGATATGCTGCCGGGGAGGGTGGGGTCTCTGCTTTCGGCAAATTCCCTGCGGGAGGACCTGGAGGTAAGCCATCGCGCGGTTTCCCATTGGCTGGACATTCTTGAGCGCTTTTATTACCACTTCAGAATAAGGCCGTTTACCTGGAGTAAGATCCGCAGCCTGAAAAAGGAGCCCAAGCTGTATCTTTGGGACTGGTCTGAAGTGCCGGACGAGGCAGCGCGTTTTGAAAACATGGTCGCTTCGCATCTGCTTAAGCTGGTTCATTGGCTTACTGACAGGGAGGGCTATAAGGCGGATCTTTATTTTCTCAGGGATACTGCCAAGCGGGAGGTGGACTTTCTTGTGGCTGTGGCCGGTAAGCCCTGGTTCGCGGTGGAAGTTAAAAGCCAGAGCGAACATCTGGCGCCAATGCTGCCTTACTTCCGGGACAGGCTGGCTGTTCCTTTTTGTTATCAGCTTTTGCGCAAGCCGGGCGTTGATAAAATTTCAGGCGGTGTCCGAATAGTGTCAGCTGATAAATTCCTGGCGGCCCTGGTTTAACAATAGCGCTGCGCTCGCTGGCAGGGCAGAGTTCCACCAAGTTCATGTCCGTGCGGTTCGGGTTGTGCTGGGCAGTTCCGGCAGTCTCGCTGGTGCTTAACGCAGTCGCCATGGGCGAGGGCGGCGAGATATTTGTGCTTAATATGGGCGAGCCGGTTAAGATCCTGGACCTGGCCCGCAATATGATAGTGCGCCGGGAGAGAAGATGTACGAAGAGCTGTTCCGGGACGGGATATCCGCAAGGATACGGGGCATAGCGACATTTTCGCTGCTGTTGCCGGCGAGGCGGATTCAACGCTTAGCGAGGCGCAGCTGCAGGAGCTGAAGCACCTGGCTAACGAAGCGGATATGGCTACGATGCTTACGAGGATAAAAGAGCTCATCCCCGCGTATACGGGGTGGCCAAGGAAGACTAAGGGGGAGGGGAGCGAGGCTAAGCCTCGGGGAATTGAGGCTGAGCCTCGGAAGACGAAGGGGGAGTTGGACGGAGAAGCGGCGTAAAGGTGACAGGCTGCTTTAATTGTCCCCGGCGGCGGGTTCGATCAGGGAATAACTTGTGCTGCGGCCGCCTCCGCTGTCCTTGATCATAATGTTTTTGCCGATAAGGTCTTGAATATCGCGCTGCGCGGTGTCCTGTGAGCACTTGGCCAGCGTCGCCCATTTTGTGGAAGTTAATTTGCCCTTAAAACCATCGAGCAGTTTGTTAAGTATAAGCCGCTGCCGGTCATTGAATGAAATGCCGGTATAAGTCTTCCAGAACTGTTCTTTCCTGAAAACACCGGCCAGAGACACTGCCGTTCCTTCGATGGCGCGGTCAAAGCAGCCGATAAACCACCGCAGCCATTCTGTAATATCAAGCGGGCCTTTTTGCGTTTTTCCCAGTACCTCGTAATACGCGTTGCGCTCGCGGCGGATCTGCGCCGACATGCTGTAGAAACGCCTTGAAGTATTTTCAGCCCGGGCCAAAGCCCAGTCGGCGATCGTGCGCGCAATGCGCCCGTTGCCGTCGTCAAAGGGATGGATAGTAACGAACCACAGATGCGCCACCGCGGCCCGGAGAACAGGATCAATGCCGCCGGTCTGGTTGGCCCATTCCAGGAATAAGGCCATTTCAGCCGGGAGGCTCACGGCCGGGGGGGCCTGGTAATGCACCCTCTCTTGGCCTAGTGCGCCGGAAACCACCTGCATCGGCCCTTTAGCGTCATCGCGCCAAGTTCCGATCTTGAGCGTAGCCGCGCCATGGGCGCCGGCAGGAACAAGCAGAGAGTGCCAGCTGAACAGGCGTTCAGCAGTCAGCGGTTTTGCATAATTCTGTGTCGCTTCCAGCGCCATCTCCACAATGCCGTCAACACGCCGGTCGGCCGGAATTAAACCCGCAATATCCATGCCCAAGTGTCGGGCGATAGACGAGCGCACTTGTTCCGCGCTGAGCATCTCGCCCTCGATCTCGCTGGACTTCAGGATATCCAGAGTGAGCGTTTGCAGTATGGCTTCATCGCGCTGGGGAAAGCCCAGGCTTTCCATGCGGCCAAGAAGGTGCCCCTGCCGGTGGCGTACTGCTGCCAGCGGGGCAGCAATTATTTCATTGCTCCAGGAAAACTTTGGCCAGCCCGGCTGCTGGTAGATGTAATTGGTCATTCTCCGCACCTCTTGCGTATATTATAAGCCACATTCTCCGCATTGTCAATGGTTGCCGGGATAAGGGGGACAGGCTGCTTTTCTAGAGAGTTTTTCGGGGAAGGGCTGGTAATCGGTGATTTGGAACTTGTAAAATATGGTGCAGGGAGCAAGGAGACTTCAATGAAATATTTGCTGATGGTTTGTTTGATGACTATGAGCGGGACCGGGTTCGCGGCGGAGAAGCTGGAGAATTTTACCGCCAAGCTGTTCACCACTAAGGGCACCGTGGAGTGCTTTAAGAAAGGCGCGCTTTACTGGGAGCCGGTTAAGGCCCCGTTCATGCTTGAAGTCGGCGACCAGATAAAGACCGGCCCCAAGAGCAAGGCCGAGATTTATATTAAGTACGGCTCCAAGATAAGGCTGGGCGCCGATACCACCTTCGTGATAGGCAGCGTAGCCCCCGAGGGGAACGTAGTGGAAGTTGTGCGCGGCAGGATGCAGGCCTGGATACGCAAGGTTACCGGGCGCGCTTTCACCGTGCGCACCCCGGCCGCCGTCTGCGCCGTGCGCGGCACCGTGTTCGGCGTCGACGTGAGCGAGACCGGCCAGACCACCTGGGACCTGTTCAGCGGTACTATCCAGATCTCCGACAACAGGAACCGCACCGTGGACATGGTTCCCAACCAGCGCCTTGAAGTGAGCCAGGCCGACGGCGCCGGCGCCCCCGTGGCTTTGCCCGCCGACGTAAAGGCTCCTTCAGAGCCCGGCAAGATCAAAGAAGAGAAGGCCGAGATAAAGGCCGAGGCTGCCGTTGTCGAAGCCGCCAAGGAAGCCGCAGCGGGGACGGAACCCGCCCCTGTGGAAGAGCCCGTTGTTGTGCCGGCCATTGAAGAGCCCGCCAGCAGCGTAATCGCCACCCAGGAAGTTCTGGAAAGCCAGGAAGTAAGCGCCTCGAACCCGTAATAAGTCTTCTACTCATAAAAACAGGCTGCCCAACCGGCAGCCTGTTTTTTTTGTGAGAAAGTAGACTTTTCTACTTAACTTTGCCGTTTAGGCAAGACTAATGTGCATTACCATGCATAAAAGTCGGGTTCTAGCGAATGACTAGCCGCTATTGTTGACTTAGGGGAATGTATTCACTAAAATGTATGTTATTACGGTGAATGGACTGCTCAATGTTTATTGAACGTACGATAAAGAAAACTATATTAAAGAGCCTGTTCCGCGGCAAAGTCGTGATTTTGTACGGGGCGCGACAGGTCGGTAAAACCACGCTATCGCGGGAGATACAGGAGCTGCATAAGGCTGTATCGGTTTATCTTAATTGTGACGAGCCCGATATAAGGGAGGCCTTTACTGATAAAACCTCCACACAGATGAAGGCCTTTATCGGAAATAAAAAACTGGTTATTTTGGATGAGGCCCAGCAGGTAACAAATATAGGCCACGCGCTTAAACTGCTACGCGACAGTTTCCCGGAAATACAGGTGCTAGCGACCGGTTCGTCGTCTTTCGAGCTGGCGGACAAGATCTCCGAGCCGCTTACCGGCAGGAAATCCGAGTTTATCCTTTACCCGTTTTCCATGCAGGAACTGGACAGCCAGTATTCCGCGCTTGAATCCGCCCGGTTGCTTGAGCGCCGGCTTATTTACGGCATGTACCCTGAAATAGCGCTGGCCGGCGGGCATCCTGACGCGGATCTTAAAAGCCTGGCCAGGAGTTATTCCTATAAGGACGTCCTTAAACATCACAACATTAAGAACCACGAAGTTCTTGAAAAACTTTTGCAGGCTTTGGCACTGCAAGTCGGCAGTGAGGTTTCTTATAACGAGCTTTCAGCTTTGCTTGGAGTGGATAAGAACACCGTGGCTTCATACATTCAGATACTTGAAAAAGCGTTTATCATATTCAGACTGGGCCCTTTCAGCCGCAATCTGCGCAATGAACTTAAAAAACTGAGAAAGATATATTTTTACGATACCGGCTTGCGCAACGCATTGATAAACAACCTGAATCCCCTCGACCTTCGCCAGGATGCGGGCGGACTTTGGGAAAACTTTCTGATAGCTGAGCGCCGTAAATTTCTGTCTAATAATGGCATAGACAGGCAGAGTTATTTTTGGCGTACCCAGCAAAAACAGGAGATAGACTATATTGAAACCGCCGGAGACGAGATTCGGGCAGTTGAGATAAAGTGGGGAAAACTTAAAAACAAGCCCCCGAAAGTTTTTTCGGAAGCCTATCCCGGTGCGGTATTCACCGCACTCAATAAGGAGAATTACGCCACATTCTTAAGGGCGAAATAAAGGGGACAGGCTACTTTTTTATGCTGGTAAAAAGTATCGGAATTTAGGTGTAGCTAAATTGCAGTACATATTAGCCCAAGAAAGTTTTTATATTTATTATGAAATTTATTTTTACTAAAACCGCCCTTCCCGGGGTGATCGTGGTTAAGCCGGAGGTGGGGAGCGACGAGCGGGGGACTTACAGCGAAAACTATAAGGCTTCCGAGTTCAAGAAGGCCGGCATAAAGGACATTTTCGTCCAGGAGAACCGGTCTATCTCCAGGCGGCATGTGCTGCGCGGGCTGCATTACCAGCGCGGCGGGTACGCCCAGGCTATTTTGGTGCGCTGCGGGCGGGGCAGTATCTTCGAGGCGGTGGCCGACCTGCGGCCCGGCTCCAAAACCTTCGGCAAGACTTTCACCATCGAGCTTTCCGACGCCAACGGGCTAATGCTTTATATGCCGGCCGGGTTCGCGCACGGCTTCTACATCCTTAACGACGGAACAGAGGTGATGTACAAGTGCTCCAGGGAGTACAGCCCCGGGCACGCGGCCGGTGTGCGCTGGAACGACCCGGCGCTTGCCATAAAATGGCCTGATAGAAATCCGATACTGTCGCCGAAGGACAGCGCGCTGCCCTTCCTGAAAGACGCCGAACTCTAGTTAGTCTATCGAGGCTAAGCCTCGATAGGAGGCTTAGCCTCATTTAGGAGATATCATGAAAGGAATTATTCTTGCGGGCGGGTCGGGGACGCGGTTGTATCCTATCACCAGCGTGGTCTGCAAACAGCTGCTGCCGGTTTACGACAAGCCCATGATCTATTACCCGCTGTCGGCGCTGATGCTGGCCGGTATCCGGGAGATACTGATAATTTCAACCCCAAACGACCTGCCGCGGTTCAGGGAGATCTTCGGCGACGGCTCGGCGTGGGGGCTTAAGCTCAGCTATAAAGAGCAGCCCCGCCCCGAGGGCCTGGCCCAGGCTTTCGTACTGGGCGAGGAATTTATAGGCAAGGACGACGCCTGCCTGGTTCTGGGCGACAATATTTTCTACGGCCACGGTCTTCCCGAGGCTTTCAAGAAGGCCGTAGCCGCCGCCAAAAAGAAGCAGGCGACCGTGTTCGGCTATTACGTGAACGACCCCGAGCGCTACGGCGTGGTGGCTTTCGACAAAGCGGGGAAGGCGCTTTCGATAGAGGAAAAGCCGGCCAAGCCTAAATCAAATTACGCGGTGACCGGGCTTTATTTTTATCCTAACGACGTGGTGAAGGTGGCCAAAGCCGTGAAGCCCAGCGCCCGCGGCGAGCTTGAGATCACCGACGTGAACAAGGCCTATCTGAAGCGCGGCGCGCTGAAGGTGGAGCTGCTGGGCCGGGGCTACGCCTGGCTGGATACTGGGACTTTCGAAAGCCTGCTCGAGGCCGGTGACTTTATCTCGACGGTTGAGAGCCGCCAGGGGCTGAAGATAGCCTGCATCGAAGAGATAGCCTACTCCATGGGATATATCGATAAAGCGCAGCTGCTTAAGTTCGCCGACGGGCTGAACAAGAACAGCTACGGCCAATACCTGAGGAAGATAGCGGCGGAATAATGGGGACAGGCTACTTTATTTTGTTCGGGTAGTTAGAGGTAAACAGGAACTTATGCCTTTTGAATTCGAGAAGCTGGAGCTGGACGGGCTGGTGCTGGTTAAGCCGCAGATCTTCCCCGACGAGCGGGGCTTCTTTATAGAGACCTATAAGAAGCGTGATTTCGCGGCGGCCGGGATACCTGAAGAGTTCGTGCAGGACAACCATTCCAGGTCCACGAAGGGCGTGCTGCGCGGGCTGCATTACCAGCGAGGGGCTGCCGCCCAGGGGAAACTTGTGCGCTGCATTTCAGGGGCCATCCTGGACGTAGGCGTGGATATACGCCGGGGCTCGCCGACCTTCGGCAAATGGGAAGCGGCCGAGCTTTCGTCCGTGAACGGCCATCTGCTTTACCTCCCGCCGGGCTTCGCGCACGGCTTCCTGGTGCTGAGCGAGACCGCGGAAATAATTTATAAGTGTACCACGGAGTATTCGCCCAAAGACGAGGGCGGGATACGCTGGAACGACCCGGACATAGGCGTGGACTGGACCCTCGCCGACCCGTATCTTTCCGCCAGGGATCTCGCGCTGCCGTTCCTGAAGGACGCTGAACTTTAATGCGCGTATATATCATCGGCTCGAAAGGCCAATTGGGCGGGGCTTTCGTGGACCGCTTCAAAGCCAGCGGCTGGGACTATGTCGCCGCCGACCTGGACACGCTGGATATTACGGACGCCAACGCCGTGATGGACGCCCTGATGGCCTACCGGCCGGCGCTGATCCTGAATTGCGCCGCCTACAACCTGGTGGATAAGGCGGAGACCGAAAAAGAAAAAGCTTTCGCGGTGAACGCCGAGGCTGTCCGCACGCTGGCGCTGGCCGCCCGCAAGCTTGAAGCTACTTTGGTGCACTACAGCACCGATTACGTTTTCGACGGCACGAAGGGCGCGCCCTATACCGAGGCCGACAAGCCCAACCCGCTTAATGTTTACGGCCAGTCCAAACTTAAAGGCGAAGAGTACGCGCGCCAGGCCGACGGCAGCCTTGTCCTGAGGCTGAGCTGGGTCTTCGGGAAAGGGCAACAGAATTTCATTCACAAACTCCTGGGCTGGGCAAAGAACCCCGGCCCGCTGAAAATAGCCGCCGACGAGGTATCGGCGCCTTCGTACGCCGAAGACGTTGTGACGGCCACGCTGGAGGCTTTAAAAGCGGGGCTGAGCGGAACCTGGCATCTGGCTAATACCGGATCCTGTTCGCGCTACGACTGGGCGAAACTGGTTCTGAAGGAATGCGGGATAGAGAAAGAAATACTTCCCGCGCGCATGGCGGACTTCAACCTTGCGGCGAAGAGGCCGGGGTATTCCGCTATGTCGAACGAGGCGCTGACGCGGGAGTTAGGGATAACTATCCCGACCTGGGAAGAGGCTGTAAAAAGATTTATCAGAGAAGAGTTCACCACAGAGACGCAGAGGGGGATGAGTTCAGAGGAGAAGATTTCATGAAGACTATTCTTGTGACGGGCGGGGCGGGGTTTATCGGGAGCAATTTTATACGGTTTATCTTCGAGAAGGCCAAGTTCAAAGGCCGGGTGGTGAACCTGGACAAGCTGACTTACGCCGGGAACCCGGAGAACCTGGCCGATACCGCCAGCAAGTATAAAGGCCGCTACGTTTTTGTGAAAGGCGATATCTGCGACTTTAAGCTGCTGGCCGGCGTGTTCAAGAAATACAACCCCGAAGCGGTGGCGCATTTCGCGGCCGAGAGCCACGTGGACCGCTCTATCTTCGGGCCGAAAGATTTCGTCGAGACCAATATCCACGGGACCTTCGCCCTGCTGGAGAACTCCAGGCAGGCCTGGGCCGGCCGCAAGGACGTCCGCTTTCACCACGTCAGCACCGACGAGGTTTACGGTTCCCTGGGCAAGACCGGAAAGTTCAAGGAAACCACCCCTTACGACCCGCGCAGCCCTTATTCGGCCTCGAAGGCCTCTTCGGACCATTTAGTGCGGGCTTATAGCCATACCTACGGCCTGCCCGTGACCATCTCGAACTGCTCAAATAATTACGGGCCTTATCATTTCCCCGAGAAACTGATCCCGCTGGCCATATTGAACGCGCTGGAAGGCAAGCCGCTGCCCGTTTACGGCGACGGCCTGCAGGTGCGCGACTGGCTTTACGTCGAGGACCACTGCTCAGCTATCTGGAAAATAATCAACAAAGGCCGCGCGGGGGAAACCTATAACGTGGGCGGCAACTGCGAGATGAAGAACATCGACGTGGTAAAAGGCATCTGCGCCGCGCGGGAGCGCGCCGTGCCGGCCC
>Ga0079306_1000718_pt1 | contig 27055 bp, 26 predicted proteins | sample Methanotroph_Enr_FD_79181 | JGI IMG/M metagenome (GOLD analysis project Ga0079306, IMG submission 79181) | Enriched soil microbial communities from Old Woman Creek wetland in Ohio, USA - Methanotroph_Enrichment_5 | ecosystem: Environmental > Terrestrial > Soil > Wetlands | place: USA: Ohio...
AATTTCGCGCGCGTCATCTGCGGCTACAAAGAGCGCTGGACCCCCGCCTCTTTCCTTTCCGACAGCGTCGCCGAGATAAAGAAACAGGCCGGCGGCAAAACCGTCATCTGCGGGCTCTCCGGCGGCGTGGATTCCTCCGTCGCCGCCGTGCTCGCCCATAAGGCCATAGGAGACAAACTGCGCTGCATCTTCGTCGACACCGGGCTGCTGCGCGACGGCGACCGCCAGCGCATGAAAGAAGTTTTCCACGACAAGTTCGGCTACAGCGTACGGATAGTGGACGCCTCCGCGCTGTTCCTCGGGCGGCTTAAAGGCGTCACGTCGCCCGAGAAGAAGCGGAAAATAATAGGGCACACTTTCATAGAGGTGTTCGATAAAGAGGCCAAAAAGGTCCGGGACGCCGCTTTCCTGCTGCAGGGCACGCTTTACCCCGACGTGATAGAGTCCGTTTCGGTGAACGGCCCCTCGGCCGTGATCAAGAGCCACCATAACGTGGGCGGCCTGCCGGCTAAAATGAAAATGGGGCTGATAGAGCCGCTCAGGTACTTCTTCAAGGACGAAGTGCGCGAACTCGGGCGCAGCCTGAAGATCCCCGAGCCGGTGCTGATGCAGCATCCTTTCCCCGGGCCCGGCCTGGCCATCAGGGTGCTGGGCGAAGTCACCCCGGAGAGGCTGAAAATATTGCGCGAGGCCGACCGCCTTATGCGCGAAGAGATACAGGCCGCGGGCTGGTATCCGAAGATCTGGCAGGCTTTCTGCGTGCTGCTCCCCGTGCGTTCCGTGGGCGTGATGGGCGACGAGCGTTCCTATGAGTATACGATAGCGCTGCGCTGCGTCAGTTCCGTGGACGGGATGACGGCGGACTGGTCGAAGCTGCCCCACGACCTGATGCACAAGATCTCTTCCAGGATAGTGAGCGAGGTGCGCGGGATAAACCGCGTGGTTTACGACATTACTTCGAAGCCGCCCGCGACGATAGAGTGGGAATAAAGGAAGGGGCTGGCGGGCCGCCGGACCTGTTCTGTGGTTTTCCGTAATGGATACGCTGAAAAACATTCTTTCCAGGCTTTCGGGAGAAGGTGAACCCGGGACGGGAGGCCCTTCTTCCGCCGGAGTCATTTTGTTCGCGGCGCTCCTGTCCGCCTACGCCGTCCTGGTCACCATCTCGCCTTCCGTCGACCCGAAGTACGCCATTTACCTGGACATTTCCTGCGTCTACTGGATACGGGGCCTTATCGATACCGGGCTGTTCGCCCTGGACCCGGTCACCGCGTTTTACCGGGCTCACCTCGGGCAGTTCAATCCCGAATCCCTGTGGGTGTGGCTCACCTCCCTCTTCATGCGCCTCGGCCCGGGCGCTTCGGGCCTGAAGTTCCTCTCCGTGCTGGTCTGCGTCTGGTCGGCTTGGCTGGTGCGGCGCCTGGCGGAAAACTCCCCGGCTAAGGCGGCGGCGGGAACGGCCGCGCTTTTGTTCGTCCCGTATTTCCTGGCCATGGATACCTTCTACGGGGTCCCGCGCTCTTACGGCCTGCTCGCTTTTCTCGGTTTCGCGCTGGCGCTGGAGAAGCGCCGCTTCCTGCTGCTGCCCGTTTTCATCTCCCTCGCCTTCATTTTTTATCCCGCCTTGGCTGTAATGCTCGCGGCCTCGGCCGTGCTCGTTCCGCTGTTCTTCAGGGAGCATTTCAGGGAGAAGGGAAACCTGGCGCGCTACCTCGGCGCCCTTTTCGCAGGGGCTTTGTTCTGCCTGTTCGTCCTCAGCCGGAGCGTGGCGCTGGAGAACGCGTTACAGGCCTTCGCCTCCGGGACTTTCCAGGGGCACAAATTTTTCCAGATGGTGTCCTCGCCCCTGCATAAGCGCAGCCTTCCGGACCTGGTCCTGAACTTCCTTCTGAACCTCAACGAGCACGGGCGGCTTTACGCGATCTTCACCTTCCTGCTTGCCGCCGCAGGCGTTTTCGGCCTGCTGCGCTCCCGGAAGCTGCCAGCCATGCTGCCCAGGTCGGTGCCGGTCATGCTGGCGGGGGCGGGCGCGGCTTTCCTCGCCCTGTATTTCATCCACCCTATCTCCGCCGCGCGGCAGACTACTTTTATCGTCCCCCTGGCCCTGGTTTTCCTGGCGGCGGAAGCCCTCTCCGGGCTGGAGCGGGCGAAACCCGCCGCGCTCGCCGCCGTTTGCGCGGGGCTGTTCATGGCGCTGCACCCGCTCTTCGGCGAGATGCTGTGCTGCCGCACTTACAGGCCGGCCTATGACTACCTGGCGCGCGTGCCGGGGGATGCGTCGGTAGCGGCCTATCCCGGCGGCATGCTAGCGGAAACTATTCCCGTCTTCGCCGAAAAAACGGCTTTCTTTGCCGACGATTTTACGGACCAGTATTCGCTGCTGCTCAAGAACGGCGATGAAATGCGGCGCAGGCGCCAGGCGCTGCTCTCGGCGCTCTATTCCCCCGGGGAGGCCGCCATGCTGGAGCTGGCAGACCGCTTCGGCGCGGATTACCTCGTGTTCGAGCGGAGATTTTACGAGCCCGCTTTCCTGGAGGAAATAAGGAAGTCGGAAGCTCTTCCCGACAAAGACCTGGAAAAACTGCTGGAGAGCGGAACGGACCCGGCGGCCGTCTACAGCCGGGCGCGGGAGAAAGCGGCGCTGACCTGGGCGGACGATAAAAGCGAAGGCTTCATCCTGGACCTGCGCGCCTTAAGCCGGGAAAAAGCGCCCAGAACTCCGGCCGCCGCCGGAAAACAGCCGTAATTGAAATGCGGCCCTGCTAATAGTTAAACTTAAGAAAAGAGGTTCCCAATGCTCCAAGACAATGTTCCTTTAGGCCTTACCTTTGACGACGTGCTTTTGCTCCCGGCCAAGTCCGCGGTGCTCCCGAAGCAGACCGTTATACATACGCGCCTGACCGCTAAAATAACCCTGAATATTCCCCTTATCTCCGCCGCGATGGACACGGTCACCGAATCGGGCCTGGCGATAGCGATGGCGCGCGAAGGCGGCCTCGGCATTATCCACCGGGCCATGCCGGCGCATCAGCAGGCGCTGGAAGTGGCCAAGGTGAAAAAGCACGAAAGCGGCGTGATCACGAACCCCGTGACCATCTCGCCCGACGAAACCCTGGGCGACGCGCTGGAACTGATGCGCAAGCACGGGATCTCCGGCCTGGTAGTGGTCGCGCGCGGCAAGCTGGCCGGCATACTTACCAACAGGGACCTGCGCTTCGCCAAGGACCTGGGCGCAAAAGTTTCCTCGGCGATGACGAAAGACCCGGTGGCGGCCCCCGTCGGGACCTCCCTGGAGCAGGCCGAAAAGATCCTTTACCAGCACCGCATCGAGAAGCTCCCCCTCGTAGATAAAAATCACCAGCTCAAGGGCCTGATAACGACCAGGGACATGATGAACACCAAGGATTATCCCAACGCCTGCAAGGACAAGGCCGGGCGCCTGCGGGTGGGCGCGGCCATAGGCGCCGGGGACGCGGCGGTGGAGCGGGCCGGCGAACTGGTCGCGGCCGGCGTGGACGTTATAGCTTTGGATACCGCGCACGGTCATTCGGAATCCGTGCTGAGGACGCTGAGAGCGGTGAAGAGCCGGTTCGATATCGAAGTCATCGCCGGGAACGTGGCCACTTACGAAGGCGCGCTGGACCTGATAAAGGCCGGCGCCAGCGCCATAAAAGTGGGCATCGGGCCCGGCTCCATCTGCACCACGCGCATCATCTCGGGCGTGGGCGTGCCTCAGCTTACCGCCATCAGGGACTGCAGCCGGGCGGCGGCGAAGAACAGGATCCCGGTGATAGCCGACGGCGGGATAAAATATTCGGGAGACATTACCAAGGCCATCGCCGCCGGGGCGGACTGCGTCATGCTCGGCACCCTCCTGGCGGGCACCGAAGAGGCGCCCGGAGATATCATCCTTTACCAGGGCCGCAGCTATAAAGCCTACCGGGGGATGGGTTCGGTGGGAGCCATGGAAGCCGGCTCCAAGGACCGCTACGGGCAGGCCGGGGTGGAAAAAGACAAGCTGGTCCCCGAGGGGATAGAAGGCCAGGTAGCTTACAAGGGGCACGTCTCGGATATCGTGCACCAGCTTACCGGCGGCCTGCGCTCCGGCCTGGGCTACTGCGGCTGCAAAGACCTGGCGGAGCTGAGGAAGAAAGCGCGCTTCGTGCGCATCTCCAACGCCGGGCTGAAGGAAAGCCACGTCCACGACGTGAAAGTAACCAAGGAAACCCCGAACTACGCGCAGCACGAGTGAGCGGCGCGCGGTGAAAAAAGGGCAGCGGAAAATTCCGCTGCCCTTTTAATTTAACCGGGCGGCCGCCGCTCAGTTCAGGTACTTGTCCACGTCCTCAGGCTTGTAGCTCGCGACCAGGGTCCCGTCGGCACCGTAGAGGCTTATGGTCTTGTTCGGGTTCACCCTTGAGTTCAGCCTGGTCCCGTTCGAGTCCGAGGCGTAAAGGTCTCCGTTCGTGTCTTTGGCCATAATTATCCAGCCTTTCGGCCTGTTGTTCTCGAAGATATCGATGCGCAGGCGCTTTTCCTCCGGCATCCAGTTCAGGACGGCGGTCTGGTTCCCTTCCGAGACGGTCTTGTAGGCTTTGGCGACCGCCGGATTCTTCCCGCCCCAGAACTCCACCGAGTTCAGCACTATCCCGTCGATAATGGTGGACACCAGGTACACCGGGATGATGTTCAACCCCAGGAATACCGCCTCCTGCCCCCATCTGTCCCTGCTGACATCCCCGTTCCATCTCCAGAGTTTCCGTGTCAGGGAAAAGCTCCCGTAGCAGCCCGCGGTCAGCAGCACCGCGGCCAAGAGAACCAAGTTTATCGCTTTTTTCATTTTACCCTCCCCTTAAGATCTAGCCTTCTCCGGGGAATTCTGCAAAATACGGCCCGTATTGTCAATTCCTGGACCGGCTGAATAAAAAAGGACGGCGGGTACGACCGCCGTCCTTTTTGCTATCCGGCGCGGTTTTTACTCGCCCGAGAAGTTGGGCTTGCGTTTTTCCATGAAGGCTTTTATCCCTTCGGTGTAGTCTCCGCTGTTGTAGACCTTGCGGCGCAGGGCCTGGATGCGCTCGAACGACTCCGGGCTGATGGGGTGGGCCTCGGAGAGGATCCGGAACTGCTCCTTGATGACGGAAACGGCGAGCGGCGAGTTGCCGGCTATGGTTTTCGCCAGGTCGAAGGTGAACTGCTCTATTTCGCGGGAGCTGATAAGGTGGTTGAGGATGCCGAAGTGGTAGGCGCGTTCGGCTTTCACCGGCTCGGCGGTGAAGAACATTTCCTTGGCGATGTTGCTGCCGACGCGGTTGATGAAATGCATGATGCCGGAGGCGTTATAGGGCAGGCCCATCTTGACCGGGGTGATGGCGAAGGTGGCGGTTTCGTCGCCGATGGCGAGGTCGCAGGTGACGGCCAGGTCGGTGGCGCCGCCCCAGACGCTGCCCTGGATCATGGCTATGACGGGGCCCGGGTAGTTCTGTATGGCGCGGAAGGCTACTTCCATGGGGCTGTCGTAGGCGAGGGGGTCGTGGTGGACTTTCGGCAGCTGGGTGATATCGTGTCCGGCGGACCAGACGCGGGCGTTCTTTTCGGCCCGGAAGATTATGACGGGGACTTTTTTCTTTTTGAATTCGGCGAGGGCCGCGACTATCTGGTCGCAGAGCTCCAGGCTGAGGGCGTTGCGGCGGGTGGGGTTGTTGAGGGTGAGCACGCCGATGCCGTCTTTGATCTCTTTGAGTATAAGGTCCATGGTTATCTCCTACTTTCCGCGAGATGTGAAGTCGGGGCATACCGTGCGGGCCGGAACGCAAAACGCGGTCGGCCACACCGTGGCCTCCCTCATCTCACTGCGGTGGCCTTCGGCCACCCGCCCTTTCCGGCGCTACGCAAGCCTCGGGCTCAAGAAGGTTTTGCTAACCCGGCCCGCACGGTCTCCCCTCCAAAAAAACGCTGTCTGCCGTATTTCTCCCGGCTAAAATTATTCGCCGGCGTCTCTGTCCTCTGCCGTATAGATTGTATAATTTTGTTATGAAAATTTTGCTTGGTTTTATCTGCGCGTTAGGGGTCTGCGTTCTGCCGGCGGGGGCGGAGGGGGGGCTGGAGAGGGCCGCCCGCGAGGTCTCGGCGCGGATAGCCGAGAAGCCGTCGCGGGTGGAGGAGCTCTTCGATAAGAGCGTTTTCCGGCATATTTCTATAGAGAAGCTCGCCGGCGTGCTGGCGGGAGTCTATAAAGCGAACGGGGCGGTCGTTGAAGCTATCTTCGTAAGTTCGGCGGCGGGTTCCGGGCACTTCCTGCTCGATACGCGGCTCGGCTACCGCGTTCCCCTGGCGCTTTCGCTGGACGAGGTCAGCGGGAAGATAAACTCGATATATTTCGGCGTGGCGTACCTGAAGGATCCCTCGCTTAAGGACGTGCGCGAGCGGCTGGCGAAGCTGCCCGGGAAAACCGGGCTGCTGGTCAGACGGCTCGGCGAAAAGCCTGAGAACCTTGAAGCTTACAACGAGGACGCTTACTTCGCGGTGGGGTCCGCCTTCAAGCTTTACGTGCTCGGGACGCTGCTGAAGGAGCATGTTTCCTGGGAGAAGGTCTTCAGGCTTAAAGAGGAGGACAAGTCCCTGCCAAGCGGGCGGCTGCAGAACTGGCCGGACGGCTCCCCGCTGACCGCGCATACGCTGGCCGTCATGATGATCTCGGAAAGCGACAACACCGCTTCCGACGTGCTGATCTCCGCGCTGGGGCGGCGGACCATAGAGGCGGACCTCGCGGCGCTGGGCCATTCCGACCCGGCCAGGCTGAAGCCTTTCCTTAAGACTTCGGACATGTTCCGGCTTAAATCCGGAACCGGGGACGCCCTTAAATACCTGAATTTACCCTTGGAGGAAAAATACGATTTTCTTTCCTCGCTCGCCAGGAAGCCGCTGACCCTGGAAGGGTTCACCCAAAGCCCTTTCGGGGTGGACAAAATAGAATGGTTCGCTTCGCCCTCCGACCTCTGCCGCGTGATGGCCTATTTCCAGGAGAAGGACGACGGGCAGGCGCTCCGGATCCTGGCCCTGAACACCGGCCTGCCGATACCGCGCGGGACTATCCTTTACGCCGGCTATAAAGGCGGCTCCGAGCCCGGAGTTCTGTCCATGACCTGGCTGCTGAAAAATAAAAAGTCGGAATGGTACTGCCTCTCCGCCGCGTGGAACGACGAGACGGAGAACCTCGAGCAGAACAAGCTGTTTACGCTGATGCAATCGGCCCTTAACTCGCTGGGCGGGGCGGAGTAAGGCGTCACGGCGCTCCGGCCCGGGCATACCGGCCCCCGCGCGAATGTGTTGCGCGGGGGCGCGCTAATTCCTAGAATAACACCGGGACTATATATATAAATGACGAAACTCGAAGATATGCGCAGGGGCGACTGGGTCCGCTGGGACTCCCGGAACTGGGAGGTCACGGACCTGGACACCTTCCGCGAATCGGCCGATTATATCGAAACGCAATGGGAGCTCGAGCCCCAATCCGGGGACACCCATTACCTGGTGCGGTCCCGGGAGAACAAAGCCGGGGGGACGGAGGAGATCTGGGTCTGCACCAAAGAGACCGCCATCGGCGGCATACAGCGCCCCATGCCTGACGGCAAATGGACGAATTTCAGGGAAAAAGATTTGGTCGCTGCCCCCCCGGAACGCGTCAGGCTGGGCGACGCGGAATTCTCATACGACGGCCAGAGCGAGGCCAGGGCCGAGGACGACGACGGCGAAACGGTGGACAAGCTTACCTGGGACTACTACGACCAGAGCAGGAAACGGAACGTGGCCATAGAGATCTGGAAGGAGTCGGACGCCGACTATTACGAGGCCTATGACGGCCGGGTGGTCCGCCCTTCGGACTTTACTCCTATCCCCGCGCCGGCCGGCGCGCGCCGCAGTTACGGGAGCAAAGAGGACGCGGCCAGCTACGCTATCGCGATAGCCTTCGCCGCTTTCTTCATTATGCCGGTAGTCGGAGGAGGCCTGAGCGCCGCCGATATCGGGGCGGAATACCTCGTGGCCCTGCTGCTGCCGATAGTCTGCGTCGGTATTTCTTTCGTGATGGGCGCGCACCGCGGCCTTATCTACGCCTCGCTCGCCGGCGCCCTGGGGGCGGCCGCGCTGCTGCTCAAGCTCAGGGGGCTGGGCGCTTCCTACTGGGTCTACGCTTTATGCGGGGTCATGGCCGGCCCCGCCATAGCCGAGGGCGCCTCCAGGCTGTTCGGCGGGATCCGCCCCGCCGACAAGGCCGCCGCCGCCGGCAACGCCGTTTTGTTCATGCTGTTCATCATCAGCTTCGCGCACTACATAAAAGCCGCCCCGCGCCCGCACAATCCCGGCGGGCTGCTGGTCGCCTGCGTTCTGCCGCTGCTGCCGGCGCTGCTGGTCTATTTCGCCTACGCGTATAAAGGGGGCTCCGATGAGCAGGCATAGGCTCGAAGTAAGAGAGGTTCCCGGCGGGCGCGCGTTCTATATCGACGGCAGCCTGCAGTTCGACAGCCGCGACGAAGCCGTCTACCACGAGGCCTTGGCCCTGCCGGCGCTGGCGCTGGCCGCGGCCCGCCTCAAGCGCCCCCTCGAAGCCCTGGTGCTGGGCGGGGGGGACGGCCTGGCGCTGAAGCGCCTGCTCGACCGCGGCGTCAAACGCGCCGAGCTGGTGGATTACGACCCCGGCGTGCTGGCCATGGCGCGCGATGAGTTCTCCGGCTTCAACGGCGGTTCGCTGGACGACGAACGCGTGAAAGTCCACGCCGGCGACGCTATAAAATACCTGGCGGGAAGTTCCGGTCTTTTCGACCTGGCCCTGGCGGACTTCACTTTCCCCGAGGACCTGGCGGGCTGCTCGCTCTTCACCCGCTCCTTCTTCACCTCGGTACGCGCGCGGCTGGCTTCCGGCGGGCTGTTCGCCATGAACGCCGTCTCGCCCGACCGCTTCCCGGCCGCCTTCTGGTCCGTCTACCGGACGCTCGCCTCCGCCAGGCTTTACCCGCGCCCGCTCAGGCTTTCCATCCCTTCTTTCACGTCGCACGGTTACGGAGACTGGGGGATGTTCCTGGCCTCGCCCAGGCCGATCAAGGACGCCGAGCTCGAAGCCCTGCGTTTCGGCGGCGCTTCCTGGCTTACGGTGAAGGCTTTCAGGGAGTCGCTGCGCCTGCGGGTCTCCGGCATCGAGCACGGCCTGCCGCTCAGCGGGATAATAAAGAAACCGGGCGACCTGCTCTGCCTGATAAATATGCAGGAGCATTCTTTCTCCGGCGGCGGCGCCCTGGCGGATTTCTCCGATTCCGCGGCGGCCCGCGGCCTGCTGGCCGGCATCCCCGGCGCCGAGAAGCTGCGCTGGCCGCAGCTTTCGGCCGAATGGGAATGGCGGCTGATGGAGACGCTGCGGGTGATGGACTGGGAACTTTTCCTGGCCGAGCTCGAAAAGAACGCCGCGCTGCTGCCCGGCAAGGCCCTCGAAGAGATCCGCCTGCTGCGCAAGAACCTGCCGGAGCTGCTGAAAGGCGCCGTGCCGGACACCGACCGCGCCTGGCAGGTGTTCGCGCTGCTGATGACCGTGCTGGTCTTCGTCAACATGGCCTACCCCGACAACGCTTTCGCCAAAGGTTATTACGGCGGCAGCTCGGGCGGCGACAGCGAGCTGGATATCACTTTCTTCATGCAGAACGAACGGTCACCTTTCCATGACCCGGTCTTCCAGGGCGGCGAAGTGATGCAGACCCTGCTGTCCGCCGGGCGTCCCAGGCCGGCCCAGTTCGTCCGCTACAGGGCGCCGGGGGCCCCGGCCGGCCCCGCCGGCATAAAAGAGGACCGCCTTTATTTCGCGCTCAGCGACGATTCCTTCGTCTCGAAGCAGGGCGAGCTCTTCTATAACGTCGGGAAGACCCCGTACCTGGTGAACGCCCGCGCCGACAGGTTCGCCCTCCTGGACAAGCTGCTGCCCGAGCCGCTGTTCGAGTTCTATCCCGACCCCGCCGCCGTGCAGGCCGCGCTGGGCGGCATGGAGCAGCATATCAAAGCCGCCGACAAAGCGCTGGATTCCTATTCGAAGTGGCTGGCCTGGGCGCGGCCGGCCGCCGTTTTCTCCAGCGAGGTGCGCGCCAACTCCAACGAGGCGAAGAATATCGCCGAGATCCGCGGTTCGCTGATAACCGCCTCGCAGCGCCTGCAGCAGGGAGCCGCCCCCGCCGGGCGGCCCGAGATCCCAGCGGAGTGGCTGAAGCTCGGCGCCGGGGTCTACCTTGTCGACGACATCGAGATAGTCTTCGTGGGCCGGGACGGGACGTTCTTCACCTATCCTTACCAGCAGGCGGGGGGGCGCTACCCGGCGCTGGGCAAGAGTTTCGGGCTGGAGATGTTCGTTACGGCCCTCTTGCGGGAAAAGGACGCGCAGACCTACGAAGGCGACCCGAGGCGGGCCGTTTACCAGGCGCTGCTGGCCGGCAAATGAAGATCACAAGCCTTAAAAAAGAGCATTTCAAGCTTTGGAACGACCTCGCGGCCTGCTCCGAGGGCTCCGGCTTCATGCAGAGCTGGGAGTGGAGCGAGTTCAAGGAAGCCGAAGGCGCCAAAGTGGAACGCCTTGGGATCTTCGACGGGGGGAAACTCATAGCCGGCGCGATAGTCTACCGCGTGGAGACCACGCTCGGCGTATCGCCGCTGGCCATGCCGCACGGCCCGGTGCTGCCGTGGAACGACCCCGGCAAGGCCGAGGCCTGCTTCAGCCTGCTTAAAGAGAAACTGGCGGCCATGGCGGAACGCACCGGCTCGCCGGTGGCCAGGTTCGAACCTTTTATCTTCGGCCGGCCGGCTTTCCTGGGCGCCGCGCTGCGCGCCCCGGTGGACCTGGTTCCGACGCCCACGCTGATGGTGGAACTGGACAAGGACGACGCGGGCCTGCTCGCGACCATGACCCAGAAGGGGCGCTATAACGTAAGGCTCGCCGGGCGCAGGGGAGTCGAAGTCGCCTCTTCCGCGTCCAACGACCTGACCGGCGACTTTCACGAACTTTTCGACCTGACCTGCAGCCGCCACGCTTTTCACGGCGAGCCGGTCGGCTTTTTCACGCGGCTGATGGAAGCCTTGGGCCCGGCCGGCCTGGCGCGCACTTACCTGGCCTCTTACCAGGGCATGCCCGCCGCGGCGGCCGTAGCCGTGTTCTTCGGTGGCCGCGCCACTTACCTCTACGGCGGGACTTCGCCTTTTCTCCGCAACACGATGGCCAGCTACGCCATGCACTGGCGCATCATGCGCGACGCCCGCGACAAGGGGCTGAAGCTATACGATCTTTACGGCATTGCGCCTTCGGACAAGCCGCGCCACCCGTACGCGAAATTTTCCGCTTTCAAGGCCCGCTTCGGCGGGACCCTGGTGAAAACGATAGGCGCGCAGGATATTTATTTCTACCCGCAGCTGGCCAAGACGCTGGTCTCGCGGTTAAGCGCGGGAGTTAAAGGAGCAGCCTGATGACGGAAACGCTCGTGGATATTCTCAAGTCCCTCGGCTACGGCCTGCTGGCGATGGCGCTCTGCTGGCTGGCGCGGCTGATCTACGCCGTGAACCCTGTCCGGGGCAAACTGGACTGGCAGCTCTTGTCCTCCAAAAGCCCGGCGGCCGCCGCCGCGGCCGGCGGTTATTTCCTGGCGGTGATACTGTCGCTGGGCGGACCTATCTCCTGGGCTTCGGATTCCTTCTCGAAGGGGGCGCTGGAGGCTTTGGGCTTCGGGCTTTTCGCCCTGCTGCTGCTCAACGCTTCGATGTGGGCCGCGGACAAAACTTATCTGAAGGGCCTGGGCCTGGACCGGCGGATAAAGGAAGGCTCCCTCGGCGCCGGGCTGGTGCGGGGCGCGCACGAAGCCGCTTTGGGGCTGGTGATACTCGGCGCTTCGTGGGGCGAGGCCGGCGGTTTGCTGATGATGTCGGCTTTCTGGGTGCTGGGGCAGCTGCTCCTGGCCGCCGCGGTGAAAATTTATTTCAAAGCGGCGAAATTGAACCTGGCCGCCGAGCTGGATAAAGATAATACCGCCGCCGCCCTCAGCGCGGCCGGCATAATAGCGGGCCTCGGGCTGATAGCGTGGGAAGCCCTGTCCGGGCCTTTCCTCGGCTGGGGCCGGAGCCTGGCCGAGACCGCCCTTTACTACGCGGCGGGCGCCGCCGGCATAGCCGTTTTCCGCGAGGCGGCGGACCTGGTGCTGCTGCCCGGCGCGACGTTCAGGGCCGAGGTGCTGAAAGGCAACCTGGCCGTGGGCGTGATGGACGCTTCCCTTACCCTCGGGATAGCCGTGCTGCTTACCTGGTGTTTGATGTAGGAGAAAATATGCCGCTTAAGAACAAAGAGAAAGACGCCGCGGAATTGAAAAGCCCGCAGGAAGCGCCCCTGAGGGCGCTGTATAAAAAAACTTTCGGCCTTGAGCCGGAATCTTTCGAGGCGCTTAAGGCGGACGGCTCCGCGCGGCAGCTTTACCGCCTGAAGGACGGCGCCCGTTCGGTGATAGGCGCCTTCGGACCGGACAAGTTGGAGAACCGGGCCTTCCTTGAATTCTCCCGCCATTTCCGCGCCGAGAAACTGCCGGTGCCGGAAATCTACGCCGCCGACCAGCCTCAGGGCATCTACCTTGAGGAAGACCTGGGCAGCGTTACGCTTTTCGAATACCTGAGCGCCGAGCGCAAAGGGACTGAGATCCCGCCGCAGGTGATGGCGGCGTATAAAAAAGTGCTGGAAGTCCTGCCCCGCTTCCAGGCGCAGGTCGGCCGCGGCCTGGACCTGAAGTACTGCTACCCGCGCGCCAGCTTCGACCGCCAGTCGATAATGTGGGACCTGAACTACTTCAAATACTATTTCCTGAAACTGGCCAAGATCCCCTTCAACGAGCAGAAACTGGAGGACGATTTCGTCCGCTTCACCGATTTCCTCCTCGAGGCCCCCGCCGATTATTTCCTTTACCGCGACTTCCAGTCCCGCAACATCATGCTGCGCGGCGGCGAGCCCTGGTTCATAGATTACCAGGGCGGCCGCAAGGGCGCGCCGCAGTACGACCTGGCGTCCCTGCTTTACGACGCCAAGGCCGACCTGTCCCCGGAGGCCCGTTCCGCGCTGAGGAAAACCTACCTGGAAGCTTCCGGCCTGGAGGCTAAGACCTTCATGCGGTATTACCACGCTTTCGTCTACATCCGCATCATGCAGGCTATGGGCGCCTACGGGCTGCGCGGCTTCTACGAGCGCAAGACCCATTTCCTCAACAGCGTACCTTACGCCGTGAGGAACCTGGAGTGGCTGCTCCGCAACGCCGAGCTGGAGGTGAAGGTGCCCGAGCTGCTGCAGTGCTTCAAGCACATCGCGGCCTCCTCCTACCTGCGCCAGTTCGGCAAGACCAAGCTGGGGCTTACCGTGCGCATCAGCAGTTTTTCCTTCAAGAACGGCGTGCCGCTGGACGAGAAGGGGCACGGCGGGGGCTTCGTCTTCGACTGCCGCGCCCTCCCCAACCCCGGCCGCTACGAAGAGTACGCGCAGCTCACCGGCAAGGACAAGCCGGTAATAGACTTCCTGCAGAAAGAGCCGGAAGTGGCGAAGTACCTGGAGAACGTCTTCGCCCTGACCGACCTGAGCGTCGAGAATTACCTGGCCCGCAATTTCACTTCGCTGATGGTGAGCTTCGGCTGCACCGGCGGGCGGCACCGCTCGGTCTACTGCGCCGAAGCCCTGGCCGCGCGGATAAAGCAGAAATACGGGGCGCGGGTGGAGCTGGACCACCGGGAGTTCCCCGGGCTGGCCAAATGAAGGCGATGATCTTCGCCGCCGGGCTGGGCACGCGCCTGCGTCCGCTCACCGACGAGCTGCCCAAGGCGCTGGTGGACGTGAACGGCGCGCCTATGCTGGAGCTGGTCATCCGGCGGCTGGCGGCGGCGGGGGTGAAGGAACTCGTCATCAACACCCATCCCTTCCACGAAAAGATAGAGGCCTTCCTGTGGAAAAGCAATTTCAACCTTAAAATAGAACTGTCCCGCGAAGAGGCTTTCCCGCTGGAGACCGGCGGCGGGCTGAAAAAAGCGGCCGCTTTCTTCGACGACGGAAAGCCTTTCTTCGCCTATAACGCGGACGTCTATTCCGAGCTGGACCTGGGCGCGCTTTACGCGGCCCATACGGCCTCCGGCGCGCTGGCCACGCTCGCCGTGAGGCAGAGGCCTTCTAAGCGACACCTTCTCTTCGACGACGGGATGAACCTGAAAGGGCGGGAGGGGGAAAGCGCGCCGGCCGGGCTTAAACATCTCGCTTTCAGCGGGGTCCAGGTGATCTCTCCGGAACTGTTCCCTAAAATGACGGAGGAAGGCGTTTTCTCGATAACCGCCGTTTACCTGCGGCTGGCCGCCGCCGGGGAGAAGATCAAAGGCTTCGAGGATACCTCCCCGTTCTGGCTCGATATCGGCGATCTGGAACGCCTTGAAGCCGTCCGCCTCCGCGCCGCCTTGAAATAATGGCAAGAAAGATACTCGGGCTCTCCGCCTTTTACCATGACTCCGCCGCGGCGCTTGCCGTGGACGGGGAGATGGTTTTCGGCATGCACGAGGAGCGGTCGACCCGCCTGAAGCACGACCCGTCTTTCCCCGCCAATGCCGTGCGCGCCTGCCTGGAGCAGGGCGGCCGCTGCCTGCCCGGCGGCGGTCCGCTGGCCCTCAAGGACCTGGACGCCGTGGCCTATTACGAAAAACCGCTGCTCAAGTTCGAGCGCCTCCTGGAGACCCATTACGCCCTCGCCCCCAGGGGCGCGGCGCAGTTCGTCGCGGCCATGCCAGTCTGGATAAAAGAGAAGCTCCTGCTCAAGAAAGTGCTGCGGGACAAGCTTTCCGCGGTGGGCGAAGGCGCGTCCGAAGTGAAGCTTCTTTTTCCGGAGCACCACCTCTCGCACGCCGCCAGCGCTTTCTACCCGTCGCCGTTCGAAGAAGCCGCCATCCTGACGGTGGACGGGGTGGGCGAGTGGGCTACCGGCATAATCGGCCACGGCCGCGGCAAGGATATCCGGGTCCTGCGCGAGCAGCGTTTTCCGCATTCGCTTGGCCTGCTCTATTCGGCTTTCACCTATTACGCCGGCTTCAAGGTGAACTCGGGAGAATACAAGCTGATGGGCCTGGCCCCCTACGGCGAAGCCGGGTCCGCCGCCGTGAAAGCGATGCGCGGCAAGATCCTTGCCGAACTGGCTGACGTCAAGCCGGACGGCTCGCTGCACCTCAACCAGGACTATTTCGATTACGCGTCCGGGCAAAAGATGGTCCAGGAAGGAAAATGGCTGGAGCTTTTCGGCCTGCCGCCGCGCGCCCCCGAGACCGAACTGACCCAGGTCTACTGCGACCTGGCCCTGGCCATACAGGGCGTGACCGAGGAGGTCATGCTCAAGCTGGCCCGCGAGGCGAAAAGACTTACCGGCTCGAGGAACCTCTGCCTGGCCGGCGGGGTGGCGCTCAACTGCGTAGCCAACGCCGGGATCCTGCGCGAGAATATTTTCGACGGCCTCTGGATACAGCCCGCGGCCGGGGACGCCGGCGGGGCCCTCGGCGCGGCGCTGGCCGCCCACCATATCTATTTCGGCGAGCCGCGCTCAGCCGGCGGCAAAGACCAGATGCGGGGCGCTTTGCTGGGCAAAGAATATTCCGAGGCGGAGACGCTGGAGATGGCGGCCGCCTGCGGCGCGGCGTATGAGCGGCTGGGGGAAGAGGAGCTTTACGACAGGACGGCGGAGCTGCTGGACGGCGGCGCCGTGGTAGGCTGGCACCAGGGACGCGACGAGTGGGGGCCCCGGGCGCTGGGGAACCGGAGCATTCTCGGAGACGCGCGCAGCCCGGAGATGCAGAAGAAAATGAATTTGAAGATAAAGCACCGGGAAAGTTTCCGGCCTTTCGCGCCTTCCGTCCTGGCGGAGGACGCCGCTGCCTGGTTCGAAAAAGGCTTCGCCTCGCCCTATATGCTGCTGGTGGACCACGTGCGCGAGGACAGGCGCAAAGCCCTTCCCGCCGGGTACGGGGGCCGCCCGCCGCTGGAAAAGCTTAATGTCCCCCGTTCGGAGATCCCCGCGGTGACCCACCTGGACCATTCGGCCAGGGTGCAGACCGTGAGCGCGGAAGACAACCCCAGGTACCACAAGCTGATCAGCGCGTTCAAGAAACGCACCGGCTGCGGCGTGATAGTTAACACCAGCTTCAATGTGCGCGGCGAGCCCATGGTCAGCACGCCCGCCGACGCCTACGGCTGCTTCATGAAAACGGAGATGGACTATCTTGTTATAGGCAGCCTGCTCTTCGACAAGAAGAAGCAGCCTCAGGCTCCGGCCGCAGCGGGAAAACTATGATCGAAATGATGAACGACCTTTGGAGATTCCTCCGCACGCGCAAGAAGTGGTGGCTGCTGCCGGTCATCTTTGTGCTGCTGGTGGTGGGCGCGCTGCTGGTTTTGACCTCGGGCACGGCCGTGGCGCCTTTCGTGTATACCTTCTTCTGATATGGCGGAATTAAGCTCGCGTAAAAAAGACTTTCAGACGCTGGTCATCCTGGCGGCGGTTTCGCTGCTCTTTTTTCATATCTTTCATAAGCCGGTCTTCGGCTTTCTGGCCGCTGGCCTGCTGGTGATCGCGCTGGTTTTTAAAAAGACCGCGGCGCGCCTGGCCGCCCTGTGGCTGGGCTTTTCCGAAGCGCTGGGGCGCATCAACACCAGGCTGGTGCTCGGCGCCGTTTACTTCCTGCTGCTGACGCCCATCGCCTTTCTTTTCCGGTTGTTCAATAAAGGCGGCGTCAACGCGAAGGCCGACCCCGCGGCCGCCACTTATTTCGAAAAAAAGGAACACGTCTTCGTTCCGGCCGATTTGGAGGAGACCTGGTAGACAGGAAAATATGATCACAGCCGACCTTAAGAACGCCGCGGGCCGCGTTTTCGCCTCGCCCGGCCTGGGAAAAGCCCTCGATTTTTTGCGCCGGCCGGGAACCGCTTCGCTGCCGGACGGGAAATACGAGATAGACGGCGAGCGCGTGTTCGCCATGGTCCAGCGCTATGAAACGCTGGCGCAGGCGGCGCCTAAATTCGAGGCCCACAGGAAATATATCGACGTGCAGTTCATGGCCGCGGGCGCCGAGATCATCGGCTGCGCGCCGCTGGAAAAGCTGGCGGTAACTGAAATTTACGACGGGGAGAAGGACGTCTGTTTCGGCGCGGTGCCGGCCGGGGAGTGGACCCCGCTGCGCCTGGAGCGCGGGGAGCTGGCCGTGCTCTGGCCGGAAGACGCCCATGCCCCGAGGCTGGCCGCCGGGGCTCCCGCCCCGGTAACCAAGATCGTGGTAAAAGTAGCCGCTTAAAAAGTCAGGCTCAGCCCGGCGTAGCCGGAATAGCCTTCCCCTGACGGCTGCCCCAATAAATAACCCTTCGTCTTGTACGTCGCTTTGCCGGTGAGGCCCACCGCTTTGTAGACGGGCAGGTCCAGCTTAAGGTGCGCGGCGTAACCGCTTACGGCGGAGGGGAGCTGGGGCGAGCTCACGCCCGCGGGAAATTCCCATTTGTCGTAGCCGGGGGTTAACCCGACGCCCAGCACGTTCACCGGGCCCAGTTCCGCGCCCCAGCCGCTGAACTTCCCTTCAGGCGCCTCTCCGGAACGGAGATAGAGCGAAGCCAGCGTTCCTTTGCGGGCGATGAAGAGGTAATAATAATTTTCGGGGCCTATCGGCGTGAGGTTCACCTTGGGCGAGAAGCCGAACCGCAGCCCGGCCAGGGGCAGCGCCGGGGCGTAAAAACCGTCGTCGCCGGTCCAGAGATAATGCAGCACGGTCGCCGCGGCCCAATACAGCGCCGGGTCCATCGTCCGGGCCGTGCTGACCGCGTCTTTACTCTTGTCGGCGAAGGTGATGGTAAGCCCCTGGTCATTGCCGTGCTGTGCTTTGAAGTAGGTAAGCCACGAGGCCCCGTCGTTCAGCCCGTCCAGATTTTCCGGGTCGAGCCCGTCGCTCAGGTAGGACAGGTCGCCGGCGGCCTGGAACAGCGGCTTCACGGCCAGCAAGTTCATGCGTCCGGAGCGGTACATCTCTTTTTCATATTCAAGCAGGTAGAGCTGGGTGGAGCCTATCCCGCCGGCTATCCACTGCTGTTTGGCTTCGTAAGTCCCGGCCGTCTGTATCCTGTCGGACGCGGTCTTTCCTTCCGAGCCCATGAAATAGCCCCATTTATATTTCGTGTCCCCGCCGAACCCGTATTCGCGCAAAGCCGCGCCGTGGCCGTAATACTCGTGGATCATGTTGCCCGGCGTGGGGGAGTTGACGATCAGGGCGAGGGTCACCGGCCGCAGGAACCAGCGGCTGTTCATGCCGGCCGTGTCGGCCAGCTCGAAGATGCCCCTGTAGGCGAGCGCTGAAACGTTGGAGAGCAGGACCACACCGGATTCCATGCCGCCTTTCCCGGAAGGGTCGTAAACGAGGCGGTAGGTCGCCTCGCGGCCGGGGGGTGGAGTTTTTATCTGCGCCGGCGGGGTGGGCGGCTGTTCCTGCGCCATAAGGCACGGCGCGGCGAGCAGGCAGAGAGCGAAGAGAGTTTTTTTCATTTTTTATTCTCCGGACCGACGGCTGAGATAGTATCCACGCGTTCCAGGTTCTGCCTGGCGCTTTCCAGCCCCGGCGAAAGCCGCAGCGCGCGGCGGAAAAACCTTCCGGCGGCCGGGTAATCGCCCTGGCGGGCCAGGAGCACTCCGTAATCGTTAAGGGCTTCGATATTGTCGGGATTATTTTTGAGAAGCTTTTTATATAAAGCTTCGGCTTCGGGCACGCTGCCGGCGGCCAGGGCGGCGCGCGCCAGCGTCAGCAGCGCCGGCGCATAATCCGGGTCGGCTTTGATTAGTTCCTGCATCGCGGCGGCGGCTTCCTTGTTCCTGCCGGCCCCGGCCAGGACGCTGAAGCGGTTAAAAAGAGTGTCGGGGTCCCCCGGTTTTACGGCGAGCGCGGCTTCCAGGGTTTTCAGCGCCCCGGCGATATCGCCGGTCTTCCAGCAGGCCAGCGCCAGGCCGTTCAGGTAAATGACGTTGTCCGGTTCTTCCCGGACTATCCGCTCCATCAGCACCCGGCTTTTCAGCACCCTGCCCGACAAATAATATTCCCGGGCCAGGTTGTAAAGCATCGGCTTCGAAGAAGAACTGAGCGAGGCGTGCTCGTAAATTTTCAGGTCGGTGTTGCGCTTGGGGATGTTGAAGACCGAGGCCAGGACCAGGACCGCCGCGGCAAAGGGCAGCAGCGGGCGGAGATCCTTCCGGACCGTAAGTTGGTCCGCCGCCCACAGGAAAAGCCCGGCGTTGGCCAGGTAAACCCAGTGGTCGAGCATCAGGATATTCGTGGCCAGGAGCGGCGCCTTGGGGGCCAGGTTCAGCAAATACCAGGCGGCGCAGAAAATTAAAACGCGGCTGCCTTTGCGCGCTATGAGGTAAGCCGCGCCGGCCAGCGCCGGCAGCGCGGCATAGTTGAGCCACGCGTATTCCGGCTGCATGCGGTGGGAATGCATGTCGAAAGGCAGTACCGCTTCCTTAAGGTAAATGACGATGGACTGCGGCACTTTCAGGAACAGGCCGGAAAGCACGGGCAGCAGGCCTTTGGAAAGCGCGCCCATGCCCAGAGCTTCGTGCCGTAAAAAAAGATAGACCGGGATAAAAGCGAAGAAGGGCAGCAGCTTCAGGTAATCTTTTTTATCGCGCTTCAGGTACCAGAGGCAGAGCGCGGCCAGGGCCGGCATTATTACCCCGTTCTCCTTAAAGCCCGCGGCTGCCAGGAAAAAAACGAAAGAAAGGGAAGTCCTCTTCTTAAGGAAGAGCAGCAGCGAAGCGGCGATGCAGGCGCTGGAAGCCAGTTCCGCCCGGCCGGCGATGATGAGCATCTGTTCCACGGCCGCGGGGTGCGCCGCCAGCAGGACCGAAGCCCAGAAAGCCGACGGGCGCGCGAACCCCAGCGCCAGGGCCAGGTAGAAGAACAGCACGGCCGCCGCCGCGTGGAAAAGGAAATTGGTCAGGTGAAAACCGAAAGGCCTGTAGCCCCAGAGCGCGAAGTCGGTCATGTTGCTGACCGTCTGCAGCGGCCTGTAATAGTTCAGGCCCTGGCTGAAAGGGTCGCCCTTGAAAGCGCCCGCCAGGTTGGCGGCGCTCATGGCAATGCGGGGGTTCTGCTCTATCATCCTGTGGTCGTCCCACATGAACCCCACCTTCAGCGTAAGGCCGAAAGCCAGGAAAGCCGCCAGGAAGATCGCGGCCGGCGCCCCCAGCGCCCTTAAATTTATCCCTTTAAACATCTAATTTAATTATAGCAAGTGGCGAACATAGGAAAAATATCGCCGGGCCGGTTATCTAACCATTGAAATGGTAAAATATCGCATGACTTCAAAGGGAACGGACGGTTCCGAAATATACTGGGACGGGCTGCATTACGACGCTTTCAACGCGCCCGTGCACGACGACTTCAAATTTTACCTGGCCCAGGCCAAAAAAGCCCGCGGCCCGGTGCTGGAACTGGCCTGCGGCACCGGCCGGCTGACCATCCCCCTGAAAAAGGCGGGCGTGGATATAACCGGGCTGGATTATTCCATTCCCATGCTCGAAAGAGCCGCGGAAAAAGCCGCCGGCGCCGGCGTGAAGATAAGGTTCCTGCGCGGCGACGCCCGGAAATTCGACCTCGGCAAAAAATTCAAGCTTATCTTCATGGCCTTCCACTCGGCGCAGCATTTGGGCGGGAGGGGGGACATCGAAGGACTTTTCGCTTCCGTCGCCCGGCACCTCGCCCCCGGGGGGAGCTTCGTCCTGGACGTTTTCAACCCCGAACCGCACTGCCTGGTGCGCGACCCGGAGGAAATGCTGCCTGTCGCCTATTATAAGGACCCGGCCGGGAACGGCAAGATCCTGGTAAATGAAACCTATTCCTATGATAAGGCGGAGCAGGTTTCGCGCATCACCTGGCATTACCGCAGCGAAAAAACCGGCAAAACCGTCAAAAAAAGCCTTAATCTGCGCTGTTTTTACCCTGAAGAACTGCTGGCCCTGGCCCATTACAACGGCTTTTTTGCGGCGGCCAGGTACGGGGACTTCAAGGGGCGTCCTTTCAGCGGCGCTTCGAAGGAACAAATCCTTGTGTTGAAAAAGCGCCCGAAATTTGGTATCCTTAATCTACTATGACTACCTATGAGTTAATGTTGATTATTAATCCCCAGCTCACCGACGCTGAAGTCGGCGAAGCCGTGGAAAAAGCCAAAAAGATCCTCACCGACGAGAAAGGCGAGGTTCTGGCCGAAGACAGGCTGGGCAGAAAGAAGTTCTCCCACAACGTCGGCAAGAACCGAGACGGCTTTTACGTCTATATGAAGGTCAAAGCCTCTCCCGAGAGCGTGAAGGCCATCAATCACAGCCTGAAGCTGCAGGAAACCGTGCTTCGCGCCATGATGATGAAGGCGCACGCCGAGCCCGTAAAGAAAGCCTAACCAACCCTAACGGGTGAGATATGGATATACGGGTTCCTGAATTGAACCAGGTTTTGATCTCCGGAAGGCTGACGCGCGACCCCGAACTGCGCTTCACCCAGAAGGGCCAGGGCATGAGCTTCTTTTCAGTGGCGGTGAACCGCCGCTACAAAGACGCCGCGACCGGTGAATGGAAGGACGATACCACTTTCGTGTCGGTTACCGTTTGGGGCCCTGCGGCGGAGCGCTGCAAGGAAAAGCTCAAGAAAGGCAGCCCGGTAATTATAGAAGGGCGCCTGACCGCTTCCGAGTACACCGATAAGACCGGGCAGAAGCGCAAAGAAATGAAAGTCACCGCCCGCAGGGTGCAGCAGCTGACCCACGACGCGGGCGCGGCCGAAGGCGAAGCAGCCGCCCATGATGTGGAAGAAGTCCACGCCGAAGCCGAACCGAAAGGCGACGTTTCCGGCATAGAAGAAGTACCGTTTTAATTTCAGGATAAATCAGCGCAGGAGCAAACAATATATGGAGAACAACGAAACCACCCCCCCCGTGCAGCCCGCCGCCGCCGCCCCCGCGGCTCCCAGGCCCGCAGGCGCGCCGCCCATGCACCGCGAGTCTTCGGCCGGCCCCCGCCGCCCCGGAGGTCCCGGAGGCCGCAGGTTCGCCCCGCGCCGCAAGGTGTGCAGGCTCTGCGCCGAGCATATCGACCTTGTGGATTATAAACAGGCCCAGATCGTGAAAACCTTCTGCACCGACACCGGCAAAATGCTTTCCCGGCGCATCACCGGCGCCTGCGCCAAGCACCAGCGCCAGATAGCGAGGGCGGTTAAGATCAACCGCAATCTTTCCCTCATGTCCTATAGCGGCTAATTACGGAGTAATAAAAAATGAAAGTCATACTTAAAAAAGACGTTAACAACCTCGGCCGCTCGGGCGAGATAAAGATCGTGAAAGACGGCTACGCCCGCAACTTCCTCATGCCCCGCGGCATGGTGGAAGCCGCTACCGAAGGCGCGCTCAGCGCCTGGAAGAACAGCGCCGACAAGCGCAACAAGCGCATCGCCGCCGAAGACGGCGCCCTTACCGACCTGGCCAAGCGCCTCGGCGCCATCACGCTTTCCTTCTCGCGCCCCGTCTCCGAGGACGGCGTCATGTTCGGCTCGGTCGCCAAGAGCGACATCATAAAGAACCTGGCCGCCGCCGACATGGAAGTCAGCAAGGAAATGATAAAGCTGCCCGCCTCCATAAAGGCCGTCGGGACCTTCGAAGTCGAGATCGCCCTCAAGCAGGACATCACGGCCAAGATCAAGGTCGCGGTTTCAGCGCAGAGCAAGTAAACACACTCCTTTAAGCCCGGCGCCCAGGCCTCCAGGCCGAAGCCCGGGCTTAAATTTCTAAAAATACGCAGGGGGCATAGTCCTATGACCTACAGCAAGGTTCCTCCACATTCTACCGAGGCCGAAATGGCCGTCCTCGGGGCCATGCTCATCGAGAAAGAGGTCATAGAGAACGTCACCGAGATCCTCCAGCCCAAGCATTTCTACAACGACACCCACAGCCGCATTTTCGAGGCCATCCTGGACCTGCGCACGCGCAATCTCCCCGTGGACGTGGTGACGCTTTCGGAAGAGCTTAAGAAAAGCGGCCGCCTCGAGGAGCTCGGCGGCCTGAAGTACCTCTCCGACCTGATGGAGAAGGTCTCCACCTCGGCCCACACGCAGGCCTACGCCCAGATCGTGAAGGAAAAGGCCCTGCTGCGCGAGCTGATCCGCGTGTCCACGAACATCGTCGAGAAATCTTTCGACGCCGCGGAAGACGTGAATAAAATAATGGATTTCGCCGAAGAGCAGGTGCTGGGCGTGGCCCAGCGCAACACCTCCCACGGCTTCAGCCCCGCTTCCGAACTGGCCACCGAGGTCCTGGGCCGCATAGAGAAGAACTATTCCAACCACAGCGCCATAACCGGCGTGCCGACCGGCTTCACCAAGCTGGATTTCATGACCGGCGGCCTGCAGAACTCGGACCTGATCATCCTGGCGGCGCGCCCCAGCCAGGGCAAGACCGCCATGGCCCTCAACATGGCCTACCACGCCTGCGTCGAGAAAAATATCCCCACGGCCTTCTTCTCGCTGGAAATGAACAAGTACTCCGTCATGCAGCGTCTGATCTGCTCCGCGGCCCGCGCCGACCTGAGCGGGGTGCGCACCGGGCGCCTGGCGCGCGAGATCTGGCCGAACCTTACCCGCTTCACCGGCGAGGTTTCCAAATCGCCGCTTTATATCGACGACTCTCCCGGCCTTAACATCCTCGAGATCCGCAACCGCACCCGCAAGCTCATGTCCCAGCTGAAAGCCGAGAACAAGAAGCTGGGCCTGATCATCATCGACTACCTGCAGCTCATCCGCGGCGCCGGCAAGACCGAGAGCCGCCAGCAGGAAGTCTCGGAGATCTCCCGCCTGCTCAAGGACCTGGCCCGCAGCCTGGAAGTTCCCGTGATGGCCCTCTCGCAGCTTAACCGCCGCAGCGAGGACAAGGGGCGTGAAGGCAACCGCCCTCAGCTTTCCGACCTGCGCGATTCCGGCTCCATCGAGCAGGACGCCGACGTGGTGGCCCTGATCCACCGCCCCGAATACTACAACCGCACCGACCCCACGCTGAAGAACCTGGCCACGCTCATCATAGCCAAGCAGCGCAACGGCCCCGTGGGCGACGTCGAGCTGGCTTTCTTCCACGAGTTCACCAAGTTCGAGAATCCCGCCATCGGCGTTTCCGAGGCGGGCGTGAACGAAGAGGCAGTGTTCTAGGCCCGTATGGCCATCATACTGCGGCCGACGCTCGCCGAAATACGGCTTTCCGCCGTAAGGAAAAACCTCAAGAAACTCAAAGAGACAGCCGCGCCCGCGCGGCTGCTTTTTGTGGTCAAGGCGAACGCCTACGGCCACGGCTCCGTCGAGCTTTCACGCCTGGCCGAGCGGGAGGGCCTGGCCTGGGGCTTCGGCGTCTCCTCGGTGGAAGAGGGGCTGGCCCTGCGCTCAGCCGGCATCAAGAGCCCTGTGCTGGTGCTGGGCAGCCTGTATCCTTTCGAAAGTTTCCTCGAGGCCATAAACGCGGACCTGATGGTGACCATAGCCAGCCTCGACGCGGCCCGGCAGGTAGTCGCGGCGGCGCGCAAGCTTGGGAAAAAAGCGGTCTGCCATATCAAGCTCGAGACCGGCATGGGCCGCATCGGGGCGCGCAAACCCTCGGTGCTTAAGATCTACGACGAGCTTTCTTCTTCGGACGCCGTCTCGGTGGCCGGGATGTACACGCATCTCTCCAGCGCCGATACGGATGACGAGTATACCGGGATGCAGCTTTCCATTTTCAGCGAGACCGCGGGGGAACTCGAGGCCCGCGGGGCGGCGGGGCTCGTCCTGCACGCCGCGAATTCCTCCGCCGCGTTGAACTACCCCGTCAGCCGGATGGACATAGTGCGCTGCGGGATAGCGGCCTACGGCCTGGCCGAAGGTTTCGAGCCGGCCATGTCGCTCAAGACCCGCATAGTTTTCATAAAGAACGTGCGCGAGGGCGCGTATGTGAGCTACAATAAGTCTTTCCGGACGGACCGGCCCATGAAGATAGCCACTATCCCCGCGGGCTACGGGGACGGCTATATCCGCCGGTTCTCCAACAAGGCGGACGTGCTGATAGGCGGGAAGCGCTGCCGGGTGCTGGGCAACGTTACGATGGACATGACGATGGTGGACGTTACCGCCGTGAAGGACGCCGCCGTCGGGTCCGAGGCGGTGCTGCTGGGCCGGCAGGGCGCCGAAGAGGTGACCGCGCAGGAGCTGGCCGACATCGCCGGCACCATCACCTACGAAATAGTAACGCTGATCTCCGCCAGGGTGCCGAGGGTTTACGTGGAATGAAACATCCGGTAACCAAATATATCGGGCACGAGGTCCTGAAGCTGGCCGAATCGCTGGGCGCGTCGGCGCTGATGCTCAAGTCCGTTTTTTTCTGGTTCTTCCGCTCCAAGTTCGAGGCCCGGGAGACCGCCAAGCAGGCGGTGACGATAGGCGTGGACTCGCTGACCGTCACAGCGCTGACCAGTTTCTTTACCGGCATGGTGCTCTCCCTCCAGACCGGGCAATCCTCGAAAAACCTTTTCAACGAGCCGCTTTATGTCGGCACCATGGTGGCTTTTTCCATGCTCAAGGAGCTTGGCCCGGTGCTGACGTCCGTTGTGGTGGCCGGCCGCGCGGGCGCGGTGGTCACGGCGGAGATAGGGACGATGAAGGTGACCGAGCAGATAGACGCGCTCTACACCCTTGGGACCAATCCCACGCGCTACCTGCTGGTGCCGCGCTATATCGCGTTCATGATCACGCTGCCGCTGCTCACGGTCTTCGCCGATTTCCTCGGCGTGATGGGCGGCTGCCTGGTCGCGGTGGTGAAGCTGGGCGTTCCCAGTTCGGTGTACATGAACGATATTTACACCTATCTCGAGGTGGGGGATTTCATGCACGGTTTCCTGAAGACTTTCGTCTTCGCTTTCATGATAGCGACCGTGTCCTGTTATAAGGGGCTTACCACCAAGGGCGGCGCCGAAGGCGTGGGCAAGGCCACCACCCAGGCCGTGGTCACCAGCATGGTGCTGGTGATGGTGCTGGATTATTTCATAAGCGCGATGCTGGTGGCGGCGGGCATATGATAGAAATAAAGAAACTGAACAAGGCTTTCGGCGACAAGGTCATCCTCAAGGATATTACCGTCGATATCAAGGACGGGGAGCTGTTCAGCGTCATCGGCCCTTCCGGCATGGGCAAGAGCACGTTCATCAAATGCCTCATCCGGCTGCTCAGGCCCGAGAGCGGGGAGATCATCGTGGACGGGCAGGACATAGCTTCCACGCCCAACGAATTCAAGCTGGCCCGGGTGCGGCGCAGTTTCGGCTACCTGTTCCAGGAGGGGGCGCTGTTCGATTCTCTGACCGTGATGGAGAACGTGGCTTTCGGCCTCAAGTATCTCACCGATAAGCCCAGGAGCGAGTACCCGCGCATCGTCAGGGAAAAACTGGCGCTGGTGGGCCTCAAGGACGTGGAAAATCTCAAGCCTTCCGAGCTTTCCGTGGGCATGAAAAAACGCGTGTCCCTGGCCCGTTCGATAGCCCCGGAGCCGAAGTACATGCTTTACGACGAGCCGACCACCGGGCTGGACCCGGTCACGACGGGCATGGTGAAGGACCTGATCACGGATATGCGGGCCAAGCTCGGCATCACGTCGGTGGTGGTCACGCACGACATGGGCCTGGCGCTGGAGATCTCGAGCCGGGTTGCGATGCTTTTCGAGGGCGCGTTCGTGGAAGTGGCCGAGCCGGACAAGTTCCGCTGCTCGACCAACGCCACCGTGCGCCAGTTCATGGAGATCTCCCACATCGCCAAAAACTGCCCTCCCGAAAATAAATAAGAAAGAACCGCGAGAAGCCCAGTCGGGGCCTACCGCAGGGGCCAGAACGCAAAACCGGCGTCGCGCACACCGTGCGCGCGCCTGCATCTCTCGGACTCGGCGCTTACGCAAGCCTCGTCCTCCGAGGAG
>Ga0079306_1000719_pt1 | contig 27024 bp, 28 predicted proteins | sample Methanotroph_Enr_FD_79181 | JGI IMG/M metagenome (GOLD analysis project Ga0079306, IMG submission 79181) | Enriched soil microbial communities from Old Woman Creek wetland in Ohio, USA - Methanotroph_Enrichment_5 | ecosystem: Environmental > Terrestrial > Soil > Wetlands | place: USA: Ohio...
TCCGGGAGGCTCGTTCATCTGACCGTACACGAGAACGGTCTTCTCGATGACGCCCGACTCCTTCATCTCGTTCCAGAGGTCGGTGCCCTCACGGGTGCGCTCGCCCACGCCGGTGAACACGGAGGTACCGCCGTGCGCCATGGCGAGGTTGTTGATGAGCTCCATGATGATAACGGTCTTGCCGACGCCCGCGCCGCCGAAGAGGCCGGTCTTGCCACCCTTGATGTAGGGCTCGAGCAGGTCGACGACCTTGATACCGGTCTCGAAGATCTCGGTCTTGGACTCGAGCTCCTCGTAGGCCGGTGCGGAGCGGTGGATCGGGTAGGTCTGCTTCACCTCGACGGTCTGGCCGTCGATGCACTTGCCGGTGACCGACCAGATGTGGCCGAGGGTCTCGGGACCGACCGGCATCTGCATGGGGGCGCCGGTGTCGACGACCTCCATGCCGCGGGTCACGCCGTCCGTCGAGTCCATGGCGACCGCTCGGACCACGCCGCCCTCGAGGTGCTGTTCGGCTTCGAGCAGGAGATGAATCTCGCCCATCTCCGTCGTGCCGTCGATCGTCAGCGCGTTGTAGATCGCGGGCATGCTATCCGCCGGGAACTCGACGTCGATGACCGGACCCACGACGCGGATGATGCGTCCAACGTTCATAACGGAATCCTTCTCTGTAGCTGCCATCTAACCCTGGTCCTCCTGCGCCGCAGCGCCGCCGACGATCTCGGCGATCTCGGTTGAGATCGCATCCTGACGCGCACGGTTGTAGCTGCGGGTCAGCGTGGTGATCATGTCGGAGGCGTTGTCGGTGGCGGACTTCATCGCCGTACGACGCGCGCCCTGCTCGGCCGCGGCGGACTCGAGCATCGAGCGGTAGATCAGTGCCTCGACGTAGGTCGGAAGCAGATCGGCGAGAACCTCGGCACTTGTTGGCTCGAAGAGGTACTCGAGGTTGCGTCCGCTCGCCTCGACGTCAGCCTCCGCCTGCTCGAGCATCGCGCGCTCGATCGGGAGGAGCTGGTGCGTCTCGGGAACCTGGTCGGCGACGTTCTTGAAGCGGTTGAAAAGCACGAACACCGCATCGATGGATCCGGCCTCGTACTCACGCATCACGTGCGCAGCAACCGAACGAGCATCGGCGTAGGTGGGCTTGTCGGACATGCCGACGAGCGACACCGCCGGTTCGACGCCACGATAGCGGAAGTAGCCGAGAAGCTTCTTGCCGGCCGTGATCAGCTCGGTCTCGATGCCCTGCTCGGCGAAGTCCGCGAGCGCGCGCTCGGTCATGCGGATGATGTTGCTGTTGAACGCTCCGGCGAAGCCCCGGTCGGAGACGATCGAGATGATGCACACGCGGCGGCGCTCGTCGCGTACCTCCAGCAGCGGGTGCGTGACGTCGCCGACGTAGCGGACGACGTTGCCGAGCACTTCAGCCATGGCCAGCGCGTACGGGCGTGCGTTCTCGATGCGGGTCTGCGCCTTCTTCAGCTTGGCAGTCGACACCATCTCCATGGTGCGCGTAATCTGCCGCGTCGATTGGACGCTGCCGATTCGGTTCTTGATGTCGCGCAGAGTCGCCATCAGTCGCCCCTACTCGCCGGAGTCCGACGAAGCGACCGGTGCGGCCTCAGTGCGCTCGGCGAGGAAGATGCCCTTGTACTCGTCGAGCATGCTCTTGAGCTTGGTCTCGATCTCATCGGTGATCTTGCCCTCGCTGAGGATGGCGCTGATGACATCGCTGTAGGAGCCATTGGCGTACTCGATGAAGCCGTCACGGAACGGCTGGACATCTGCGACCGCGATATCGTCGAGGAAGCCCTTGGTGCCGGCGAAGATCGCGAGCACCTGGTTCGCGACGGGCATCGGGGCGAGACGACCCTGCTTGAGGAGCTCGACCATGCGGGCGCCACGGTTCAGCTGGTTCTGGGTGGCTTTGTCGAGGTCGGAGCCGAACTGCGCGAACGCTTCCAGCGAGCGGAAGGACGCCAGGTCGAGACGGAGCGTACCGGCGACCTGCTTCATCGCCTTGATCTGCGCGTCACCGCCGACTCGCGACACCGAGATGCCGACGTTGATGGCGGGACGCACACCCTTAAAGAACAGGTCGGACTGGAGGAAGATCTGGCCGTCGGTGATCGAGATGACGTTGGTCGGGATGTAGGCCGACACGTCACCGGCCTGCGTCTCGATGACCGGCAGAGCGGTCATCGAGCCGGCACCCAGCTCGTCGTTCATCTTGACGGCGCGCTCCAGCAGGCGGGAGTGCAGGTAGAAGACGTCACCCGGGTAGGCTTCACGTCCGGGAGGACGACGAAGCGTGAGCGACATCTGGCGGTAGGCGACGGCCTGCTTGGAGAGGTCGTCGTACACGCACAGCGTGGCGCGTCCGGGGTTGTCCTTGTTGGCGGGCTTGCCGTCGGCGCCGGTGTACATGAAGTACTCGGCGATCGCTGCGCCAGACATCGGAGCAAGGTACTGCAGCGGCGCCGAGTCGGCGGCTGTGGCCGACACGATGATCGTGTAGTCCATGGCGCCGTGGGCCTGCAGCATCTCGACGACACCTGCAACCGTGGAGGCCTTCTGGCCGATAGCCACGTACACGCAGATGACGCCCTTGCCCTTCTGGTTGATGATCGTGTCGATCGCGATGGCCGTCTTGCCAGTCTGACGGTCGCCGATGATCAGCTCGCGCTGGCCTCGGCCGATCGGAACCATCGAGTCGACGGCCATGATGCCGGTCTGCATCGGCTCGTGGACGTGCTGACGCTCGACGACGCCGATGGCCTTGTGCTCGACGTTGCGGAAGCCGTCGGCCTTGATCGGGCCCTTGCCGTCAAGCGGGTTGCCGAGCGGACCGACGATGCGTCCGAGCATTCCGTCGCCCGCCGGGACCTGCACGATCTTGCCGGTCGTCTTGACCGAGTCGTTCTCCTTGACCTTGATGAAGTCGCCGAGAAGAACGGCACCGACTTCACGCTCGTCGAGGTTGAGAGCCATGCCCATGATGATGGAGCCATCGGAGCACTCGAACTCGAGCAGCTCGCCGGCCATGGCGCCGCGAAGACCCTCGACGCGGGCGATACCGTCGCCAACCTGCGCGACCGTACCCACCTCACGAGACTCAGCGCTCGTGCTGATTGCGTCCAGCTGTGACCGCAGGACCGCATCGATGTTACTGGCGGTGATTTCCGCCATCTATACTTCACCTCCAGTGTGTGCGGTCGAGAGCACCATGCGGGCGCCTTCGAGCTGCGAGGCGATGCTCGCGTCGACGCGCTGCCCATGCGTGCTGAGGACGATGCCTCCGATGATGGCCGGGTCGACCTTCTCGCGAAGGACCACACCCTTCCCCATCTCGTTGGACAGTTTCTTGGTGATGGACTCGCGAAGCGAGTCGGTGAGCTCCACCGCGGTCGTCACGTCGACAGCGACTACGCCGCGCTTCTCCTCGGCGATGAGAGTGTAGGCCTCGGCCACGCTCGAAAGCAGGTCGAAGTTGCCTCGCTCGGCCATCACGACGAGCGTGGTGACCAAGGCCGAGTTGAGACCGGCGAAGACGTCAGCTGCGACCGCAGCGCGGTGCGCCGGCTCGACGGAGTCGTCGAGGACGACGTCGCGCAGCGGGGCGTGGCCGCGGACAAGCCGCTGCACCGCTTCCATCTGCGAGTAGACCTCGTCGACGGCACCAGCAGCCGCCGCCGCGTCAAAGAGCACGCTGGCGTAGGCGCCGATGATCTGCTTCGCAAGTGCCCGGCTAGTTCGCATTGAGGCTCCCCGCCTCGCTGACGTACTTCTCGATGACCTTCAGGTGGTCTTCCTTGGTGAGCTCGCTGCCGATGAGCTTGCCAGCGACGGCCACGGAGATGTCCGCGACGGAGCTCTGGAGCTCGGCGATGGCAGCACGCTTCTCGCCGTCAATGGCCTCGCGGGCCTTCGTCAGCATGTCGTCGTACTCGGACTGTGCTCGGGCCTGCGCTTCCGTCCGAGTGGACTCGGCGGACTGCTTGGCCTGCTGCAGGATCGTTCCTGCCTCCTTGCGGGCCTCAGCCATCGTCCGCTTGTACTCCTCGAGCAGGCGCTCTGCCTCGACCCTGGCGGCCTCGGCACGCTCCAGACCGTCGCGGATGGTATCCGCACGCTTGTCCAGCATCTCCGAGATGGCCGGCCAAGCGAACTTGGACAGCAGGAAGAAGACGATCGCGAACGAGATGATCGCAGGTATGAGCTCAGCTAGGTTCGGGATGATCGCTTTCACAGCACTACCTCCAGTGCGCGAAGGGAGTGTGCCGGCTTAGAGCTTGCCCTGGACCATGATGCCGAGAACGAAGCCGAGGAGCGCGAGCGCCTCGACGAACGCGGCCGAGAGGATGAAGACGGTGAAGATGCGGCCGGCCATCTCAGGCTGACGCGCGGTGGACTCGGCGGACTTGCTGCCGACGAGGCCGATGGTGATGGCCGGGGCGGTGACAGCGAGACCGTAGAGCAGAGCGAAACCGATGAAGTTCACGATTCCTCCTTGTAGTCGGGCCCGGATCCCTTGTTAGTCCGGACTCCAAATTGACCAACTATCCCGACGCCGGTATGGGACCGACGGTCGTTCCTACTTCCTAGTGCTCGTGAGCAGCAGCACCGATGTACACAGCGCTCAGGATCGTGAAGACGTACGCCTGGACGAAGGCGACGACGATCTCGAGGCAGTAGAGCGCGGTCATGAGCGTGAGCCAACCGATCGACGGCAGCGCACCAAGCGCCGCGCCCCCAACGTTGTGCCCCGTCTGGATCGCCTCGATGAGCGGCTCGGTGAAGAGCGCGGTCAGGATGGCGAAGATCCCGAGGATGATGTGGCCGGCGTACATGTTCGCGTAGAGACGAACGGCCAGCGTGAAGATGCGCAGGAACGAGGAGAAGACCTCGATGGCCCACACGATGACGTTGATCGGGAACGGCACGCCCTTCGGCGCGAAGCTCTTGAAGTAGCCGAGGAAGCCCTGGTTCTTGAAGCCCACCGCGTTGAAGAAGATGAAGACGGTGGTCGACAGCGCCACGGTCACGCCCATGGTGCCGGTACCAGGCTTGCAGCCCGGAATGAGGCCCAGGATGTTGTTGACAAGGATGAAGAAGAAGATCGTCCCGAGGAACGGGAAGTACTTCGGGCCGTCGTGGCCGATCATCGCGACCGCGATGTCGTCGCGCACGAACTGCGAGAGCGCTTCGACAGCGTTGGAGAGCTTGTTCTTCGGCACGAGTGCGAGCTTCCTGACCGCCATCACCATGACTACGGCAAGCAGCACGATCGAGATGCCGAGGAAGAAGACGTAGTTGGTGACGACGAACTGCGTGGGGCTGTAGTCCCCGCCACTGATGACCTGCGTGCTGAGCGCGCCCGGATGGAACGTGCCGGCCTCGTCCGTGAAGCCGACGAGCTCGTTGACGGCCTCGGGAAGATGGCTGAGCGGTCCTCCGCCTTCAGCGGCTCCACCCTCGGTCTTGACCTCGCCATGCGTGGCCTCAGCCTCAGTCGCAGCGGCCTGCCCCTCGCTTCCGGCAGCCTGCCCCGTCACCGCGGTGGTGTTCGCCGGTGCCTCAGCTGTTACCCCTGCAGCTTCCGTAGCCTCCACGCGCTATCTCCTCGTCTCGACATCTGATGTCTCATCTGCGTCAACACCGCTCGACTTCAACAGTTGCATCGTCATCACCAGGGCCAGAGCGCCCAGCGTGACCACAAAGCCCCCAACGACGCTGGGACCGAAGAACACGAACCCGTCCGGTGTGACGAACCGGTAGCCCCACATCACACCAAGGCTCACGATCAGCCCGCCGAACACGACGGCCATGACCACGAACGTGCCGAGATCAGCGTTCTTCGCTGTGAGAAGCCGGGAAGTCCAGAAGAGCGGCGCTACGAGTACGACACCGAGTGTGAGTCCGAGCAGGACAGCAATCCATGGTGTCGAAAGAAGTCCTTGCAGCGCCGTCAAAATTTCGGTGACCTGTCCCTTACCCTCAACCCCGCGCGCCCCGCGCACGGGGGCGATTGCCGTTTGTCGGCCTTCAGAGCAGGCACATAGTAACCGAACCCCCCTGCTCCCACAACCTTCGTTCAGCTTCTAATCGGGCGAACGGTAGGTGTTCCTCATCCACCAGCGGAAACGTCGTCCTCATCCGCATGGTGTACCGCGTCGAAGAGCCCGAGCCAGTGTGCCATGAGCCCGGTAACGGCAAACAGCGCGATGAACGCCACCCACTTCACCGGCCCATCAGACCAGCGCACTGCGTAGCCTCCGACGGCGAGCGCGATGCACCAGGCGTAGATGATGAGGACCGTCTGCGTCTGGCTGAAGCCGCGTCCAAGCAGCCTGTGGTGAATGTGGCCCTTGTCGGCCTCCTGGATGGGCCGGCGCCAGATCACCCGCCGGATGATCGCCGAGGCCGTGTCGAAGATCGGCACACCCACGATGAACAGCGGCACCGCGAGCGCGATGGCCGCAGTCGATTTCATCACGCCCATGAGCGAAATCACCGACAGCGCGAAGCCGAGGAAGAGCGCCCCCGAGTCACCCATGATGATCGAGGCCGGATGGAAGTTGAACCGCAGAAACGCCACGCACGCACCGATGAGAGCTGCAGCCACTGCGGCCGCATCGAGCCGGTTTCCCTGTGCGGCCAGGAGCAACAGCGTCACCGCTGCAATTGCCGAGACCCCCGCCGCGAGCCCATCGAGGCCGTCGATGAGGTTGATGATGTTCGTGAACGCAACGATGTAGATCACCGTGACCGGTAGCGAGAGCAAGCCGAGCTGAATGAGACCAGGACCGGTGGGATTGCCCACGTACTCGATGCGCAGCCCCGCCCACACGACGACCGCTGCAGCGAGCGTCTCGCCCGCGAACTTCCATCCCGGAGAGAGCGGACGGAAGTCATCGAGCAGGCCCGCAAGGAAGATGATCGTCATACCAGCTACGACACCGGCGAAGCGGGCGCCGGCAGTACCGCCGCCGGACAGCGTTCCTCCCCACCAATGCATGCGCTCGCCGACGACTTCCGTGAGCATGGAAGCCATCACCCCGGCGTAGATCGCCACACCGCCGATGCGCGGGACGGGGTGCGTGTGCACGTCCCGGTGCCCCGGCTGGTGGACGAAGCCGCGATTGAGAGCTATGCGGCGCACGAGTGGGGTCACGAGCAGCGTGACGACCGCGCCGATCAGGCCGAGCAGCACGGTGTGCCGTAGGCTCACCGGTCAGCGCCTCCAAACGCGGCGGGCGCATCAAGCGTGAGCTGCCGAGGAACCACGCCGGCCTCGGCGAGCAGCTCCTCGGAGAGCTGATCCGGATAGGGGTCGCGGAAGACGATATCAACCACGCCAGCGTTGAGGAGGATCTTCGCGCACAGGACGCACGGCTGGTGCGTGCAGTATGCGGTCGCACCGTCCATGGCAATGCCGTGCTTGGCCGCCTGGATCACGGCGTTCTGCTCGGCGTGGATGCCACGGCATAGCTCGTGGTGCGAACCAGACGGGATGTTGCGCTGCTCGCGCAGACAACCGACCTGCTCGCAGTGCGCCAGGCCCTTGGGCACCCCGTTGTAGCCGGTCGCGAGGATGCGCTTGTCTTTGACGAGCACTGCGCCGGTCGCCCTGCGCAAGCAGGTCGAACGTCCCGAGACCTGCTCGGCGATGGACATGAAGTACTCGTCCCATGATGGACGTGGCATGGCGTCTCTCCCCGCGCGTGTCTCTACTTGGTGCCGAAGATGCGGTCACCCGCGTCGCCGAGACCAGGGACGATGTAGCCGTGATCGTTGAGGTGGCTGTCGATCGAGCAGGTGTAGATGTGGACGTCCTCGCAGTTCTTCACAACCTCTTCGATGCCCTCAGGAGCGGCGATGAGCACGAGCAGGTCGATGTGCTTCGCGCCCTTCTCGCGCAGCAGCTGGATGGCCGCCGCGGCCGAGCCTCCGGTCGCGAGCATGGGGTCGACGATGAGCACGTCGCGCTCCGCGATGTCGTCCGGCAGCTTGCAGTAGTACTCGACCGGCTGCAGCGTCTCGGGGTCGCGGTAGAGGCCCACATGTCCCACACGAGCAGCCGGGATGAGCTCGAGGATGCCGTCGACCATGCCAAGACCCGCACGCAGAATCGGGATGACCGCAACCTTCTTGCCAGCGAGCACGTAGGAGTGCGTCTCGGTGATCGGGGTGGTCACGACCGTCTCGGCGAGTTGGAAGCTGCGCGTAGCCTCGTACGCCTCGAGCATGGCGAGCTCTTTGACGAGTTCCCTGAACATCTTCGAGCCCGTCTGCATGGAGCGAAGAATCGTCAGTTTGTGCTGCACGAGCGGATGGTCGACCACCGTGACGTTGGGATACGGGCTCTTCGGCTGCATGAACGCTCCTTCGCGCGACGTGTTCTCGGCGCGGACTGGTCGGTGTGGGACGGCCCGGCTAGAGCTCCGGGTAGAGCGGGTGCTTGTCGAGCAGCGCGCGAACCTCTTCCTTGATGTTCGCGAGCTTGGCCTCGTCATCGCGGTTGAAGACGGTCTGCGCGAGGAGGCAGCCGACCGTGTGCGCGTCGCCCTCGGTGAAGCCCCGAGTGGTCATCGCAGGCGAACCGACGCGGATGCCGCTTGTGACGAACGGGCTCTCCGGATCATTCGGGATGGCGTTCTTATTGGTGGTGATGCCGACCTCTTCGAGGACGTGCTCCGCAATCTTGCCGGTGACGCCAGCAGGGCGAAGGTCGACCAGCATGAGGTGGTTATCCGTGCCGCCTGAGATCAGGCGCAGGCCGCACTCGACCATCGCGGCGCCCATAGCCTTCGCGTTGATGACGACCTGGTCGATGTAGGTCTCGAATTCCGGCTTCATCGCCTCGCCGAACGCGACGGCCTTGGCGGCGATGATGTGCTCCAGCGGGCCGCCCTGCAGCCCTGGGAACACGGCCTTGTCGAGCTTGGTCGCCCACTCTTCCTTGCAGAGCACGAAGCCCGAACGCGGGCCGCGCAGCGTCTTGTGCGACGTGGACGTCACGAAGTCGGCGTACGGGACCGGCGAGGGGTGCGCGCCGGTCGCGACGAGACCCGCGATGTGGGCCATGTCCACCATGAGGACGGCACCGACCTTGTCGGCGACCTCGCGGAAGCGGGCGAAGTCGATGACGCGCGGGTAGGCGCTCGCCCCCGCGATGATCATCTTCGGCTTGTGCTCGAGGGCCAGGCGCTCCATCTCGTCGTAGTCAATCGTCTCGGTCTCCATATCCAGACCGTAGGGGACGACGTTGAACCATTTGCCCGAGAAGTTGACCGGGGACCCGTGGGTGAGGTGCCCGCCCATGGCGAGGTTCATGCCGAGAACGGTGTCGCCCGGATCGAGCGCGGCGTAGTAGACAGCCATGTTGGCCTGCGCGCCGGCGTGCGGCTGTACGTTCGCATGATCCGCTCCGAACAGCTCGCACGCGCGGTCTCGCGCGATGTTCTCGACGATGTCGACCTTCTCGCATCCGCCGTAGTAGCGCTTGCCCGGCAGGCCCTCCGCGTACTTGTTCGTCAGCACTGTCCCCGCAGCTTCAAGCACGGCCGGCGAAACGAAGTTCTCCGACGCGATCAGTTCGATCGTGCCGCGCTGGCGCGCAAGCTCTGCGTCGATGGCCGCTGCGACCTCGGGGTCTTGGGCCGGGATGTACTTGAGTGCCATGCGCATGGTCCTTCCGCTCGACGTGCCGGCGGGCCCTCATGCCCCCGACGACCGTACCTCATTCTCAAGCGCTCGAAGAGAGCGCGTCACGCCATCTTCGCACCCGCTCGCAGGCGGTGCCGCTAGCCCCGCTCGGCGGTCTCGACCGCGGTGATCTTGGCCACGCGATCGGCGTGCCGCCCGCCCGCAAACGGCGTGGCGAGGAACGCGTCGACGATCTCCTCGTTGACCTGGATTGGGACGAACCTCGCCGAGACGGTCACGACGTTTGCGTTGTTGTGCTCGCGCGCGAGTCTCGCGAACTCGACATCCGTGATGTTGGCGGCGCGCACGCCGCGAACCTTGTTCGCCGCGATGGACATGCCGATGCCCGTGCCGCACACCAGCACGCCCAACTCGACATCACCGGAGGCCACAAGCCGAGAGGCTTTGATCGCGAAATCGGGATAGTCGACCGAGTCCTCCGCGTTCACGGTGCCGACGTCGACGACGTCATGGCCCTGCTCGGCGAGGTGCGATTTGATGCGCTCCTTCTGGTCGAATCCGGCGTGGTCGCTGCCGATGACGAGGCGCATGTGAAGGCCTTTCGGTCACGTGTGGGCGGTGGAACCGTGATTGTACCGCAACCCGACGGGCAAGACGGCTGCCGAATCGGTCCACTCCGGCTGGACGCACGGCGCCCGGAGCAGTATCTGCCCCGGGCGCTTGAACCATCATCTGATGTGCCCCTAGAGCGCGGCCACGGCCACGATCTGGTCTGCCGGAATCGCACCCTCGCGCGTGATCAGTGGTACGTCACCCGTGCACACGACAACGGTCGACGACTGCTGGTGCTGCGTCTCTCCCCCGTCGAGCGACAGATCCGCAGCCTGCACGATACGGTGCTCGACCTCTTCGAAGGAGCCCGGCGCTGGATTGCCGGAGGTGTTGGCGCTGGTGGCGATGATCGGACCGCCAGCGGCCTGGATGAGCTCGATGATGACCTCGTGCTTTGGCGAGCGCAGCGCAACAGTGCCATCGGGTGCTCGGAAGTCCTTGCCTACGCGGTCCGAGGCCTTGACCACGAGTGACAGCGGGCCCGGCCAGAACTCGTGCGCAAGCCGGTGCGCATAGTCGGGAATCTCGGCGCCGTACGTGTCGAGGGCGTCTTCATTCTCAACGAGCCAGGGCAGAGGCTTGTCGAGCGGACGAACCTTGACCTCGAATATCTCTTGAGCGCCGAATTTCGAATCGGCGAGCGCGCCGATGCCGTACACGGTCTCCGTAGGGAAGACCACGAGCCCGCCGTCACGGAGCACCGTGGCGGCGAGGTTTATCACTTCTGCGTTGGGGTTCTCCGAATCGATGTGGTGGACCTTGGACATCTGAACCGCCTCCAATTCGACCCTGCCCTGGATGGGATCAGGACGTTTCGGAGGTCCTCGCCACGACGATTCGGTCGCGGCCCGAGAGATCCGAAACGACCCTTACCTCTTGATACCACTGTTCGGCATCGGACGCTGCAATCCTCACCATTCTTTCATCTAATTCAACGCCGAGAAGCCCCCCTGGGCGCAGCCATTCCCGAGCATCTGACAGAATGCGTCGGAAGACGTCCAATCCGTCCGCTCCGCCGTCCAACGCGAGGTGCGGCTCGAAGCCGGCAACCTCTGCCGGCAACGACGGGACGTCGGCCGACGGGATGTACGGAGGGTTCGCAACGACGACGTCGAGCCTACCGCGCAGCGCCTGCGGGACCGCGTCGAACAGGTCACCCTCGGCCGCCGAGACGCGCTCGCTCAGACCGAGCCGCTCGGCGTTCTCGCGTGTGACCTCGACCGCGACGGGGGAGACATCGCCAGCGCTCACGTGCGCGTCCGGGCGCTCCCGAGCGATAGCGAGCGCGATGCAGCCCGAGCCGGTGCACAGGTCGGCGACGAGTGCATCGCCGCGGGCAGCGAGTGCGGCGTCGACCGCGGGAAGCACGGAGTCGACGAGCACTTCGGTCTCCGGGCGCGGGATGAGCACGCCTGGGCGCACCTTCACGACGATGTGACGGAAGGCGACCTCGCCGGTGACGTACTGCAGTGGCTCCCCCACCGCCCGGCGGCGCACCGCGTCGCGCAGGGACGCGCGCTCCTCGGCGGTCAGCGGACGATCGTGGTAGGCGTACAGCTCGACGCGAGAGAGACCGGTGGCAGCGGACAGCAGCCACTCGGCGCTGCGGCGAGGGTGCTCGTCGGCCTTCTCGGCAAGGAAGCCGGAGGTCCACTCGAGCGCAGCCTTCACGGTCCAAACCTGGTCGGCGGCGGTCATCGACGGTCGGCTTTCGGGCGGCGGTTGGACGCTGACGCGTCAGACCGCGGCGGCAAGACGCTCGGCACGGTCGGCAGCGACGAGCCCTTCGACGAGCGTGTCGATCTCGCCGGCCATGATGCCCGGGATGTTGTGGACGGTCAGGCCGATGCGGTGGTCCGTCACGCGGTCCTGCGGGTAGTTGTAGGTACGGATCTTCTCGGAGCGGTCGCCCGAGCCGATCTGGCTTCGACGCTGCGCACCCAGTTCGGCCTGCTGCTTCTCGAGTTCCTGCTCGTAGAGACGAGCGCGCAAAACGCGCATCGCGGCCTCTCGGTTCTGAAGCTGCGACTTCTGGTTCTGCGACTGCACCACAAGACCAGTGGGCAGGTGGGTGATACGTACCGCCGAGTCGGTCGTATTGACCGACTGGCCGCCAGGGCCGGAACTGCGGTAGACGTCGATGCGCAGCTCGTTCTGGTTGATCTCGATCTCGACGTCCTCGACTTCGGGCAGCACGGCCACGGTCGCGGTCGAGGTGTGGATGCGCCCCTGCGACTCGGTCGCAGGCACGCGCTGTACGCGGTGCACGCCGGACTCGAACTTCATCTTCGAGTAGACCTTGTTACCGCGAACGCGGAACGAGACCTCCTTGAAACCCCCGGACTCCGACTCGTTCGAGTCGATCTCCTCGACCTTCCACTTCTGGAGGTCGGCGTAGCGGGTGTACATCCGGTAGAGGTCGCCCGCGAAGATGGCCGCTTCGTCGCCGCCGGCACCAGCGCGAATCTCGACGATGATGTCCTTGTCGTCGTTCGGGTCGCCCGGAAGCAGCATGACCTTGAGTTCGTCCTCGAACTCGGGCAGCTTCGCCTCAAGTTCCTTGATCTCCTCGGCAGCGAACTCCTTCATGTCCTGATCGGATTCGGTGCGAAGGACTTCCTTGGCCTCGTCGAGCTGCTGAGCGGCGCTCAAGTACTCGCGCGCCTTCTCGGCGAGCTGCTGCTGCGAGCGCTGCTCCTTGGCAAGCCGCGCGTATTCCTTCTGGTCGCCGAGCACGGCCGGATCGCCGAGACGGGCGGTCAGGTCATCAAAGGCGGTGAGGATCTTCTGAAGCTTCTCGCGCATGGGAATGGGTCATCCTTCGAGTGTGGGGCTGAACCCACCAATGTTAGCACGCGCCGTATGGCTGCCCGCCGGGCAGACCGCGCGCGGGTCGCGCAGCAGCGCGGCGGCTAGGTCAGCTCGGGCAGAGCCTCTGCCGACTCCTCGGCGAACGTCTCGGCACCTTCGACGACAGCTGCCGCTTGCGTTCGGCCTGCCTCGCGGTCCTCGCGTTCGATGATGGGCATCATCGCGGCAACCGCGACCTCGACCATCGAGTCGTCCGGCTCGCGAGTCGTCATCCGCTGCATCTGCATCCCCGGCCACAGGAGCACCTTCACGAACGGGTTGTCGGCGTGGTTGCCCGCCCACTTCACGGTGATCTCGTAGGCAAGACCTGCAACGAGGGGCATGAGCGCCAGTCGCGAGAGAATGCTGACGAGCAGGATGCTCAGCGTCCCCGTCAGGTGCATCCCGGCCGCAATCGACCGCACGGGCACTGCAGAGAAGACGAGGATCGCCACTACCATGACCATGAGCAGGAACGACGTCCCGCAGCGTACGTGGAGCGTCCCGTAGCGCTGGATCAGACCCGTCTCCAGGGGCAGGTCGTGCTCGTACGCGTGAATGGTCTTGTGCTCTGCACCGTGGTACGCGAAGACGCGCTGGATATCGGCCATGCGACCGATTCCCCAGATGTAGAGGAAGAAGACGACGACACGCAGTATGCCGTCGATGACATTCCACTCCAGCGGGTGCAGCGTCTGCTTGCCGATGAGGAGGTTGGTGACAACGGCGGGCAGCACGATGAAGAACCCAGCGGCAAGCACGACGCCGAGCACCATCGTGAAGCCGATCTCCTTGCTCGTGAGCTGCTCGTCCTCGGTCTCTCCCATGAGAGAAGCCGAGACCTGGAACGCCTTGAGCGCGAGCGCCAGCGTCTCGACCATGGCGACGCACCCGCGCACGATCGGCCAGCGCATCCACGCGGCCTTGTCGGCACCAGAAGCCAAGTCGTGAGATTCCGAGTGGATCTCGCCGCTCGGAGTCCGGACAGCGACCGCCCAGTTGTAGCGGCCGCGCATCATGATGCCTTCGATGACCGCCTGGCCACCGATATGCGTGTGCGTGACCGGTCCGTCGATCGGAGGAAGCTTCGCGGCAGTATCAGTCACGTTTGGGAGCCTTCTCGTAGGGGTCGCCGCAGGTCATCTTGCCCTCACGGCACGCGCCGCGACGGCACGAAGCACCGGCGTCCATGAAGATGTAGGGAGCCGTCGGTTCGGCGAGTTCGAGCATGGCGAGCGAGAGATCGCGGATCTCCCACTGCGCGCGCTTGCAGCATCGCAGCTCGAAGAAGTGCAGCAGCTCCCGGATGTTCATTGTGACCACGATCTTGGTCTCCATCGCGTTGGGGAGCAGGTAGCGCGCGTCCTCCGGCGCGACGCCGGCCTCAATGAGCTCCCTGTACGCCGAGAAGGCGGCCGCGTTGGCCTGCTTGAACCGCTTGAGCGCATCCGGGTCGGCCGCAATCGCCGGGGGACAGATGAAGCGAGGTTCCTCTGCGTAGGACACATAGCGCTGCGACTGCTGGTTGTAGCTCGCCAGCCGGTGACGCACGAGCTGGTGCGTGAGCGCGCGAGAGACCCCGTCGATTGCGAACGTGTAGCTCGCGTGCTCGAGGGCGGACGTATGCCCGCTCGTGATGATGGTCTTGAGTACTCGCCGGATCGCGGAATCATCCATCGTCTGAAGCAGCTCAGCCGCTCCGACGGGCGCGTAGCACAGCCGTGCTGCCGCAGCGATGGCCCGCTCGGGGTCGGGCGTGTGGGAGAGAAGTCGAACGTCCATGGAGTGGTGAACCCTTTCGGCAGGGTGGAAGGCGGCGGAAACGTCGCCCACGTATTCTAGCGCGATTCTCTCGGCACGCCAGCGCCACGAGCACTCGGTGCGCTCACGTCGGAATGCAGAGAGGCGGCCCCGGATGGAGCCGCCTCTCGTGGCGCTCGTGCGATGTGCCGAGCTACTCGGCGGTCTCCTCGGCAGGAGTCTCCTCGACGACCTCGGCGGTCTCCTCGGCGACAACTTCCTCGGTGGCGGGCTCGGCAGCAGCCTCAGCGGCGGCGGCCTCAGCGGCGGCCTCGGCCTCGAACTTGTCGGCGCGCGTCTCATAGCGAGCAGCCTTCTCAGCCTTGACGGCTTCCTTGGCCTCGCGCTCGGTCTTCGCGGCGTAGGCGGCCTCCTCGGCGGCCTTCTGGCGGGCGGCCTTGTCGGCAGCTTCACGCTCGAGGGTCGCGGCGGCGGCGTTGCCGAACTTGTCGGCGAAGCGCTGGACGCGTCCACCGGTGTCGACGAACTTCTGCTTGCCGGTGTAGAACGGGTGGCACTCGGAGCACAGTTCGACGTGCAGCTCCGTCTTGGTCGAGTGGGTCTTGAACGTGTTACCGCACGAGCAGTGGACCGTGCACTCCACGTACTCCGGGTGGATTCCCTGCTTCACTCTAGTACACCTCCGATGGTGGCCTGGTTTCCGACCAGACCTGAGGACAGCCCGCGTAGTGTACCACCGTCCACGCGAGGGTGGGAAGAGGTCGTTACATGCCGTTTCGAACGCCTCTCGGCATCGCTGCGGCAACGAAGCGCAGGCGGGCGGGACAGGTGCCGCGACCTGCGGTACGAACTACACGAAGGAGGGGGTGATCCTCATGACATCCTGCATCGACAGGAGTCGGAGATGGCTGCGGACTCTCGCGCTACTCGCGCTCGCCGCGGCCGTCTTGCTCACAGTGGCCGCATGCGGCCGCTTCAATCGGCCACAGGAGACGCCCGCAAATGAGACCCCGGTAACGACCGAACCCGCAACGCCATCGACGCCTACAGCCACCGAGCCCACGCCAACTGCACCGGCGACCACAACTCCGCCGCCCGTCACGTACACGACCGCACGCGTGTACTTCTCGCGAGGCGAGTTCCTCGGCGTCGGGTCGCTGCGCAAGGTGGTGGCTGCGTCGCCGGCGAAGGCCGCCATGACGCAGCTCCTCGCCGGCCCGACGTCAGCCGAGAAGGCCTGGGGCCTGGGCACCACCATCCCGAGCGGGACGAAGCTTCTCGGAATCAAGATCTCGGGCGGTGTTGCGACCGTGGACCTGTCCAAGCGCTTCGAATCCGGTGGTGGGACGCTGTCCATGACGCTGCGCATCGCCCAGGTCGTGAACACTCTCACGCAGTTCAAGGGGGTCAAGACCGTCGCCTTCAGGCTCGACGGCAAGAAGGCGACCTCGATCGGCGGCGAAGGACTCATCGTGTGGCCGCCGGTTGATCGCGCGGACTACGACGGCGCTCTGCCGGCGATTATGCTTGAGAGCCCCGCGCCGGGCGCGACAATCACCTCGCCCGTGCGGCTCACAGGCTCGGCCAACGTCTTTGAGGCCGTGTTCCGAGTCAAGATAACCGACGCCGCAGGCAAGATCGTCGCCGACAAGCCGGTCAAGGCAACCTCGGGTACCGGGACTCGCGGCACGTTCGATGCCTCGATCAAGTTCACTGCAACCAAGCACGGCAAGGGATGGCTGACGGTCTACGAGCCATCAGCCAAGGACGGCTCGCCGACGAACGTGGTCAAGATCCGCGTCTACCTCTAGTGGCATGCAGCGTTCGTGCCGAGACAATCGGCTCCGAAATGCAGAAGGGCCGCCCGAATGGGCGGCCCTTCGTTGCGAACTGAAGGAGAGCGCTAGACCTCGACGCCGTTCTTGCCTTGGGCGCCCTTGGCCATACGGACCAGGAACTCCATGTTCGTCTCGGTCTGCTTGAGACCCTTGATGAGCATGTCCATGGCCCGCTCCGGGCTGTCGATGCCGTGGAGAATGCGACGCACGCCCCAGACAAAGGGGGCCTCGGCAGGCTCGAGGAGCAGCTCCTCCTTGCGGGTGCCGGACGTGATGACGTCGATGGCCGGGAAGATGCGGCGATCGGCAAGACCGCGGTCGAGGCGGAGCTCCATGTTACCGGTGCCCTTGAACTCCTCGAAGATGACCTCGTCCATCTTGGATCCGGTGTCGACCAGCGCCGTGGCGAGAATCGTCAGCGAACCGCCGTGCTCGATGTTTCGCGCAGCACCGAAGAACTTCTTCGGCGGGTAGAGGGCCTGCGAGTCGACGCCGCCGGAGAGAATACGGCCGCTCGCCGGCTGGGCGAGGTTGTAGGCACGAGCGAGACGCGTGATCGAGTCGAGCAGGATGACGACATCCTGACCGCTCTCGACGAGGCGCTTCGCGCGCTCCATCACAAGCTCAGCAACTGCGATGTGGTTGTCGGCTGGCATGTCGAACGTCGAGCTGACGACCTCGCCGTGAATCGACCGCTCCATGTCCGTGACTTCTTCGGGCCGCTCGTCTACGAGCAGGCACATGAGGTGGACTTCGGGGTTGTTGGCGGTGATCGACGCGGCGATGTCCTTGAGGACCGTCGTCTTGCCAGCCTTCGGAGGCGAGACGATCAGCCCGCGCTGGCCCTTGCCGATGGGAGCGACGAGGTCGATGGTGCGCGACGTCATGAACTCCTTGCCGTGCTCCATGCGCAGGCGCTCGTCCGGGTAGACCGGCGTGAGATCAGCGAAGCGCCGGCGGTTCCTGGATAGCTGCGGCTCGGCCTCGTTGATGAGATCGAGGCGCTGGAGCGCCGGGTACTTCTCGTTGTCCTTGGGTGGACGCACCTGCCCGCGGATGAAGTCGCCTCGACGCAACTCGTTGCGCCGGACCGCGGACATCGACACGTAGACGTCGTGATCGCCCGGGAGGTAGCCGCTCGTGCGGATGAAGCCGTAGCCTTCCGGCAGGACGTCAAGGATTCCGGAGATCTCGATGAAGCCTTCCGACTTCACCTTCGCCTCGAGAACTGCATCGATGAGCTGGTCCTTCTTCTTCAGCTCCTTGATATCGAGGCCGATCTCGGTCGCCATCGTCTTGAGGTCAGCGACCTTCAGAGCTTCGAGGTCCTCGCGCTTGATCGAGGGTTTGGGGGCTTCTTGGCCACCCTGGCTACCGCTGCCTCCGCGGCGGCCGCGCTTGCGGGGACGAGCACTCATGCGTTCTTCACTTTCTCCCAGTCGGCCAAGAACGATTCCAGGCCACGGTCGGTGAGCGGATGCTTCACCAGGTTCTTGAGCACGGCGAATGGCACGGTCGCGATGTCGGCGCCCATGAGCGCCGCCTGAGTGACGTGATTCGCCGAGCGGATCGAAGCTGCGATGACCTCGACCTGGTGGCCAAAGTCGTAGTTGTTGAGCGCGACAACGACATCGTTGAGCTGCGCGATGCCGTCCTCGGAGATATCGTCGAAGCGGCCGACGAATGGCGAGACGTAGCTGGCGCCGGAGCGAGCCGCGAGCATCGCCTGTGGCACGCTGAAGCACAGCGTCATGTTCACCTTGATGCCGCGCTCGTGCAGGGTCTTGGTGGCGGCTAGGCCCTCCGGCATCGTCGGGACCTTCACGATGAGGTTCGGAGCGAGCGCCGCAAGCTCTTCGCCCTCACGAACGATCTCGTCGCGGTGCAGGCCCACGGTCTCGCCGCTCACGGGGCCGTCGACGATCTCGCAGATGCGCTTGAGGTGGTCGTGGAAGCCCGCGAGCTTGCCGCCACAGCGCTGGTAGAGCGTGGGGTTGGTGGTGACGCCAGCCAGCACGCCCCAGCTGGCCGCCTCTTCGATCTCGGCGATGTCGGCGGTGTCGAGGAAGAACTTCACGGTGCAGCTCCCTTGTCGAAAGGACAGATTCCTGCCACGGAGACCCGCGGAAAAGGGCTGTGGCTGAAGTGAAAGGAGTTTGGCGAGAACCGCCAGATACGGGCACTATACCACACGTGAGCAGCGCGCAAGCGTCTGCGCGCACGGACTCCTCCCGATGGCTCCTACTTCGCGAGCGTGGGTACGGGCTGGGTGACCGCCCCGGACGACAGCGAGTCGAGCGGTGAAAGACGGCCGCGGATCCCGAGAAGCGTGTTGAGGAAGTCCTCGAACTTCGTACCGTCGTACTTGACCGTCTGGAACTCACCAGTGATGCCGCCGAGCTTCGCCGCGAGCTTCAACGCGTCCTGGTAGGTGCCTATCTCGTCCACCAGCCCGAGCTTCTTCGCCTGATCGCCGTTCCACGCCCAGCCGGTGGCCATCGACTCGACCTGCGAGCGCGGCAGGTTGCGACCCTGGGCAACGATATCGATGAACTGGCCATAGACGTCGTTGACGGACCCTTGGATCAGCGCCTTCTCGGCAGGGGTGATCTCGCGATATGGGCTGCCGGCGTCCTTGTACTTGCCGGCGTGGATGACGGTGAACTTCACGCCGAGCTTGGTCAGAAGCCCCGCGACGTTGGGGATCTCGCTGATCACGCCGATGCTCCCGACCGCCGAGCCGGCGTTCGCCACGATCTTGTCGGCTTGCGAGGAGACCATGTATGCACCGGAGGCAGCTACGTCGCCGACGGAGACGACCACCGGCTTCTCACACGCTTTGACGTAGGCGGCGATCTCCTCGCTGGCGGCAACGGTGCCGCCCGGGGAGTCGACTCGGAGCACGATCGCCTTGACCGAATCGTCCTTCTCGGCCTGCTCGAACTGCTCGAGGAAGCTCTCGGGGGTGATGACACCCGCAGTACCGCTGCCCGCGATGACGCCGTCGAGATGCACGACGCCGACTGCGTCGCCGAGCGCCACCGAGCCCTTTGTGTCCTTGGTGAACAGCGAGCCAAGCCATACGCAGCTGCCGCACACGGTGAAGAGCGCGACGAGAACCACGATCGCCCAGATCCAGCCACGGCGGGGCTTCTCGGGCTGGGGGATGTAGGGCGGCGGGTAGGCCGCGGGGTACTGGCCGTAGGCCGGCTGCGGGCCGGGCGCGTACGGCGGGTAGGCGGTGCCCGGAGCCGGCTGCGGTGTCGGCTGCGCTGTCGGCTGCGCTGTACCGGGTTGCGGCGTCCATCCCTCGGGCACGGGCTGCCCCTGCGGCATCTGCGGATCCGACATGCCAGTCCCCTGCCCTTCGCCTGCCGCGCGTGCGCGCGGTCGTGCCATCGCGAGCCGCGCTAGAGTACGCGCGCGCCCGCCCGATCGATTCTGAGTGCCTGTGGTGCCCTGCGCGTGCCGAGCGCACGGGTCGCGTCGGCCGCGCGCTGCGCGACCTCCTCCGCGAGGTGGTGAGCTGCCTCGTCGGTGTCCCCTGCGACCAAGCCGATCATGGTGGGCCCTGCGCCTGAAAGCGCCACGCCAGCGGCCCCGGCATCGCGCAGGATGTCGTGGACTTGCTTGAGGTCGGCCACGGCGGCGGCCCGATACGGCTCGTGCAGCCTGTCTTCGAGCGCGGCTCCGAGCAGTTCCGGCCGTCCGGTCGCAATCGATGCCGCGAGCAGCCCCGCGTGGGCGACGTTGAACGCGGCGTCGACGTGTGGAACCGCCTCGGGCAGCATGCGGCGGGCGGTCTTGGTCGACAGCTCGCCGTTCGCCACGATGACGACCGCGGCAAGCCCACGAGCCGGCTGGAAGCGTGCCGTGCGCACTCCCCCGCGCCCCGGCTCCTGCCAGCAGACGGTGAATCCGCCACGCAAAGCGGCCGCGACGTTGTCGGGATGGCCCTCGATCTCGGCCGCGAGTTCGAGGAGCCGCTGCTCTCCGAGCTCCTCGCCCACGAGCTGCTCGGCCAAGAGGATCCCGCCGACGATCGCCGAGGAGGACGAGCCAAGCCCGTTGCCGAGCGGAATGCGGTTCACACAGCCGATGGCAGCGCGCAGCTCGGGATGGCCGAGAGCCTCGAAGGCGCGGGCCATTGCCGTCGCGACGCGGTTGGTTCCGTCGGTGCGAAGCGCATCCTCGCCCTCGCCCTCGATCTCAACGCTCCACTCGGGTGCGAGTTCGGCCTCGAAGCGGTTGTGCAGGTCGAGCGCGAGCCCGAAGCTGTCGAAGCCGGGTCCGAGGTTGGCGCTGGTCGCGGGAACGAGAACGGCCGCCCCCACGCTAGAGCTCCTCGACGCGGATCACGGCTGCGATGCTGCTGACGACGTCGAGTGACTCGATCTCGGCAAGCGCAGCACGGACATCTGCCTCGCGCGCGAGGTGCGTCACGTAGACGATCTCGGCCACGCCGCCCTCGGCACGCTTCTGGATCACGGAGCCGATCGAGACGTCGTGGCTGCCGAAGACCGTCGCGACCGCAGCGAGGACGCCGGACTTGTCGGCGACATCGAGACGGACGTAGTACTCCGTCGAGAGCTGCGCCATGTCGCGGACGGGCAGGTGCTCGGTGCAGGTGCAACCGACAATCGGCGCGCATCCGGCCTGGATGCGACGCGCCACCTCGATCAGGTCGCCCACGACGGCGCTGGCCGCAGGCAACGAACCCGCGCCCTCGCCGAAGAACATCGTCTCGCCGACCGCGTCGCCCACGACGTAGATGGCGTTGTAGACACCGTTGACGCTCGCGAGCGGGTGCGAGGTGCGGATCATCGTGGGATGGACGCGCACGTCGATGCCGTCCTCCATGCGACGCGCGATCGCGAGCAGCTTGATGGCGTAGCCCATCTCGCGGGCGTAGGCGATGTCTTCCGGCGCGAGGCCTCGGATACCTTCGGTCGGAACCTGGTTCATGACCACGCGGCTGTTGAATGCGATCGACGAGAGGATCGCAATCTTGGCGGCGGCATCAAGGCCGTCGACATCGGCGGTGGGGTCCGCCTCGGCGAAGCCCTTTGCCTGTGCCTCGGCGAGCGCGGTCGCGTAGTCGAGGTTGTTCTCGGCCATGCGGGTGAGCATGTAGTTGGTGGTGCCGTTCACGATGCCCATGACGGCGGTGATCTCGTTGCTGGTCAGCGAGTGCTTGAGCGGCCCGATGATCGGGATACCGCCGCCGACGCTCGCCTCGAAGGCGATGTCGACGCCGTTTTGCTCGGCAGCGGCCATGACCTCTTCGCCGTGGCTGGCGAGCAGCGCCTTGTTCGCGGTCACGACGCTCTTGCCGGCGTTCAGCGCGTCGAGAACGACGCTGCGGGCCACGCCCGTGCCGCCGATGAGCTCGATGACGACGTCGAGCGACTCGTCCGCGATGACGTCGGACGCTTCCGTGGTGCACTTCTCGGCGGGTAGGCCGAGCTCCGTGAAACGGCTCGTGGCGCGGTCGGCGAAGCGAGCGAGTTCGATGTCGACGCCCGCGCGGCTTGCGAAGTCGGCGCGGTGGCGGTTGAGGATCTCGATGACACCCGATCCGACGGTTCCAAGGCCGATCAGGCCGACGCGAATGGTACGCATGGCAGTCCCTCCGAGGTGAGTGAGCCGCACACCAGCGTGCAGCCCCCTCATTGTAGCTGACGGCTCGCCGGGCGAATGAGAGAACCCACAGACATGTCTCACAAGGCACTCACGCGGCGCCTCGATGCTTGTCCTACCCCGAAACCTCGTTTCGCCGAGAAGATGGAGGCACGAATGAAGAAGCTCGTAGCAACCACTGCGTTGGTTCTCGCACTTGTCGCTGGAGTGGCCAGCGTTGCCAGCACCGCAACCGCCCACCCGTACAAGACCAGGGCCTGCTCGGCCTGCCACGGTTCGAGCTCGGCCGTCACGATCACGCTGACCCGCAAGTCCGCAACGACCAAGACGGTCACCTACGCGATCAAGGTCACCGGCGGCAAGGGCAAGGCCGGATGGGCCGTGATGTCCGGTACGACGAACCTCGCTCACCGGAGCTACTACACCGGCACGTTCACCGTCGCCAAGGGCAAGACCGTGAAGGTGTGGGCGGTCAAGACCGGCAGCGGTGCCAGGTACCGGTACCTCACCGTCAAGTAGCCACGCGGGTTCGCCCCCGCTGCCCGCTGGCACACACGAGGCCGCCGACTCATACGTCGGCGGCCTCGTGCTTGTTTGGACTGTGTGCGCGTGCTACTTGGACAGAAACTCGCCAAGCGCCGCGATGGTGGTTTGGAGCCGGTGCTCGTCGGTCTCGAACTTGAACCCGAGCTGTTGGTCGGCCTCCCAGACGTCGAGCGCGACCTGAGCACAGCCGCTCTCGTCAACGAAGGTGATCTGCAGATTCACATCGGGGTAGCTGCCGGTGGCCAGATGCGCCGCTCCAGAGGCATGGAAGCACGCCTCGAGCAGTTGCGCCTGGAAGAGCGCGAGCCACGTGGGCTCGCAGTCCCACAGCTCCTGAGAGAGCTGCACCCTGCCGTCGCCGGCAAGCGGCGACTCGAACTCGAGATGCCAGCGAGGCTTCCAGTCCTCGGGCTGGTCATCGGGTGTCGCGTCGATGAGTTCGAGGAACTCGCCATCGACCCCTTCGATGCGCAGGATGCTGTGTGTCACTACTCCGCCTCACACCTCATGAGATCGTCGTACGTCTCGCGGCGGACGACCCACCGCCACGACCCGTCCTTGACGAACACTACCCCCGGGCGGACCTGCTTGTTGTAGTTGCTGCTCATCGATTGGCAGTAGGCCCCCGTCGCGCACACACAAAGGATGTCCCCAACCTCGGGACACTGCAAGGGGGCGTCATTGACGACGATGTCGCCCGACTCGCAGTGCTTGCCGGCGACCGTCGCTACCATCTCGCGTGGCTCGTTGGCCTTGTTAGCGAGGACGGCTTCGTAGTGTGCGTCGTAGAGGGACGTGCGGATGTTGTCGGACATGCCACCGTCGACCGCCACATACGTGCGAATGTTCGGGATCTCTTTGATGGAGCCGACGGTGTAGAGCGTCACACCGGCATTCGCGACAATCGAGCGGCCGGGCTCGACAGCCATCGCCGGCACCGTGAGGCCGTGCTTCTCGCACTCCTCTTTGATGCCGTCGACGACGACCTTGCCGTAGTCCTTGATGGTGGAAGGCTCGTCGGGCAGGCCATAGGCGATGCCGAGGCCGCCGCCCGTGTCGAGCATGCGGACCTCAACGCCGGTCTCGGCCTTGATCTCGGCGACAAACTCGACGATGACCTCGATGGCCTTCGCGAAGCTGTGTAGCGCGAAGATCTGGCTACCGATGTGCATGTGCAGACCATCGAAGTCGATCCCCGGCAGCGCGATTGCGCGCTTGACCGCTTGCATCGCGAGCCCTTGGTTGCGACCAAAGCCGAACTTCGAGTCCTCGGCGCCGGTCATGATGAAGTCGTGGGTGTCGGCCTCGACGCCCGGAGTGACCCGGATGAGGATGCGCTGGCTCACGCCACGCTCGGTAGCCATCGCCGAGAGGCGCTCCATCTCCTCGAAGCTGTCCACGACGATGCGGCCGACGCCGGCGTCCAGGCACTCCCCAAGCTCGAGCGGCGTCTTGTTGTTGCCGTGCACGTAGATGCGCTCCATCGGGAAGCCGGCGCGCAGCGCGAACGCGAGCTCACCGCCGCTGGAGACGTCGAGGCACGCGCCCTCCTCGGCAACGAGCTTGATCATCGCAAGCGACATGAAGGCCTTGCCAGCGTAGACGACGTCGACGTCCTTCCAGTGGAAGCGGGTCCACTTCACGTACTCGGAGAGCTGGTGGCGAATCGTAGCCTCGTCCATGACGTAGAGCGCCGTGCCCGCCTTCTCAGCGAGCTTGACCGTGTCGACACCACCAATCCACAGGTGCCCGTCTTTAACCTCAGCGGTCGACGGCAGAACGGCAGCGAGATCGGCTGCCGTCTTGTGGTCGGCGACTGCGGGCGGTCGTGGTGAGGTTGGCCTTCCCATCGAGTTCCTTCCTACATCTGTTCTGGCGCGCTGACGCCGAGAAGTCCGAGCACCGTCTCGAGCGCGCTCCGCAGAGCGTCGATAACGAAGAGTCTCGCGGCGGTCAGCTCGGCGTCGTCGCTGATGACGCGGCAGAGCGTATAGAACTGGTGGAAGCTCGCCGCAAGGTCCTCGGCGTAGCGCGTGAGCCGGTGCGGAGAGAGGTCGCGGGCAGCGCCGTCGGCGACTTCCGAGAACTCCGAGAGCTTGCGCATAAGCGAAAGCTCGGCATCGGCGGTCAGGAGCGAGAGGTCGGCATCGCCTCGCACGAACTCGGCGGCAAGCGACGCGATCGTCGCGTGCTTCTCGGCGACTTCGTCGCCTGCGGCCTTGCGCAGGATCGAGCAGATCCGAGCGTGCGCGTACTGCACGTAGTAGACGGGGTTATCGGCGGACTGGGTTCGCGCGAGTTCGATGTCGAAGTCGACGGGCTGGTCCGTGCTCCTGCGCAGGAACCAGTAGCGCGCCGCGTCGGGGCCCACCTCCTCGAGGAGCTCCTCGAAGGTCACCATCTCGCCGGTGCGCTTGCTCATGCGAACGGCTTCGCCGTTGCGAAACAAGTTCACGAGCTGGCCGATGACGACGTCGAGCTGGCCCTCGTGCCCGAGTGCCGCGCACGCCGCCTTCATACGAGCGACGTAGCCATGGTGATCGGCGCCCCAGATGTTGATGACACGGTCGAAGCCGCGGTCGAACTTGTTCTTGTGATACGCGATATCGGCGGCGAAGTAGGTGTAGGCGCCGTCGGCCTTGATGAGCACGCGGTCCTTGTCGTCGCCGAAGTCCGTCGAGCGGAACCACAGCGCGCCTTCGTGCTCGTAGATGTAGCCAGCCTCGCGGAGCGCCTCGATCGCGCGCACCACAGCGGTCTGGCCGCCAGCACTCTCCTCGTGCAAGGTGCGCTCCGAGAACCAGACGTCGAAGTCGACACCCATACCGTGCAGCACGTGCTTGAGATGCTCGAGCACGGCGACGTACGCCTGCTCCTTGAAGTGCGCCTCGCGCTGCTCGGCGGCGGCATCACGCCACTTCGAGCCCTCCTCGGCGAAGATCTCGGCGGCGATCTCGGCGATGTAGGCACCCTGATACCACTCGGGCTCGAACGTCACCGTCTCGCCGCACAACTCGAGGTACCGTGCCGAGACGGACTTCGCGAAGATCTCCATCTGAACGCCGGCGTCGTTGATGTAGAACTCGCGCTCGACGCTCCAGCCAGCGTGCTCGAGCACGCGCGCCATGGAGTCGCCGAGCGCCGCCCACCGGCCGTGCCCGACGTGCATCGGCCCGACCGGGTTCGCCGAGACGAACTCAACCTGCACGCGTTTGCCGACGCCACTCGTGCCGCGGCCGAAGTCGCTACCCTGCTCGCGCGCCTCGACAAGCACACGCTGCAGCGCATGAGCGGAGAGGCGGATGTTGATGAAGCCCGGGCCCGCGATCTCGAGTGCGTCGATGTCGGGATGCCCGGCCATGTGCGAGGTCACGATCTCAGCGACCGCACGCGGGTTCATGCCCGCGGCCTTTGCGCTGCGCAGCGCAACCGTCGTCGCCCAGTCGCCGTGGGACACGTCGCGCGGGCGCTCGAGTGCCGGGTCGGGTATCTCGGCGAGGGGGAGCTCGCCAGCCGCGATGGCTTGGCGAACCGCGTCGGCAACGAGCACCGAGATTGCGTCTTTCACGAATCGGAACCTTTCGCTGATGCATTCGGGTGAACACAGCACGATACCCGATACGCACGAGCGCGGGCAAAAGGCACAGGTCAGCGTGGTGGCTTCAGGCTAGAACTTGAAGTAGAGAAAGGGGCTGAACGAGCCGACGACCATCATGACGGCCGAAAGCGCGATGACAGCGACACCGCCAAGGTCGAGGAACCAGCCGAGAACCGGCCGCTCCGTCAGGCGCAGCCACGGTGCCTTGTACCACGGCACCGAACCGATGATGGCCGCTACGAACACGACGATGTAGACGGGCTGCACGATGCGCATCATCACGAACGTGGTCGCAAGCCCGCTCCCGGACAGGCCCACCATCGCCCCCAGCACCTGACCAGCGCCTGTGATCGTCGGGCTCATGAAGAAGACCCACCCGACGATGACGACGAGGAGCGTGTAGGCGTGGCTGACGAACCTGGGCAGCTTCGCAAGCCAGCCAGAGAGGAAGAACTTCTCGAGCATGAGCATCACGCCGTAGTACACGCCCCATGCGACGAAGGTCCA
>Ga0079306_1000722_pt1 | contig 26917 bp, 27 predicted proteins | sample Methanotroph_Enr_FD_79181 | JGI IMG/M metagenome (GOLD analysis project Ga0079306, IMG submission 79181) | Enriched soil microbial communities from Old Woman Creek wetland in Ohio, USA - Methanotroph_Enrichment_5 | ecosystem: Environmental > Terrestrial > Soil > Wetlands | place: USA: Ohio...
CCAGGTTAGCAAAAGCTCCTCGGAGGACGAGGCTTGCGTAAGCGCCGAGTCCGAGAGATGCAGGCGCGCGCACGGTGTGCGCGACGCCGGTTTTGCGTTCTGGCCCCTGCGGTAGGCCCCCGACTTCGCATCTCGCGGTCCGATCCGCACGGTAGGCCGCCCAGAATTTCAGTCACGTTAAGTTGTTAAGGATTAATACTATGCCTCACTTCAAGATTCTGCACAATGATAAGGAAACCGCGGCGCGCGCGGCGGTGGTGAAGACCAACCGCGGGCTGATACATACGCCGGTGTTCATGCCGGTGGCCACGCAGGGGACGGTGAAGGCCGTCTCGCAGCGGGACCTGGCCGAGATGGAAGTCGAATGCCTGCTCTCCAACACCTACCACCTCTACCTGCGCCCCGGCCTGCCCACGCTCGAGAAATTCGGCGGCCTTAACGGCTTCATGAACCATCCCGGCCCCGTCCTCACCGACTCCGGCGGGTACCAGGTCTACAGCCTCAGCAAGCTGCGCAAGATCACCGACAACGGCGTGCACTTTTCCTCGCACATCGACGGCAGCCCGCATTTTTTCACGCCGGAGAAGGTCATAGACTACCAGTCCTCGATAAACTCCTCCATCTGGACCTGCCTCGACGTCTGCGTAAAGAACCCGGCCTCCCGCGAAGATGCGACGGACGCCCTCAGGAAAACGCAGCGCTGGGCCGAGCGGTCCAAGGCCCACTTCATCGAGAAGACCAAGGAGATGGAACCTGCGAAGAAGCCGCTGTTCTTCGGCATCATACAGGGCTCGATCTATACCGACCTGCGGGCGGACGCCGCAAAGCACATGGCCGACCTCAACCCCGACGGCTTCGCGCTGGGCGGCCTCTGCGTCGGCGAGAGCAAGACGCAGATGATGGATTCGCTCGCCGCGATCATGGAGAACCTCCCGAAGGGGAAGCCGGTCTACTTCATGGGCCTGGGCTCGCCTCTCGACATCTGGAACTCGGTGGAACTGGGCGTGGACATGTTCGACTGCGTGCTGCCCACCCGCAACGCCCGCAACGGCCAGGCCCTCACGTCGCGCGGCCGGTTCTACGTCAAGAACGCGGCCTACAAGAACGACGACTCCCCCCTCGACCCGGATTGCGACTGCCACTGCTGCCGCAATTATTCGCGCGGCTACCTGTCCCATCTCTTCAAGGCCTCGGAACTGCTGGTGAACCAGCTGATCTCCATCCATAACCTGCGCTTCCTTATAAAACAGACCAAGATCATGCGGCTGGCGGTCGCCGCCGGAACCTTCAAGCAGGCGAAAAAAGATTTCCAGAACGCGTACAGCGAGGAATGCATGAAGAAAGACAAGTAGTATTTGCTATAATTAATTTTTAATAAGTATACGACGGAGGATTTATGAACCAGAACGCAGCCTTCATGCAGCTCGTCCCTTTCGTGGCCGTGGCCGTAATATTCTATTTTCTGCTTATCCGGCCCCAGCAGAAGCAGCTGAAAGAAACCAAAAAGATGCTGGAAGCCCTCAAGCCCGGCGACAAGGTCATAACCCGCGGCGGCATGATAGGCGTTATCGCCTCCGTAAAAGAAGACGAAGTGGAAGTAAAGATCGCCGAAGGCGTAAAAGCGGTCTTCACCCGCAGCGCCGTCGGGGCGGTCGTGAACAACCAGGGCAAGTAACTCAAACAAGGAGCATTTGCAAATGAATAAATTACACTGGAAGATAGGCACCATCCTGGGCCTCCTTATCCTTTCCATCTACCTGCTGTACCCCACCGTGGAATGGTATAGCAAGACCAGCGACGAAAGGGCCAAATCCGAAGCCATGCGCATGCGCCCTAAGCGCATCCTGAACCTGGGCCTGGACCTGAAAGGCGGCACCCATCTGCTGCTCGAGCTGGACGTTGAGAAGCTCGACAAAAAAGAAAAGCTTAACGACGCCATGACCCGCGCCATCGAGATCATCCGCAACCGCGTCGACCAGTACGGCGTGGGCGAAACCCCCATCGCCCGCCAGGGCGAGCGCTGGATCTCCGTCGACCTGCCCGGCATCTCTGACACGGCCGAGGCCGAGAACCTTATCGGCAAGACCGCCCTCCTGGAATTCCGGCTGGTCAATACCTCCGCCGAGGCCCAGGCCGTGCTCTCCAAGGTCGACGCCATGAGCGAGCCCCCCTTCGACAAGAAAGGCGCGCTCGTCCCCGAGATCGCCAAGATCATGCCCAAGGGCAATATCCTCTGCAAGTCCGCCCCCGGCCCCGAAGGCGAGAGGGCCCGCTACTACGTGCTGGAAGATACCGTCCCCGTGACCGGCGCCTACCTTGAAAGCGCCCGCGTGGAAACGGACCGCCAGTTCGGCACCCCCAACATCGGCTTCACCTTCAATAAAGAAGGCGGCACGCGGTTCGAGAATTTCACAGGCGCCAACGTCAACAAGTTCCTGGCCATAGTGCTGGACGGCGTCGTGCACTCGGCCCCCGTGATAAAAAGCCGCATAGGCGGCGGCTCGGGCATTATCGAAGGCAACTTCTCCATGGAGGAGGCCCGCAACCTGGCCATCATCCTGCGCGCCGGCGCCCTGCCCGCCCCGGTCACCATAATAGAGAAGCGCGTGGTCGGCCCCGGCCTCGGCGAAGACTCGATAAGGAAAGGCCTTACCTCCTCCCTTGTCGGCTTCCTGCTGGTGGTCGTCTTCATGCTGATCTATTACAAGGGCGGCGGCTTCATAGCCGACACCGCTCTGGCGCTGAACTTCGTGTTCCTGCTGGCGGCCATGAGCTACTTCGGCGCCACGCTGACGCTGCCCGGCATCGCCGGCATGATCCTGTCCCTGGCCATGGCCATAGACGCGAACGTGCTGATCCTGGAACGTATGCGCGAAGAGATGCATCTTTCCAAGCCGATCGCGATGATAATCCCGACCGGCTACGACAAGGCCTGGAGCGCCATCCTGGACTCCAACGTGACCACCTGGATCGCGGCCATCTTCCTGTTCCAGTTCGGCTCAGGCCCCGTGAAAGGCTTCGCCGTGACGCTGACCATCGGTCTGCTGGTCGGTATGTTCACCTCGGTCTTCGTGACCAGGGTGATCTACGAATTCTGGCTCACCTCTAACCCCAAGGAGCTCAGCATATGATGACACTGCTTCCTAAAACCAACATCGACTTCGTGAAGAAACGCTTCATTTTCTTCACTATCTCCGGACTGGTGACGCTGACCGGGATAATCTCCCTCTTCGTCAAAGGCCTGGACCTGGGCCTGGACTTTACCGGCGGCACGCTGATACAGGTAAAATTCGAGAAGCCCATCGAGATCTCCGCCGTCCGCGCGGCGCTGAAGAGCGCCGACATAGAGGCCGGGATACAGGACTACCCCGGCCAGAACTCCTTCGCCATAAAAGTAAAAGGCGCGCAGGAGAAGGTCAACGAGATCGCCGACAAGATCGGAGCCGCGCTGAAGGCCATCCCCGGCAACTCCTATGCCGAGGAGAAGAGGGACTACGTGGGACCCGTGGTGGGCCGCGACCTGAGCAAGAAAGCCATCTTCGCCATCCTGCTCTCGATGTTCGGGATCATCGTCTACATAGCGTTCCGTTTCTCCAACCCGGTCTGGGGCACCGCCGGCGTCATCGGCATCATGCACGACGTCTTCGTGACCCTGACCGCCATGTCACTGGCCGGCCGCGAAGTGGACCTGGTGGTGGTGGCGGCTTTCCTTACGATCGCCGGTTACTCCATCAACGACACCATCGTCATCTTCGACCGCATGCGCGAGAACATGAGGAACTTCCCCAAGATGCACATGGGCGAGCTGATCAACCTGAGCATCAACGAGTGCCTGTCGAGGACCATCATCACCACGATGACGGTCTTCGTCACCGTGCTGGTCCTTTACCTCTTCGGCGGGACCGGGATCAATAATTTCGCGTTCGCCATGCTCATCGGCACGATCACCGGCGTGTACTCGACCATATTCATCTGCTCCCCCATCGTTTATCAGTGGGAGCACCGCCCCAAGTAAGGCAAAGAAACAGACGGAGCTGAAGTGAGAAAGATAAAGAAGTTCAAGATCCCGGTGTACTCCTACGAGGTGCTGCGCAAGGCCCGCAAGCATAAGCTGGACCTTGCCGCAGCCGGACTGCCGGACGAGGCCGCCGTGCGCGAGCACGCCGCGTCCCTCGCCTCGGCCCTCGAGCCCGCCGTGGTTTTCGAATATCTCCCCGCCGAAGACGAGACCGGCGCCAAGATCAACGGATCTTCGCGCCGGCCGCTTACCGTCGGGATACTTACTCTCGGCAAAAGCTTCGAGGACAAGCTGGCCAACCCGGTCGACGAAACCCACGACCGCCTGGGCCGCATAGCGGCGCAGGTCTTCATGCAGACCGCGGTCGGCGTTACTTCGGACCTGGCCGTGCGGGAAGCGGAGCCCGAGGGTTTCGAGCTGGGCCAGGCCATTTACATAGCCGCCTGCCCCGAGCCGGAGCTGCCCCCCGAAGAAGCCACGGCGGTCCCGCTTTACGAGAACGAGCTTATCAAAAGCCTCTTCGAGCGCCTGGAGGCTTCGAAGATAGGCGTTACGTTCGACGGCGCTTTCTCCCCCAAGTACTCCGCCGTCTTCGCCCTGCCCTGGCTCTCGAAGAAAAAGAAAAAAGCCGGCGCGGCCTCCAAGAAATAACGCTTCGGTCCTACCCTTCATGGGCCACATACTTCTGCTAATTTACAGTCTGCTCGCGCCGGTCATCGCCGGCCTTTACGCCGTTTTTTTCGTCTTATCCCCCCGCCGGTCGCTTATGAAAGCCCTGGGCGGCGAGCTTAAAGAACGCCTCGCGCTCTCCCTTCCCGCGCTCCCCGCAAGGCCCGTCTGGGTGCACGCCGCCTCGATGGGCGAGGTAAAAGCGGTCTCAAAACTCGCTCCTGAACTGGCCGCGCTTTTTAAAGCCCCGCTGCTTATGACTTCCTCCACCGCCGCCGGCCGCGCCGAGGCCGCGCGCCTGGGCTCCGAAGCGCGCCTGGCCCCGCTCGATTTCTACCCCCTCGCCGCGGCCTTCGTCAACGGGACCCGCCCGCTGATGCTCGTTCTGGTCGAGACCGAGATCTGGCCGGCCACTTTGTACGCCGCGGCCAACGCAGGAGTGCCTGTCTTCATGGTGAACGCCAGGATCTCGGACAAAACGGCCTTGCTGTACCGGGCGCTGGGGCCGCTCTCCCGGCTGGCCTTCTCCGGGATAAAGCAGGTGCTGGCCCAGACGGAGCAGGACGCGGAAAGGTTCCGCAAGCTGCCGGGGCTGAAAAACAAGGTTTCCGTTACCGGGAATTTAAAATACGATCTGCTGGCCTCCTCCGCCTCGGGGCAGGATAAGGTCAAAGAGTTCCTGGACGCTTCGGATTGGGGAAATTCCCCTATTTTTGCCGCCGGCAGCACCCACCCCGCCGAAGAGCCGATAGTGATCGCAGCCTGGCTGGAGGCTAAAAAGAAAACCCCCGCCCTCAAACTTGTGCTGGTGCCGCGCCACCCCGAGAGACTCGCCGAATCCGAAGCGGCCCTGAAAAGCCAGGGCGTAGCTTTCATGCGCTGGTCCGATCCCGTAGTCCCCGAGCAGACGGACTGCCTGCTGGTGGACGCCATGGGCCTGCTGCAGGCCTTCTACGCGATCTCCAGGGTCTGTTTCGTGGGCGGCACGCTGGACGACACCGGCGGACATAACCTCCTGGAGCCCGCCCTGTTCGTCAAACCCGCGCTGTTCGGGCCCAATTTCAAGAACGCGCGTCATGCCGGCGAGACCCTTTTAAACAAGAAAGGCGGCTTCCTTGCGGAAACCGCCCCTCGGATGGCTGAAACCCTCAGCCTGCTTTTAACCGACCCCGCCGCGCTCAATGACGCCCGGGTCAACGCCGCAAAAACCCTCGTCTTCCTCCAAGGCGCCACCGCCAAAACAGTGGCCGCCATCAGCGCGGTTCTATCCCCTAATTAGATCAGCAGGCCTTTACGGATTGCAGGGCGCGTCCGTGACGTTGGTTAACACGCCCTTATCGTATGTAAGCTTACGGCAGGCCTGGACGGGATCGGTCGACTTCGCCACGGTGAAGATAACCGACTGCCCTGCGACAAAGAGCACATTGCCGGTCCCGTTACCGATCAGAACGTTGTTGGCCGTGAGCGTCGCCAGGCCGGTACCCCCATGGTCTGCAGCCACCGCGCCGCTGGCTGAGGTGTTTATAGCGTTGATCGCGCTAAGGCCTGCCGCTGCGGTGTTCGCCAGCGCATTGGCTGTCGTCGCGGTAGTAGCCGTGTTGGCGTTGCCGCTGATGCTGATTCCGGCCGTACCTGCGTTGATATTTGCCGCCGTGAGATTTGTCAGGTTGGCTCCGCTGATCGCGGGCAGGGAAGCGATCGTCGTCGCATTTCCGACGCTTGTCACCTGCCCTGTGAGGTTGGCGTTCGTTGTTACCGTCGCGGCGTTGCCGCTGATGCTGATTCCGGCCGTACCTGCGTTGATATTGGCCGCCGTGAGATTTGTCAGGTTGGCCCCGCTGATCGCGGGCAGGGAAGCGATCGTCGTCGCATTTCCGACGCTTGTCACCTGGCCCGTGAGGTTGGCGTTCGTTGTTACCGTCGCGGCGTTGCCCGTTATGCTGCCGGTGAGCGTTCCGGTAAGGCCGCCGCTAAAAGTTTGGGCGCCTGTCCAGGTGTTAATGTTGCCAAGATTTATCCCCAACTGACTAAGACCAGTGCCGTTGCCGGAAAGAGTCGAGTCCCGCGACACCGTCTGACTGCCCCAGTCATCACCTATCCCGGAGCCCGAGATAGACTTCCAGGTCCCGTTACCGCTGGCGTCCGAAGCAAGCACGTAATTATTATTGCCCCCGCTGGTCATCTGGAAGGTGGTGGTTTTTATCCCGCCGGTCACGTCAAGGGTCGCGGTGGGCGCCGCGTTGTTTATGCCGATGCGCTTGAGGAGGGTGTCGACGTCGAGGATATTGGTCGTTCCGTCCGCCTTCCTGATCTGGAACGCCGTGGCGCTGTCCCCCCCCACAGGCTTTAAGTACGCGGTGGTAACGCCAGCGAACTGGGGTACCGCAGTCGTATCTATATTCTGGGGCAGGGAGAGCGTTATCCTCCCGGGGCCGTTCGCAACGATTACCTGGCTGGCGGTTCCAGCCAAGGTGCCGGTCGACGGGGCGCCGGCTCCGTCGCCGATTATGAGCCCGCCGGCTCCCAGCGTGGGCAGGACTCCTACCGCCGAAGCGTCGTTGCCGAAAAGCAGGCCGCCGGCGGCAAGAGTGTTCACGCCTGTGCCGCCGTTGGGCACGGCAAGGGGATTGGTCAGGGTGAGCGCGCTGAAGGTCGGGCTCGCCAGGGAATCAATGTCCTGCGGCAGGGAAAGGCCTATGCTGCCGTCGCCGTTCGCCACAGTGATCTGGTGGAGGGTGCCGGTCATCTGGGCGAGCGCCGGCGCGCCGGCGGTTTTACCGATGAGCAGCTGACCCTGGGTGGGCCTCAGGGTCACCCCGATGTCCGAAGCCCCGTTGCCCAAAAGTATGCCGCCCGCGGTAAAAGTGTTGCCCCCCGTGCCGCCCCGGTCCACGTTGATGATGACCCCGTCCCAGGTGGCGTTGGCGCCGCCGCTGCCGACCACGCCGAGATTAGAGATCCGGGCGGTAGTGCCGGTGCGGAGGGCGCCGCTCGCGTTGATATCGCCGGTGACGTCGAGGCTGTAACCGGGGCTGTCATTGCCTATCCCCGTCCGTTTGCCTGTGCCTGTGGAAAGGTAGACGTTGCCGCCGACCCTCAGGCTGGAAAGCTTCACCTCGGAAACGGAACGCTGGAGAAGTTCGCCGTCGAAAGCGATGTTCCCGCCTACCACCAGGTCCTCGACGGAATCGTTGCCGTAGGGGTTCACGGGCGTGCCCAGCACCAGGTCCCCGCCGCGCACGTTCAGCCTGGCCACGGGGCTGAGGGTGCCTATGCCGATGTTGCCGCCGGATTTAAGCACGAGGCCGTCCACCGCGCCCGCGCGCAGGATCACGTCGCCGCCGTTGATCTGGTCGGCGTCGGACTGCACGACGGCGTTGCCGTTCGTGGAGATGCCGGAGGCCGAGGTGGCGCTGCTGGTGGCCATGCTGGAGCCGTCAGGGAAGATCAAAGCGTTGCCGGCGCCGGAGATGCGGAGGTTGCCGTCCACGGTGAGCCGCCAGTTGGGATTGGAAACCGCGGTGCCTATTCCCACTATAGCGTCGGCGGAACTTACGAAGATGGCCGGCGTTCCGGCGAAGCCGGTGGAGATCCAGACCACGCTGTTCTGTATGCGGTGGTAGGTGGAATCGGTCAGCGTCCTCGTCTTGCCGTTTATCACCAGCGCGAGGTTGGGCCCGTCCTGCGTTTCGAAGCGCGCCGACTCCGCCGCGCCGCGGTAAAAGTTGAGCTTGGCGTTGGCCGCGGCCCCGCCCACCAGGTAAGCCATGGCGTTGTCGTTGGGGAACGCGTCCAGGTTGTCCCCGACCTGCAGGTACCGGGAGCCGGCGAAATCGAAGTTCAGGACTCCCGCGCCGAGGCGGTTGGCGGCCAGGATGTCGCTTGAAACCGTCACCTGGCCGAGGAAGGTGTTGACCCCGGTGAAAGTCTGGGATGAGGATTTATAGGCGGGGATGCCTGCCATCGAGCCTATCCCGCCGGTGACCAGCAGGTCGCCGTAGATCTTGCTGTCACCGTAAATAGTCGTGCTGGTAAGGTAGACCTGTTTATTGTCGCCGTTGGCCCTGAAGTCGCCGTTCACCCGCACGTCGCCGGAGAACGCCGCGGTGGCGGCTTCCACGCCGAAGTCGGCCCTGACGCTGCCGCGCACGTGGAGCTTTTCGCGGGGCGTGTTGGTGCCTATGCCGACGTTGTAGGAATTGGTCTGCTGCAGCAGCAGGTGGGTGTTGTTCTGCGCGCGCACCTCGTTGGCGAGCCCGGTCCAGTCGCCGGCGTAGCCGCCGATAGAAACGGCGCCCCCGCGGACTCCCGTATTGGAGCGCACATCGCCCGCGACGTGCAGGCTGGAAGCGGGGGCGGCCAGGCCGATCCCCACTCTGCCGTCGGAATTGATGCGCATCTTTTCCGCGGCGTCGGAGGTGAAGGTTATGACGTTGTCGACTTCGCCGAGGGAGATGGACTCCAGGTTCGCGCCCGTTACCTTGCCGCCGCTGACCGACAAGTCGCCGTTAATGTTGACTTCGCCGTCTAGCGTCCGGTCGGTTATGCCTTCGTTGCCTACGAACAAAGCGCCGTTGACGTCGAGTTTCCCCATCGGGGTCTTCGTGTTTATCCCGAAATCCCCGTTGTTCATGATGCGGGCCTTTTCGGCGGCCCCGAACACGCTGCCGATGCCGAACAGGATATTGCCTGAGCCGTTGCTGTCGTTATCGGCTATCACCGACGCGTCCATGGAGTTGGTGATGGCGCCGCCGTAAGCGGTGCCGATCTCGGCGGTGGTCATGAAACTGCCGCCGGGGAATCTGAGCACGCCGCCGTTGATCATTTCTATGTCGCCGTCCACGGTCAGCTTGGTTCCCGGCCGGATGGTGCTGCCTACGGCCACGCTCGAGCCCGGCGCCGAGGCCAGGTAGACCTGGTAGGCGGCGGTCAGCGTGGTGACTTCGATGCCCGCCCCGTCTTCCAGCTTCTTCGCGACGAGCGCGTAAGCCACGCTGTTCAGCGGCTCGCGCGGGCTGAGGGTATCGCTCTCCACCTGCACTTCGAGATAAAGCGTAAAGCCGCTCGTGAACAGATCGAGGGGCGGGGTCAGGTCCGCGCTGAAAATACCCTGCGCCGCCTGCACCACTATTTCCGCGCTCTCCCACACGCACGGCTGCCCCGACGCGCCGCAGCCGGAGCCGCCGGTATTGGAAGCGGTGGCAGAATTGAACAGGCGGAAGCGGAGGTGTACCGGCCCGGTGATAGGGGCGTTGTCCCGCTCCAGGCGGCCCTGGTAGTTTATCTTGCCGGGCACGCTTCCCGTGGTTATTATCGCGGCCTGGGCCGCTAACGGCAGCAGCAAAGCCGCCGCGGCGGAGAGTATAAATTTTTTCATAAAGAGCACCTTTGGACCGCTTTTATTTGACCACAACTATTTTCCCCGTCTTGCTCGAGCCTTCCCCCGTCACAACGTAGAGGTAGAGGCCGCTGGCCACTTTCGAGCCGGAACCGTTGCGCAAGTCCCAGCCCACGCTGTCGATATTGCTGTTTTTCTCTATGGTCCGGACTTTTTCGCCGGAGATGGTGAAGATGTTTATGACCGCTTTCAGGGTAAGGCGCGTAAAGGTTATGCCGTTGCAGCCTTTGGCGATAGTGCAGGGGTTGGGGTAAACGTGCGCGGTGGCGACGTCAAGCTGCGGCGGCCGCCACGAATTCACTATCCCCCAGTTGACGGTATAGCGTCCGCCGGAGAGCGCGCCGTAGCCCAGCTGCCCCGTGCTGCCTAAAAGCGAATAGGCGCCGCCCGTTTTGGGGACCGTATTCCCGATAGTGGCCTGCTCGCTTATCATTATCCTGTACACGCGGGAAGTTATGTACGCCGAGGTATAGTTGTACAGTCCCCCCGTGGCCAGGATGGCGAAAAGAACCGCGGCGGCCGGCTTTATACGCATATTATATAGATATATCAAAAACCACGTCTTGTCAATGTCATTTAAGTTAACTTTTTGTTACAGCCGCGCCGGTTTTAAGAGGGGCGGTCAGCCAGCGCCTGGCCAGGATGAGGGTCAGCGGAGTGATACAGGCGATAAGGGCGTAGATGAACCACATGCTGGAGCTGTCCTGGGGGCCGGAGGCCGGCACGAAGAAAGACAGGACTTTCCCCGAGTAAAGCCCGGTCGTGAACTTTGCCAGGAACCAGGGGATGCCGGCCAGGCCCATATAAGCCCCCACCCTGCCGGCCGGGGCGATGTCGGCCACGTACTCCAGGAACCGCGAGGACCAGACCGCCTCGCCGAAAGAGAACAGGATAACGTAGGCCAGGAGGGCGGTGAGGTTGGGGCCCGGCACCAGCAGGAAGGTCGTTACCGCGGAAATACCGGTGCCGATTATCATCATGGTCACCACGCTGACGCGGCTGGTGAAAGCCGCTATCAGCGGCACGAAGATCACGATGATGATGGGGTTCAGCGCCGTTATCCACTCGTACTTGGCGCCTACCGCGGCGGGGTAACAGCGCATGATGTAGTCGGGCATGGTCAGCCACTGGTGGGCGAAAAGGGTCCGCACCGGGAGCAGGGCGAAAATAAAGAACATGAAGCGGGCGTCCAGGAACGGGAGTTCCTTCATGCTTTCGAGGAAAGTTTTGGGCTTCGCGTCCTTCGCCGCCGGCGCGTCGACGGTCATCCGGTCGCGCTGCTCCACCTTTTTCGTGAAGAACCCGACGTTGATAAGCAGCATCAGCAGCGTCGCGGCCGTGCACATCCAGAAGACCCCCGTGATGCCCAGGCCCCGCCCCATGATCTCGTGGCCGCCGACCTTTACGAACGCCCCGCTGGTCCTGATGTAGGGAGAAACGAAGCTTTCCATCACGATGCCGAGGTTCATGATAGCGTACAGGATGCTGTAGCTCATGGTCGCGGTGCGCGCGTCGGTATATTCCTTGACCCCGGCGTAAAGCGCGGGCTGGATGACGCCCTCTCCGAAAGCGGCGAGCAGCAGCCCGGCCCAGCACAGCAGGAAGGACGGGGAGAGCGGGAGGTGGTAGCCGAACAGCGCGAGGGAGGCCAGCGGGACGGAGGAAAGCCCCGGCGAGAGCACCAGCAGCAGGCGCCCGCCCAGCAGCATGACCAGACAGAGGGTGAGGGCGCGCCTGACGCCGATGCGGTCGGAGACGAAACCGCCGAAAAACATGAACAGGGTGACAAAACCGGTGAACCAGGACACGCTCAGGCTGACCAGGTCGTCGGGCATGCCAAGGCCCTTGAGCCCCAGGAACAGCGTCATCAGGTTAAGGATGCCGAAGTAGGCGATGCCGTCCCCGAAATTCACGACGTTGACGAGCCAGAAGCCTTTCGAGGCCTTAAACAGCAGCTTGAGGATTTCTTTGAGAGGGAGCTTTTCTTCCTGTTCTGCCATTAGAAGTGTTCCTTTCGTGGAGAGCTAATTTCATAAATGATATAATTTTTTATCAATGGTTGATACACTAAAGAACAACCCGAAGATACTGGTCATCAGGATGTCCTCGCTGGGGGACATCATCCTGACCGCTCCCGTTTTCCGCAACCTGAAGGCGAAATGGCCCCGGGCGCGCCTGGAGATCCTGGTGAAGCCGCAGTTCCTGGAAGCGGTTTCGAAGAACGCTTTTATAGACCGGGTGATCCCATTTTCCGGCTTTTCCGCCGCGCTCAGCGTCATCAACGAAGCGGCCTACGACGTAATAATAGACCTGCACGACACCCCCCGCAGCCGCCTGCTCTGCGCTCTCGCCCGCGCCCCCTTGAAACTCCGCTACCGCAAAGCGGCGCTCTCGCGAAGGCTTTTCGTCGGGCTGCGCATCCCCAGTCCCGCGCTGGAAAAGCACACCCTGGACCGCTACCTGGAACCCCTCGCCGCGCTGGGCGTGCCGGTGGTCTCCCACGGCCCGGAGCTGGGCGACTGGACCACTCCCGGCGGAAAAAAACCCGTGCTGAAAGCCGGGCCGCTCAGGCTCTGCCTGCTGCAGACAGCTTTCCTCGGCGACTGCGTGCTTACGCTGCCGCTGCTGAAGAAAATGCGCGAGATCCTGCCCGAAGCGGCCGTATCCGTGGTCACGCGACCGGAGACGGCCGATATCTTCTCCGCCTCGGGGCTGGCCGCGGAGATAATAGAGGACAGGAAAAAGACCGCGGCCTCCGGCCTGGCCGAATTCAGCCGCCTCGTCCGGGAACTGCGCGAAAGGAAATTCGACGCCGTGATCATCCCGCACCGCTCGCTGCGCAGCGCCCTCCTGGCCTGGCGCGCCGGCATCCCCGTCAGGGTGGGCTTCTCCTCCAGCGCCGGGAGCCTTCTGCTTACGCACAAAGTGCCTTTTTCCTGGCTGCTGCACGACGTGGATCGGAACCTGGCTTTGCTTTCCCCCCTGGCTGAAAACCTCAAGGCGGCTTTTCCGGGTTTAAGCCGCGACGCCGGGACGCCGTATAAACCCGGTGACGGCGTAACGGTCGGGATAAACGCCGGCTCGGCCTGGCCCACCAAGCGCTGGCCCGCGCAGAAATGGGCCCGCCTCATAAAGAAGCTCGCCGCCGCACATGGAGGCAGGGTGCTCATGGTGGGAGGCCCGGACGAGAAGGACTGGAACGCGGAGATAGAGCGCCTGGCCGGCCCGGAGCACTGCCTGAACCTTACCGGCAAGACCAGCATGCCCGAGCTGATGGAAGCTATCCGCCCGCTCAAGGTTTTCGTCTCCAACGATTCAGGGCCTATGCACATCGCGGCGGCGCTGGGCGTGCCGGCCGTCGGCATCTTCGGGCCGACCACCCGCGAACTGGGCTTTTTCCCATACGGGCCCGGCAACAGCGTGATCGAAACGCCGCTGGCCTGCAGGCCCTGCGCGCTGCACGGTTCGAAAAAATGCCCCCGCGGGCATTTCCTCTGCATGCGCCTGCTCACCGTAGAGCAGGTCTTTGACGCCGTGCAGGAGAAGGCTTGCGGGAAGCCGGCAAAGCGGGCGCCCCGGAAGCGGAAACAGGAAATTCTATGACCCTAACCTTATCTATCGCCGGGATCTTGCTGCTCGCCGGCTTCGCTGTCAGCGCGCGCTGGACCTGGTGGCGCCATGTAACGCCGGGGCTGAAAGTTCTCTGCTACCACAAGATCGGCGTCCCCCCGCCCGGCTCAAAGCTTAAAGAGCTCTGGGTGAGTCCCGCGAAGTTCCGCTCGCAGGTGAAATACCTCCTGGACCAGGGCTACTCCACCCTGCTTTTCTCGGACCTCAAGAAGCTCCACGATGCCGGCTCGCCGCTGCCCGAAAAGGCGGTGCTTATAACTTTTGACGACGGGTATGAGAATAATTACCTGCACGCCTGGCCGATACTGAAGGAGTTGGGGGCTAAGGGCAACATCTTCGTGGTCTTCAACACCATGGCCAAGGTGAACCTCTGGCATAACCCCGCGTCGGAGGCCTGGGTGAACATGGCCACCCCGGCGCAGCTTAAAGAGATGCAGGACAGCGGCGTGATGGAATACGGTTCACACACCATGAACCACCCCCATCTCTCCGCCCTGAAACTTGAGGACGCGGCCTGGGAGATGGCCGAATCCAAGCGGCAGCTCGAGGCGGCCTTCGGCAGGGAGATGTGCGCCTTCGCTTATCCCTACGGCGACGGCGCTTATGCGCCCGCTATCAGGGAAAAAGCCCTGGAAGCCGGCTACACTTTCGATTTCAGCTTCAAACAGGGGATCACGCCGTGGCCCTGGGACCGGAAGAATACCACCATCGACAGGCTCTTCATACGCGGCGGCGACAATAACTGGGACCTGGCGCTGCAGCTGACCCGCGGCGCTTCCCGGCTGTAAAGCGCCGGACCGGCGCCCTCTCTTTTGTATAATAAGTGCTGCGAGGTATAAAAACAATGAACGATCTAGGCATAGGCAAACTTGTGAGCGAACTTGCGATGACCAACACCGAGCTCTGGCACGAAGAGGACAAGGCCCGCGTGGGCGACGTCCCCGCCATAGCCGCGGCGAAAAAGAACATCGACAAGCTAAACCAGAAGCGCAATGACCTGATAGAGCGCATCGACGAGAAGGTGCTGGAGGCCATAAATGGCTGAAACCATAGGCAGCCTCGCCGACAAGCTCAGCATCATCCAGCTTAAGATCTTCCATATGCGCGAGCAGCTCGCCCGCGCGGACGCGTCAGAAGAGCACAAGACCGCCTGCACCGCCCGGCTCGGGACCATGGACGTGCAGAAAAAAGACCTGGAAGAGGAGCTGACCAAGCTGGTCTCCGACGTTACGGCAGGACGGGTCAAGCTCAAGATCTACCGCCAGTTCAAAATGTACAACGACCCGAAGTACCGCGCCAAGACGACGCTGTAGCAGGCCCGGCCTCACTTCTCGCGGCGACATAAAAGCAAAACAATGGGCCCTGGAATACTGATAATAGTCTACAAAGGCATAGGCGACGTGCTGCTTACCACCCCCCTCCTCCGCGCCCTTAAGACGGGCATGCCGGACTCGCGCCTGTATTTCCTCACCCGCCGCCCCTCCCGGAAGATACTAGAGGATAATCCCCGCCTCGACGGGGTTTTCTGCCGCGAAGACAAGCCGCTGTCCGCCATCCGCGCCGCCGGCATCGACATCTCGCTGGACTTCATGCGCTCCACTTCCTCCGGCTTTTACGCCTTGTTCTCGGGCGCCAAAAAGCGCCTGGCCTTCCGCTATCCCGCCGGCCGCATCTTCCACAACGTCCTCCCCGTAAAAAAGGACAACCGGGGCTATACCGTGTTCGACCGGCTGGAGCTGCTGGAGCCGCTGGGGATACCGCACGCCGGGCCGCAGCCGGAGCTTTATTTCAAACCGGACAACGCCGCGAGGGCGGACGCCTTCCTTTCTTCGTCGGGGATACGGCCGGGCGCGTTCACCGTCACCCTGGACATCACCAGCCCGCGCGAACACCGCCGCTGGGCGCCGGAAAACTTCGCGCTGCTGGCCGACCGCCTCTCGGCCGCTTTCGGGGCCAGGGTCGTTTTCCTGTGGGGCCCCGGCGAGCTGGACTACGTTAAGGCCGCCATGTCCGCCGCCAAAGAGAAGCACCTGCTCTGCCCGGATTTCGACCTGCTGGACCTGGCCGCGCTGCTGAAAAGGACCGGCCTGCACGTCGGCACAAGCTCGGCCCCCATGCATATCGCGGTAAGCCAGGGCGCCCCCACTTTTACCGTCTACGCCCCCCAGAATTCCCCCGCCAGCTGGAGCCCTCCCGGCCCCCTGCATTCCTGGGCGCAGGGAGAGCTTTCCTCGCTTCCCTTCGAAGAGGTCTGGACGCGCCTCGCGGCCCACGTCAAGGCCGTCAGGGAGGCCCGCCCATGAGCGCTTTCTCGCCGGAAAAGACCAGGGACAGCCTCCGCCGCGGGGCTCCCGGCCGCCTGCTTCTCAAGACCCTTTCGGCGGCATATGGCGCCTGCATTTCAGCCAGGAAAGCCCTTTACGACAGGGGCGTCCTGCGCCGCAAGCGCCTGCCCGTGCCGGTGGTCTGCTTCGGGAATCTCTCGGCCGGCGGGACCGGCAAAACCTCCACCGTCGTGACCGCCGCCCTGGAACTCGCCCGGGCGGGGCGAAGACCGGCGGTACTGCTGCGCGGCTACAAGCGCGAGCGCTCCGGCGCCGTCACCGTCCTGGCGAAAGGGCGGCCGCTGAGCCTGGAAGAGGCCGGCGACGAGGCCCTGATGCTGTACAAGATGCTCGAGCCCGCCGGGATCCCGGTGCTGGTCTCGAAGGACCGCTTCGCCTCCGGCACCATAGCCGCGACGGAACTCGGGGCCGATATAATACTGCTGGACGACGGCTTCCAGCACTTCGCCATCGAGCGCGACGCCGATATCGTGCTGGTGAACGCCACCGCCCCTTTCTCGTCGGACAGCCTGCTCCCGGGCGGCAACCTCCGGGAACCGGCGGCGGCGCTGGCGCGGGCCGCCGCGGTAGTGATCACGCATTGCGAACAGGTCCAGCAGGACGCCATCGACTCCCTGCGCGCCGAGATCAGGGAGTTCGCTCCCCGCGCTGAAATTATAGAGAGCATGCATGCCCCTGAAACTTTCATCGACCCGGCCACGGCCGAACATATCGACCTCAACGCGCTCAAGGGCAAGCCCGCCGTCGCCCTCTCCGGCCTCGGCGACCCCGCTTCATTCGAGGGCGTGCTTAAAAAGATGAAGATAGACCTGAAGCAGATCTGGCGCTACCCCGACCACCATGTTTTCACGGAGCAGGAACTGGCCGCGGCCCAGGCTGCCCGCGCGGGCCTGCCGATCATAACGACCTACAAGGATTTCGCGCGTTTCCCGCCGGGCTGGCAGGAGCTCCTCCCCGGCGGCGTGCTGATACTTTCGGTCAAGATAGTCTTCCTCCTCAACGGCTGGAAGACCCTGATCCGCATCGTCGACGGCGCGGGAAGGACGGAGCCCTGATGCGCGCCTGGCCCGCAAAGATCAGGAAAGGCCCGGCGGCCCCCACGGCCTTCCTGGACCGCGACGGCACGCTGAACCGCGACCGCGCCGGGGTCTACATCACCCGCCCTTCGCAGCTGAAAATTTACGCCGGGGCGCCGGCCGCCCTCAGGCTGATCTCCGCGAAGGGCTACCGCATAGTGGTGATAACCAATCAGTCCGGCGTCGGCCGCGGCTATATGACGCTGGCGGCGTCCAAAGCCATCAATTTGAAACTCGTCCGCGAGCTGCGCCTGGCCGGGGCCGGCGTGGACGCCGTCTACTTCTGCCCCCACGGGCCCGGCGAGAAGTGCGCCTGCCGCAAGCCCGCTCCCGGACTGATCCGGGAGGCCGCCAAGGACAGCCCGGCGGATATCGCGCGGTCCTTCGTGGCCGGCGATAAACGAAGCGACCTGGAGCTGGCGAAGAACTCCGGGCTTAAAGGCTTCCTGGTGCTTACCGGCCAGGGAAAGGCCGCGGCCGGCGGCGCCCCGGCGTACAGGACCCTGTCGGCGCTGGCCCGCGCCCTGCCCGATCTCAGCGAAAACACTGCTAAACCGAGTTCACCACAGAGTCACAGAGGGAGATGAGAGGAAAAGAGATAAGACCAAGCCTGAACTCTTCCCCCTCTGCGGCTCTGCGGTGAATTATAAAGGAAACGACCGTGAAAAAAAGAATTTTGATAACCCAGATCGCCACCCTCCTGCTGCTGATAGCGGCCAAGCCCGAAAGCTGGCCGCTCTTCTGGGCCGGCCTCGCCGTTATGGCCCTGGGACAGGCGGTGCGCCTCGCGGCCAGCGCGGCCATAGTCAAATCCAAGACCCTGACCGTCACCGGCCCCTACGCCGCGGTGCGCAACCCTCTCTACCTCGGAACCATGATCATGACCGCCGGGCTTATGCTGATGCTTTCCTCCCCCTCCCGCCCGCTCCTCACCGCCTGCATCTGGGCCTTCGCGGCGGCTTCCTTCGGCTGGGTCTATTATGTGACGATAAAGGCCGAGGAAGTATATCTCCTTTCCATCTACGGCGAAGCATTTGAAAAATACAAAGCCGCCGCCCCGGCTATCCTGCCTTCCATCGGGGGCCTTGCCGGGTTCTTCGACGCCGCCTCCTATTCCAGGGAAGTCTTCCGGAAGAATAAAGAATGGCGCGGCATGAGCGCGGCTTTCGCGCTCGCGGCTTTCATAGCCGCGCGGATCCACTATGGTTTTTAGGCTGCTGCTGCAGCTTCTGCTGGCCGGCGGCCCCGCGTGGGCCGGCGAGCCCATCCTCGATCACCCTTACTGGACGCTTCCCGTTTCCGCCTCTTCCGCCCCGGCCGCCGTCGCCGGCATGGTGAACGGCGAGACGCTGGATTACGACATCTACTGGGGAGCCGTCTACGTCGGCAAAGCATACCTTAAGATAGAGAAGACCGTCGACATCTCCTCCCGCCCCGCCTGGCATATAGTCTCGGAAACCAAGTCCGGTTCCTTCCTGGCCAGTTTCTATAAAGTGACCGACCGCAACGAATCCTGGATGGACGCCGCCGGCCTGTACTCCTACGGCTATTACAAGATGATCTCGGAAGGCAAATATTTTTTCAACGAGTGGGCGGTCTTCGGCGGCGGGCGGTATTACGGCAAGAAGATGAACCGCAAGCGCCAGGTCTCCGATTTCGAGGGCCCCCTGGACAGGCCCGTGAACGACATGCTCTCGGCGGTCTACCGCATCCGCAACATGCCGGTCACCCCGGGCGCGAAAGTCGAGATGGACGTGAATACCAAGCGCACGTGGCGCCTGCTGGTAAAGGTCGGGAAGCGCGAGAAAATTTCCACCGCCTACGGAAAGAAGAAATGCATCATCGTGGAGCCCATGGCCGGAGGAGAAGGGCTTTTCGTGGCCAAGGCCGGGAAGCGCCTGCTGGTCTGGATAACGGACGATGAGCTGAAGGTTCCCATGATGCTTAAAGCCGAGATCGCCATAGGTTCGATAACCGCCAAACTGGTGCGCCGCACCGTAGCCCCGTAGCCGCAAGGCCCCCGTTTTTCCCCCTTTTTCCCACGCCCGGCGCTTTCTTTTGCTTTCAGCCGGGTTCTGCTATAATATCTATATTATGACAAAAGCTGGGTTCAAGCGGCTTTCCTCCATAGTCGCGGGTTTCCGCGGGCGCAAGATCGCCGTGTTCGGCGACCTCATGCTGGACCGCTATATCAAAGGCTCGGTAAAAAGAATTTCCCCCGAAGCGCCGGTGCCGGTGGTCCGCGTCACCTCCGAATCCGCCGTCTGCGGCGGCTCCGCGAACGTGGCGGTGAACCTCGCGACGCTGGGCGCGGTGCCGGTGCTGGTCTCGGTGACCGGCCGCGACGCCGTCGCCGAAGAGCTTTCCTCCCTGCTGGCCGCGGCCGGCGTAAGCGACGAAGCCCTCGTGCGCGACGGCGCTTTCCGCACCATAGAAAAGACCAGGGTGATAGCGGAGCACCAGCAGGTGGTGCGCTTCGACCGCGAGCACCCGGCCCTGCTGGGCCACGCCGCCCGGGCCGCCGCGCTCTCCTCTCTCGACGCCGCGCTTAAAAGCGGCTGCCACGCCCTCATCCTGTCCGACTACGGCAAAGGCCTGCTCGAGCCCTCGACGATAAAGTCCGCCATGGCGCTGGCCGCCAGGCGCGGCGTGCCCGTCTTCGTGGACCCGAAAGTGGAGCATTTCCAGCTTTACCGCGGAGCGGCCTGCATCACCCCGAACACGATGGAAGCCTTCGGCGGCATGCGCCTTACCCAGCGCGACGGCCAGGAAGCCGCGGAACTGCTGGGCCGGGACATCATGCGCAAGCTGGCCCTGCGCTCGCTGCTTATCACGCAGGGCGAGCACGGCATGACCCTTTTTACCCGCAAGGGCGCTTCGATAACGCCTAACCATATCCCGACCCGCGCGCGCGAAGTTTACGACGTGACCGGCGCCGGGGACACGGTGATCTCCACGCTGGCCCTCACCTGGGCCTCGGGCGCCGCCCCTGAAGAAGCGGCCCTTGCCGCGAACTTCGCCGCCGGCGTGGTGGTCGCCAAACTGGGCACGGCCTCGGTCACCGTGGACGAACTTCTTGAAAGCGCAAAATCATGGCTAAAGACTGTCTGATAGTGATACCGGCCCGCTACGGGTCCCAGCGTTTCCCCGGCAAGGTCCTGGCGCTGATCGCGGGCAAGCCGGTGATCCAGTGGTGCTGGGAAGCGGCCGTAAAGACCGGCCTCGGCGAAGTGATCATCGCTACCGAGCACGAGAAAGTCCTCCGGTTCGCTCTTTCAATAGGCGCGCGCGCCGTCATGACCAGCCCCCGCTGCCAGTCGGGCACCGACCGGGTCTATGAGGCCTCGCGCGGCTCGAAAGCCGGATTTATCGTCAACATCCAGGGCGACGAGCCTTTCATGAAAGCCTCCACGCTGGTAAAGGCCTTCAAAAAGCTGAAGGCCTCCCCCGACTGCTCCATCGGCACCGCCTGCTCCCGCATAGAGGACAGGAGGGACATAGCGAACCCGAACTGCGTGAAGGTGGCCATGAACGCCGGCGGGCGGGCGCTGTATTTCTCCCGCTGCCCCATCCCGTTCCACCACCCGCTTTCGGAGCTGAAGAATTATCCGTACTACAAGCACTGCGGCTTTTATATCTACCGCCGCGAAGCCCTGGAAAGATTTGTAAAACTCAAGCCCAGCCCCCTGGAGAGGCTGGAGCGCCTGGAGCAGCTGCGCGCGCTTGAAAACGGCATGAAGATAGCTGTGGCGGAAGTGCCCGCGCTGGGCCCCGCTATCGACGTGCCGGCCGATATCAGGACGGCCGCGGTATTCCTGAAAAACAAAAAGGCTGATAAATGACCCGATACATCTTCGTCACCGGCGGCGTTGTAAGCTCTCTCGGCAAAGGCATCACCGCGGCCTCGGTCGGCCGGCTCCTTAAAGCCCACGGCCTTTCGGTCACCATCGTAAAATGCGACCCTTATATCAACGTCGACGCGGGCACCATGGCCCCCCTGCAGCACGGCGAGGTCTTCGTCACCGACGACGGCGCCGAGACCGACCTGGACCTGGGCTATTACGAAAGATTTTTAGGCATCGATACCAGCCGCGTCAATATAGTCACGGCCGGCCAGATCTACCAGACGGTGATAGCGTGCGAGCGCGCGGGCGGCTACCTGGGCCAGACCGTGCAGGTCATCCCCCATATCACCGACGAGATAAAGCGCCGCTTCGTGAAAGCGGCGGAAGGCTTCGACATAGCGATAGTGGAGATAGGCGGCACCGTGGGCGACATCGAGAGCCTGCCTTTCCTGGAAGCCGCCCGCCAGATGCGCCCGGACCGCACCCGCAACGACGTGCTTTACCTCCACGTGACGCTGGTCCCGTACCTGAGCGCCTCCGACGAACTGAAGACCAAGCCCACGCAGCACTCGGTCAACAAGCTGCGCGAGATCGGCATCGACCCCGACATCATCGTCTGCCGCGCCGAGAAGCCGCTGGCGCGCGACATCAAGAACAAGATCGCCCTGTTCACCAGCGTCCCGAAGGAAGCCGTGATAGACGCGCCGGACGCCCCCTCCATCTACGACGTGCCGTTCATGCTGAAGAAGCAGGGCCTCGACGAGCAGATCATGATGCTGCTGCGCCTCAGGAGCGGCAAGTGGGATTTCGACGAGTGGACGGATTTCGTGCAGCGCCTTAAAGCCGCGGACAAAGCCGAGCCGGTGCGCATCGCCATCGCCGGCAAGTACACGAAGCTGAAAGACTCCTACAAGTCCCTGGTGGAGGCCGTGCAGCACGGGGCCATCGCCAACGGCGTGAAAGCCGAGTTCGACTACGTCGACGTCGAGGGCGAGGATTTCGCGGAGCGCCTGGGGAAGGCCGACGGGCTGATCGTGCCCGGCGGCTTCGGCGACCGGGGCATAGAGGGCAAGATAGCTGCCGTGCACTTCGCGCGCGAGCACAAGCTGCCTTTCCTGGGCATCTGCCTGGGCATGCAGTGCGCCACCATCGAGTTCGCGCGCAACGTGCTGGGCCTGAAGAACGCCCATTCGACCGAATTCAACCCGAAGACCCCGCACCCCGTCGTGGACCTGATGGCCGAGCAGAAAGGCGTGAAGGACAAGGGCGGCACCATGCGCCTGGGCGCCTGGCCCTGCGATATCAAAGCCGGCACCCTGGCCCACAAGATCTACGGCGCGGATTCCATCTCCGAGCGCCACCGCCACCGCTACGAATTCAACCCCAGGTATATCGCCCAGTTCGAGAAGAAAGGCATGACGGTCGGCGGCATGAACAAAAAGATAAAGCTCCCGGAGATGGTGGAGATAAAAGGCCATCCCTGGTTCATGGGCGTGCAGTTCCACCCGGAATTCAAGTCCAAGCCGCTGCTGCCGCACCCGCTGTTCTTCAGCTTCGTCGCGGCGGCGGTCAAGAACAAGAAGAAGCAGGTGAGCGCGTGAAACAGAAAGAAGTCAGAATAAAGAACGTCGTGTTCTCCAACGACAGGCCGCTGGTCTACATAGCCGGCCCCTGCGTGATAGAGACCCCTAAAGCCTATGAGGCCGAGGCGAAAAAGCTCAAGGAGATCTTCGCGGCGCTCAAGACGCCCTTCGTGCTGAAAGCCTCCTTCGACAAGGCCAACCGCACTTCGCACAAGTCCTTCCGCGGCATCGGGATGGAAACCGCGCTCGACTTCCTGAAAGACCTCAAGAACAGGCTTAACGTCCCGCTGCTGGTCGACGTGCACGACCCGGCGCAGGCCGCGCGCGTGGCCGAGGTGGCCGACATACTGCAGATCCCGGCGTTCATGTGCCGCCAGACCGACCTGCTTTTCGCCTGCGCCGACACCGGCCGCGCGGTCAACGTGAAAAAGGGGCAGTTCCTTTCCCCCTGGGAAGCCGAGAATATAGTAAAAAAGCTCGAGAGCCGCGGCGCCGCCGGAATAATGCTGACCGAGCGCGGCTCGTCGTTCGGCTACGGCAACCTGGTGGTGGATATGCGCGGGCTCGAGATAATGAAGGGGTTCGGGTGCCCGGTCATCTTCGACTGCACGCATTCGGTGCAGAAACCCGGGGGCCTCGGGACGGCCACCGGCGGGGACCGGAATTTCATAATGCCGCTGGCCAAGGCCGCCGCCGCGCTGAAAATAGCCGGGCTCTTCTTCGAAGCCCATCCGAACCCGGCCAAAGCCCTTTCGGACGGCCCGAATTCGCTGAGGCTGGAAGCCGTGAAGCCCATGGTCGCGGCGCTTAACCGCGTAGACAGGCTGGCGCGCGAGATCTCGGATATCAGTTCAAAGTGACCGGGCAGGCCGCTTGGACAGAGGAAAGACTATGAAATGTACGAATTGCGGGCAGGAAAACCGCTCGACCCTTAAATTCTGCAAAAAATGCGGAACCGACCTGACTTTGCCGCCGGCCTGGTTCCCCGACTGGAAATGGCATTTAAAGACCCTTTCCTGGATCTATATTTCGCTCATAATCGGCTTCTTCGCCGTCAGCTACCTGCTGCACAAGCTGCCGCCGCCCTATAACCAGCGCCAGATCCCCCCGGAAATGACGCCCTGGCTGAATCCGCACAAGGTGCCCGCGCCGTGAACGCCAAAGACGCGCTGATCCTGAAGACCGCGAAGGACGTTATCACCGTCGAGAGCCGGGCGGTGGCCGGTCTCGTGAAAACCCTGGACGCCTCTTTTCTGAAGGCCGCGCGGCTCCTGGAAGGCTGCACGGGCAAGGTCGTGCTGCTCGGCATAGGCAAGTCGGGCCTTATCGCGCGCAAGATAGCCGCCACCCTGGCCTCTACCGGAACCCGAAGCGTGTACCTGCACCCGGTCGAATCCCTGCACGGCGATCTGGGCATGATAGCGTCCGACGACGTGGCCGTCGCGCTTTCCTATTCAGGCGAGACCGAGGAGACCGCCAAGCTCCTGCCGATACTTAAAAGACAGGGGCTGCCCGTGATCTCCATCACCAATAACCCGGACTCGCGGATGGCCCGCTATTCCGACGTGACCCTGCGCCTGCACGTAAAGGCGGAAGCCTGCCCCTACGACATCGTGCCCACTTCCTCCACCACGGCCATGCTGGCGCTCGGCGACGCGCTGGCGATGACGCTGATGACGCTTAAAGGCTTCGACAAGCAGCGCTTCGCGCGCCTGCACCCGGGCGGCAACCTCGGGAAGCTGCTCAACCTGAAGGTCGGCGACCTTATGCATAAAGGCCGTGAAAACCCGGTGGTGAAGGAAACCGCCAGCGTGGGCGCCGCGCTGGAAACGATGACCGCGACCAGGGCGGGCGCGGTCTCTATAACCGGGGCGGGCGGAAAGCTGACCGGCTATTTCACCGACGGCGACCTGCGCCGCCGGCTCCAGGACGGGCTTTCGGACCTCTCGCTCCCGATCAGGCACATAATGACGCGCAACCCGCTGAAGGTGCACCCCGAAACGATGGCCATGGAGGCCGCGCGGCTGATCTCCGAGAAGAAGATAGACAATCTGCCGGTAACCAATGCCAAAACCGGCCGGCCCGTCGGAATTATCGACGAGCGCGACCTGCTTAAAGAGGGGCTTGGTTGAAAATATTCCTGCTCCTCCTGGCGCTGGCCCTGGCCGCGTGCTCGAAACCGGATTCCCGCGAAGCGGCGCCCGGGATCAGCCTGCTTAAGAACTTCTCCATAGCCGAGGCCGACGCCGGTGCGTCCAGCTGGCGCCTGGACGCGGAAACCGGCAGGCTGGACGAAAAAAAAAGCCTGATCACCTTCAGGACGCCCAGGGTGAAGTTCTACGACCAGGATAAGGTCTCCTCGGAGATAACCGCGCGGGCCGGCGAGATGAAGATGCGGGAAAAAGCCGTCGAGCTGACCGACGACGTGGTGGTCGACGCGAAGAAGGACGGCATGCTCCTCAAGACCACGAAACTTTTCTACAGCTCCGAACGCGCCAAGATCTGGACCGAAGAGCCCGTCACCATCTACAAGGGCCGCACGGTCATCACGGGGAAAGGGTTCACGGCGAACCCCGACCTTTCGGAGATAGAGATCCAGCACCAGGAGACGCGGCTGGCCGGCGAAAAATGAATAAGATCCTGATCCTTGTGCTCCTGCTTTCGCCCGTCCTCCCGCTGCGCGCGGCGGAAGACTTCCTCATGGGCTCCGTAGTCAAGAGCGACAAGTGGAAAATGGACCGCACGAACGACCGCGAGATCTTCGACGGCAACGTTTCCTTCCACAACCCGCGCTACACGCTCAAGGCCGATTACGCGCTGTACAACCGGCCGACGCAGACCTGGAACATGAAAGGCTCCGTCTACATGCTGCGCCGCTTCGACGACAGGTCCCTGGTCGAGATGAACTGCGACAAGGCGGTTTACTACGAAACCCTGGAGGAAGCCATACTGGAGCGCGGGAGCCTGCCGGTAAGGATGAAATATACCGGCCCCGACGGGCGGGTGCTGAAGGGCCTCGCGGACAGGAGCTTCGCGGAGAACAAGAAGGGGCTTATGAGGTTCGAAGGGGCGTTCAGCCTCTCCACGGACAACCTGGACCTGTACTCCCGGAAGGGCCTCTACAACAACGTCGACGGGACTTTCCTGATGTCCGAGTCGACCCCGATGGCGGTGGGGAACCGCGAGGCGTACGATTTCGCGATAAGTTCGGAGAAGATAAAGTTCTTTAAAGATAGCCGCGACATAAAGTTCTATAATAGGGTGACCGGCTGGGTAAAAGACATCGACGGGAAAGCCAGGCCGGCGCCGCAGCGGACAAAGCCCTGACATGAAACTTGAATGCGACCTTCTTGAAAAATCCTTCAGCCGCCGCAAGGTGGTCAACGGGATCTCGCTGCGCGTCCACTCGGGCGAGGTCTGCGGCCTGCTCGGCCCCAACGGGGCGGGCAAGACCACCACTTTCCATATGCTGGTCGGCTTCCTGGAGCCGGACGCCGGCAAGGTCTTCCTGGACGGGCGCGACGCGACCAAAGAACCCATGTACCAGCGGGCGCGGGGCGGGATAGGCTACCTGGCTCAGGAGCCTACGGTTTTCCGGGGGCTTACGGTGGCGCAGAACCTGGAGGCCATCCTTGAGCGGACCACGCCGGACAAGAAAGCGATGCGCGAGCGGGTGGACTCCCTGCTGGGCGAATTCGGGCTGATGAAGCTGAAGGACCAGAAAGCGTGGACCCTTTCCGGCGGAGAAAAGCGCCGGCTGGAAGTGGCCCGGGTGATGATAAACAACCCGAAGATCATCCTCCTCGACGAACCTTTCGTCGGCATAGACCCCATCACCGTCAGCGAACTGAAGAAAATAATCCTTCACCTTAAGGACAAGGGCATCGGCGTGCTCATCACCGATCACAACGTGCGCGAGACCCTCTCCATCACCGACCGCTCCTACCTCATCTACCAGGGGCAGATCCTCATCGAAGGCAACGCCGCCACCCTCCTCAACGACCCCAAAGCCCGCGAGCTCTACCTCGGCTGGGACTTCAAGCTGTAAATCGAATCAACAGAAAGACCGCGAGATGCCCGGTCGGGCATACCGAAGGGCAAAACTTTTTTGGGCGGCCTACCGTGCGGGCCGGTTCGAAAAACGCGTTCGGGCACACCGTGCCCTCACTCCCCTTTCGCCCTCGGCGCTACGCAAGCCTCGGGCTCAAGAGGGTTTTTCTCACCGGCCCGCACGGTCTCCGCCAGCAACCATAAGTGACTTAGCAACCCGTGGTGGAGGGGTGACGCACGGACCGGCTTTTTGGGCCAGCCGCGGAAGGTGAACGGCAGGTTTACATCTCGCCTTCCTAGCAG
>Ga0079306_1000723_pt1 | contig 26858 bp, 19 predicted proteins | sample Methanotroph_Enr_FD_79181 | JGI IMG/M metagenome (GOLD analysis project Ga0079306, IMG submission 79181) | Enriched soil microbial communities from Old Woman Creek wetland in Ohio, USA - Methanotroph_Enrichment_5 | ecosystem: Environmental > Terrestrial > Soil > Wetlands | place: USA: Ohio...
GGGATGGGGCCGTTCGACGAGGGTTTCGGCTACGGCTACCTGGAGGAGATAGACTACGCCATCCGGGCGCGCCGCGCCGGGTGGAAGCTGGCCGTGGCGCCGGACGCTTTCGTCTACCACGGCGGGCTGCGCCGGGGCCTGCAGCCGACGGGGAACAACGCCGGCTCCCAGACGGCCCGGCTCTTCCCGGTGCGCACCACCTTGAGGGTGTTAAAAGGAATATTTTATATGGCCCGGAAACACGGCTGGCGCAGCGTCGGGATCCCGCAGGACGCCGCCGGGACCGCCGCACGGGGGTTCTAGACCGGCGGCAGGATGTTCTTGTCGGGGTCGGGCACGTTGGTCCCGAGGGGGAAAACTACGGGCCTGAGCTTGCTGAGGTTCACTTTCAGGGCCGCCCAGCCTATCAGTTTCACCGCCGTCTGGTAGTCCATGGTGTCATGCACCCAGGTCCTCGGGGACCTTCCCCTTAAATTATTCATCGCCGCCGGGTTCTGCCTGGCGTAGTCGTAAAGTTCGTTCGGCACCATCAGGGCCGAAAGGTAGACGGATCGGAAGCCGTGCTTCTTTATGAACCGTACCGTCGCGTTCACGGTCTCTTTCGTCTCGCCGGGGAAGCCGATAATGAAATTCGCGTGGATGGGGATGCGGGCCTTCTCCAGGCTGGCGAGCCCCGCCTCGATCTCCGCCCGGGTGTAGCCTTTCCTCATCTTAAGCAGGGTGGCGTCATCCAGGGACTCTATCCCCAGGAAGATCCGGCGGCAGCCCGCGGCCGCCAGTTCCGCCGCCACTTCCGGGTGATGCGCGAAATCCGAGACGCGGGCGAAGCAGCTCCAGCGCACCTTTAAATTCTTCTCCCTGATCAGCCCCGCCAGTTTCAGGGCGAAGGCCGGGTCCGAGGTCAGGTTCGAGTCGACGAAAGTGAACTGCTTCGCGCCGAATTTCTCGACGGCCATGGCCATTTCGCCGGCCACTTCCTCCGCCTGGCGGTAGTACTGGTGTTTCTTGCCGGGAAAGTTGCAGTAGACGCAGTTGAACCTGCAGCCCCTCGAGGCTTCTATGTTGTAATGCCTGGGGCGCCCGGGGGCCACGCTCCAGTCCGGGTAAAGCATTTTCTCCTGGTCCGCGTAATAAAGGTTTCCCTGGACCGTCCTGGACCCCTCCGCGTCTATCACGACGCCGGCGGTAAGCGCGGAAGCGGGGTCGGACTTCAGGCGGCGCAGGATGCCGACCAGGGCGGTCTCGCCGTAGCCGGTCACGGTCAGGTCCGCGGCTTTGCGCATCGCCGGGGAATACTGCGCCCCGTAGCCGCCGAGTATGACCAGGGAGCCGGGGCTGTATTCGCGCACCAGGGCGGCTGTTCTTTCAACGGTGGAGACTTTTTTTACGGCGATGGTCGAGATCCCCACGGCCAGCGGCTTAAGGCGGAGCAGTTCAATGAACCTTCGCCTCTGTAAAAAACGGTTGGAAACGTTGCGGACCACTTCCGTCCTGAAGCCGGCGTCCTTCGCGTAAGCCGCGAGCAGGGGCACGGCCAGTCCTTTAGGGTCCGGCTCAACGCCGAGCAGGGCGTCCAGGGAGCGGGAGATCAGGATATAAAGCCAGGCCAGGGCGGGGGGGAAGTCGAGGTTGGGATAGTAAAAATCCTTCTCGTCTACCAGGATAAGGTCAGGTTTTTCCATAGCCTATTGGTTGCTGCTATGACTATAGCAAATCTTCCTCTTCCAACGGCGGGAACCAGCGCTGGGCGGCGAAGGAGGGGATGACCGCGCTGGCTATGAGTACGCCGGTGAGCACCGAATACTGCGAGGCGTCGAGGAAGCCCGCCCTCGCGCCGGACAGCGCCGCTATCAGCCCGAAAGTGAGCCCCGTGGACAGCAGCAGCGTGGAGTACATCCCGGCCCGGGGGAAGTACCGCTTCATCAGGAAATGCACCCCGGCTAATTTCGCCAGCTGCTTGGCGAGGAAGAGCCCCGCGAACAGGACCGGGGCCGCCCAGAGCGCCGGCAGCGAGACCTTCAGCCCGGCCACGATGAAGAAGAACGGCGTGATGAAAGCGTAGGCCACGGTGCGCATGCGGCTTTTTATCCCGGCCGTGCTGCGCTGCGCCTTGAAATGCCGGGACATCAGCAGCCCGAAGATAAAGGCCGGGAGGATGGCCTGGCCGGCGCCCAGCTCGGCGAGATAGACGAACCCCAGGAGCACGAAAAATATGTATTTTATCTCCGGTTCCACCACCTTGCCGGCGAGGGCCGGGTGGCGTATCAGCGCCATGGAGAAGCGGCCGGAGAACGTCAGGAATAAACCCGAAACGGCGAGGAAAAGCAAAGTGTAAAGATCGGGTTTCAGGAAGACGAAACTCAGCGCCAGCGCCGTCAGCGTGTTCGTAAGGAAGGTGCAGGCCATCAGCAGTTTGCCGGTGCGGGTTCCGGAACGGCCCGTTTCCACCAGCACCGAATAAACTACCGCCAGGGAGGTTTCCGAAAGCGCGATCCCGGCTATGGCGGAGGCGGGGGCGCTCCAGCCGGCCAGGTAGCGGCAGAAAAGGAAGCCGGCCGCCAGCGGCGCGAGGAAAGACATCGAGCTGACCGCCGCCGCCTGCCTGAAATTTTCCTTGAGGAGTTTGACGTCCACTTCGGCCCCGGCGAGGAAGGTCAGCACTATGCCGCCGAAGCCGGCCAGGTAGACCATCCACCCTTCCGCGCGCAGGCCGAAGCCGCCCGCCGCCAGGCCCAGCAGGATCTCGAAGATCGCCACCGAGAGCCCCAGCCGCAGGCTCAGGACGCTCGCCGCGAAAATGATCAGCCCCGCTATCAAAGGTGTCTTATCCGGTCCCATAGCCGCCTCCCAAAAAAAATGCCTCTACCCTTGCGGTAGAGGTCATCAGCCCTCGCGGGCGGTTCCCCCGGCTTCCCGGGGCGGCGGACATCATCGCCTCGAGTTAATTATACAAAGTTGCGCGCTGTATCCAAGGTCACGCATGGGGGATTTGTAAAAACCGGAAAATTATGTAATATCCTTTTTGGGGAAGGGTTTTCATTTTTAAATGGTTTCAGACCGGCGCCGCGCGGACTTCCGCGCCGCCGGGAGGATTATATATGGACCTTGGTTCCGATAAGGACCTGGAGGACGCGGAGCGTTCCGTCAAGGACCTTGCCGCGCTGGACAAGCTGCGCGCCGGCTTCGAATTGTTCAGCCGCGCCACGGGCTTGAACGTAGGGCTGCTGGAGCATCCCGGCGGGGAAGTGCTGATAGAGGCCGGCAGGGGCGGCATTTGCTCCGAATTTCACCGGTCCTGCCCGGCTTCCCGGGAAAACTGCGCGAAAGGCTCCAGCCGGCTCATCGGCAGCCTGGACGGGTCCGTCGGAACGGCCGTCGCGACCTGCGAATGCGGGCTGACGGATTGCGCGGCGCCCATAATAATAAACGGGAAATACGCGGCCGACCTGGTCGCCGGGCAGTTCCTGCTGCGCGAAGCGGACGCCGAGCGCTTTAAAAAGCAGGCGGCCCTGTACGGGTTCGATGAGGGGGAATACCTCAAAGCGCTGGCCGAGGTGCCCGTGGTGCCCGAAGAGAAAGTCAGGGACATGGCGGCCTTCCTCGGCGCCGTGACCTCGCTCGTCGCCGAGCAGGGGCGCCGCCTGGCCGACGGGGCGGCCGCGGAAACCTCCCTGAGGGAGAGCGCGGCCGGCTACCGGGCGCTGTTCGAGAACGCGAACGCCGCGATCTTCATAGCGGACGTCAGGACCGAGACCATTCTCGACGCCAATAGAAGGGCCGAGTGGCTGACGGGCAGAACGCGGGGGGAACTCAGGGGGATGGACTGGGCGAAGCTGCACCCGCCCGACCAGGCCGAATATTACACCCAGCTTTTCAGGGAACACGCGCTGGACGGCAGTTCGATCCTCCCGGAAGCGCTGGTGGAGAGAAAGGACGGGACGCGCCTCCCGGTCCGGATCAGCGCCACCGTGCTGGAGCTGGGCGGCAGGAAGGTGATACAGGGACAGTTCGAGGATATCAGCGCGCGCAAACGGATAGAGACGGAACTGAAGCTTTCCGAGCAGAAGTACAGGGACCTGACCGAGGCCATTCCCGACCTGGTCTGGGAAACGGACGAGAACGGCAGCTACACGTACGTCAGTCCCAGGTTCAAGGAGATCCTGGGCTATGAGACGGGCGAGGCGGTGGGAAAGAGCCCGTTCGCTTTCATCGCCGAGACGGGCGAGGGGGAGGAGCTGGAAGGTTTCGGGTACTGCCTGCTGAAGAAGCTGCCGTTCCGGAATATCGAACATCCCAGCAGGCACAAGGACGGGCGTACCAGGGTGCTGGAATCCAGCGGCAACCCGTTCTTCGACGAGACCGGCCGCTATAAGGGCTACAAGGGGCTGACAAGGGATATCACCGACCGCAAGCGGCTGGAGGACGAGCACGAGATGAAAGCCATGCTCCTCGACTCGGTCAAAGACGCCGTTTTCCTGCATGACCTGGAAGGGCGCATCGTTTACGCCAACGAAGCGGCGTACGCCCAGCTCGGCTATGCCGAAGACGCCATGAGCAATATGATGTTCCAGCGGCTGCTGACCCCGGAATCCGCGAAGGAGTTCGCCAGGCAGACGCAGTACGCCGTCAGCCGGGGGAAAGCGGTGTTCGAGTCGGAGCATGTCCGCACGGACGGCGGCGTCATGCCGGCGGAGACGCAGGCCCACGCGCTGGAACTTGACGGCGAAAAGTTCGTGCTGCGGGTGGTGCGGGACGTGAGCGAACGCAAGCTGACGGAAAAGGCGCTGAAGGAGAGCGAGGAGCGGTTCCGGGTGACGTTCGAGAACGCCCCTCTCGGCATGTGCCTGACCGACGAAAAAGGCAAGATACAGGCCGCCAACAGCGCTCTTTGCTCCATCTCCGGGTATTCCCGCGGAGAGATCCTCAACCACAACTTCATGGAATTCATCCACCCCGAGGAGGCCGGCCTTACGTCGGAGTGGCTGCTCAGCCTGCTGGAGGGCACGCACCCGGTGTCGGGGACCGTGGAACACCGGTATTTAGGGCGCGCCGACTGCGTCATCAATATGGAGATCTCGGCGTCGGTCCTCCGGCACGCCCATGGGGCCCCGGTAGGCCTCATCATGGCGCTGAAGGACATCACCGGGCGGAAAGAGGCCGAACGCGCGCAGCGGCAGCTGCTGAAGGAGCTGGAGAAGACCAACGCGGAGATCTCCCAGTTCAACAGCCTGATAGCGCACGACCTGCAGGAGCCGCTGCGGATGGTCAGGAGCTACTCGCAGCTGCTTGAAAAACGCCTTGAAGGGAAACTGGACCCGAAGGGGGCGGAGTTCTTCAACTACGTCATGAACGGCGGAAAGCTGATGCAGAAAATGCTGGAAGACCTGATGACCTATCTGCACGAGGGGACGAACCCGGAAATGCTCCAGGACGTGGACCTGAACGAGGTTATGGCCCAGGTACTGTCGCTGCTGAGCTCCTCCATCTGCGCCAACCAGGTGACGGTTGCCTGCGGAAAGCTGCCGGTTATCGTCGCGGACAAGGCGCAGATGACGCACCTGCTGCAGAACCTCGTGGGCAACGCCATCAAATTCAGGGGCTCCGCCCCGCCGCGCGTTTCGGTTTCATGCGAAGCCGGGGAAAACGCCGACGTCTTTTCCGTAGCCGACAACGGCATAGGCATAGCCCCCCAGTTCCTGGAGCGCGTGTTCAAGATCTTCCAGAGGCTTCATACCCGCGAGGAATATCCCGGCACCGGCGTGGGGCTCGCTTTATGCAGGAAGATAGTCGAGAACCACGGGGGGCGCATCTGGGCGAACTCCGAGCCCGGAAAATGGACTGCTATTTCATTCTCGATCCCGAGACGGGCCGGCGCCGCCGGTGAAAGGGGGAACCGCAATGATGGAAAATAAAAGGAACGCGGTGGAGATCCTGCTTATCGAGGACAACCCGGCCGATATCCGCCTGACCCGCGAGGTGCTGGCGCTCTGGAGCCGGAGAAATAACCTGAACGTGGCGCAGAACGGAGACGAGGCGCTCTCCTACCTCCGGCGCGAAGGCGCGCACGCCGGAAAGCCCGGGGTGAACATGGTCCTGCTCGACCTGAACCTCCCCGGCAAGAGCGGGCTGGAAGTGCTCGCCGAGATAAAGAACGACGAAAAACTGAAGCAGGTCCCCGTGCTCGTGCTCTCCACTTCCTTCATGGAAACGGACGTGCTGAAAGCGTACAGGGCGCACGCGAACTGCTATATCGTAAAGCCCGTGGACTTCGACGAGTTCGGCCGGGTGGCGAAGGCGATAGAGGATTTCTGGTTCTCGGCCGCCAGGCTGCCGGAGATAAAATAACTATGCCGATCAATATTATCAAGACCCTGCTGGTCGAGGATGAAAAAGCGTTCCAGCGCCTGATGGAGGCGTTCCTTACCGAAGCCTCCGTCCGCGGCCTGAAGTACGAGGTTACGGGCGCCGAAACCCTGGCCCGCACGCTGGAACTGCTGAGAACGAACACCTACGACGTGATCATGTGCGACCTTTCCCTGCCGGACAGTTTCGGGCTCGATACCTTCACCGCCGTCGCCACCGGCGCCGCGGATACTCCCGTGCTGGTGCTGACCGGGCTTGAGAACGCGGCGCTCGGGGAAGTGGCGGTGGGGATGGGGGCCCAGGATTATCTCCTGAAAAAAGACGTGACCGTGGAAATGCTGTCCCGGGCCATCATGTATTCCATCGAGCGCAAGAGCATAGAGGTCAGCCTGCGCGCTTCGGAAGAACGCTACCGGGCGCTGATAGATTCGCTCGACGATTCCATCGTGGTGGTAGACCGGGAGCTGAACATCATCATGGCGAACCGCGCGTTCAAGCACGCGTACAGGCCCGGCTACTCCGCGCCGGACGTGACCGGCAGGAGATTTCCCGAAGCGGTTTCGGCGCTGCCAGAAAAAAGCCTGGGCATCTGCAGGCAGGCGATCGAAGAAGGGAAGACCGCCAAAATGGAGGCGTCGTGCGTGTGGAACGACCGCCAGAGCGTCCTGGAGATAAAATGCGTCCCGATGGCGGACGGCGGAGGCAGGACGGAGCGCGCCGTGATCGTCGCCAGGGACGTGACCGAGCGCAAACAGATGGAGCAGATGAAGGACGATTTCGCCTCCCTCGTCTCCCACGAGCTGCGCTCGCCGCTCACCTCCATAGTGGCCGGGCTGGGGATAGTCCTCGAGGATTGGGCCGGGAAGATGGATGAAGGGGAGAAAAAGCTGCTGGCCATAGCGTATAAGGACGCGCAGCGCCTGGACAGGATAATCTGCAAACTGCTGGAGATGTCGCGGCTCGAGGCCGGGACCTCCAAATTCAAAAAAACTATCGCCGACGTGGTGGAGCTGGCGGACGAGGCCGTCTCCAGGTTCGCCTCCAGGGCTATCAGCCGGAACATAGAGCTGCGCAAGAACTATCCGGAGGGCAAGATAGTCGCGACGCTGGATACGGACGGCATCTCCGAGGTGTTCACCAACCTGCTGAGCAACGCTTTGAAATTCACCGAGAAGGGGAGCGTGGAGATAGGGGTGGCCGAAAAGGAAGACCTTATAGAATGTTATGTGAAAGATACGGGCACGGGCATCTCGAAGGAGAACCAGGCCAAGCTTTTCACCAAGTTCAAGCAGTTCGGCAAACCCGTAGTGGAGGACGAGAAAGGCACCGGGCTGGGGCTTTTCATCGCCAAGGAGATATTGAGGCGGCACAACGGGACGCTTTCAGTTTCCAGCGAGCCGGGAAAAGGAACTACGTTCAGTTTCACCCTGCCGAAATGTGCCAAAGAGGAGACGGCGGAAGCGCGGGGGAAATAGCCCTATTTGCGGAGCAGGCCGGACAGCAGCTTGTTGCAGTAATTGCAGTCGTGGGTGGATTCATTCTTTGAGTCCAGCGAGTCCCTGAGGACCTCCCATTTCAGCTCGAGCTGGCACTCCAGGTATTTCCTGAGGATTTCCCCGAAGGACTTCTCCTTCAGGTTTCCCATGACCGCGCCTTTATGGGTGTTGTCGCAGCAGAAGACCAGGTCGCCTTTGCAGTTGACGGCCAGTTCCGACAGCCCGGTGAAACTCTTGCAGAAAAGCGTTCCGCGGGAATAGCCGGCGCTGGTGCAGACCTGCAGGTTCCTGGTCCGCGCCAGCAGCTGCCCCAGCTGCCTGTGGAACGCGGCCTTTTCCTCCGCGTCCAGGACCAGGTCCTCGTTGTCGCCCGTCCTGATCACGCCCATGATATTGATGGCGCCCGGCTTGATCCGGTGGTTAACGAAATCCACGAAATCTTTAAGCCCGGCCAGGTTCTTCTTGTTCACGACGTGGCAGATCTTCACGAAGTACCCGGCCTTCCTGAAAGCCGCGGCCGCTTCCAGCGCCTTCGCGTGCGTTCCGGCCCCCCTGATGGAATCGTTGACACCGCTGAGATGCGAATCGAGGCTTATCGCTATGAAATTGACCAGCTTGGCGTACGGCTTGAACGCTTCCAGGTAGCGGGGGTACAGCGTCCCGTTCGTGACCAGCCCGAACTTCAGGCCGTGAGAACTTATTATTTTTAGGATGCGCTCGAATTCCGGGTGCAGGATGGCTTCTCCGCCGGTGAGCGAGACCGCGTTGAAGCCTATCTTCTTCATCTCGGTGAAAAGTCCGTCGAGCAGGCCAGGGTCCAGGTCCTCCGTAGAGCTCTCTCCCCTGAGGCAGGTCTTGCATTTCAGGTTGCACCGGCTAGTGACGACCAGGACGGCGAAAGCGAGAGGGACGGGCGGGGGCGGGGGGCCGAGGCCCGCGGCGACGGCTTTGAACAGAGCGTTTTTCCTGCGGACGGCGCCAAGGCGCAGGAGCAGGAGCTTTGACCGCAGTTCTTTGATCGTGATCATGGGGTATCCGCGCGGCCCGGCGCGTCTTTGCGGCGGGCGCCGTCAGCCTAGCGCGCCGCCGGAGGCTTGCCGGCGCGGAAAGCCTTCAGCGCGGCTTCCACCCGGTCCAGCAGTTCCTTCGGGTAGAGTTTTCCCACCAGCGAGAGCCTGGCTTCCTCCCCGGCCTTCTCGAACTCCGCGACCACGGCCGGGCCCGCCGGGTCGGTGAAAACGAGCTTCTTCGCCTTGAGGATGCCGACGGACGCTTCATTATCCTTGCGGCTCTGCAGGGTCAGCGCCCGGAAATGCCTGGCGCCCAGCTCCAGCATCGTTTTCTGGTCCTCTTTCGACAGCGCGTCGAAAGCTTTTTTCGAGATCACCGCCGCGCCCGACGCGTTGGTGATCGGCAGCGACAGGACGTACTTCATGCGCGTGAACCACTGCAGCGCTATGACGGAAAGGGGGGAGCCGTACACCGCGTTCAGCATGCCCGTCTGCAGCGAGGGCATCACGTCCACGACGGAGAGGGGGATGGGCTTTATCTTCATGGCGGCGAACATGGCTTCCGCTATCGGGTCGCCTTCCCACAGCCAGATCTTCAGGCTCCTCAGGTCCTCCGGCCTGGTGACCGGGGTGTTGGAGAAGACGTTCACGTTGCCCACCTCGGCCCAGCCCAGCAGCACGTAGCCGCGGCTTTCGAAATATTTCCGGAAGTCGGCGTCGAAGGTCTTGTAAACGAGGTCGATCTCCGCGGCGTTCTTGAAAAGGAACGGGGTGTCCAGGAGGCGCGCTTCGGGCGCTATTTCCCCGATGCCCACTCCGGTAAAACCGCCGGCCTGCAGCTGGCCCAGGCGGATCTTGCGCACCACGTCCTTCTCGTCGCCCGAGACGCCGCCCGCGTAGATCTTGAATTTGACCCGGCCGGCCGTTTTCGAGGAGACCTCATTCGTGAACGCCCGCATGGCCTTCATCCAGGTGGAGCCTTCCGGCGCCAGCGTCGCGAATTTTATGACGGACTGGGCGCGGAGCGGGAGAGCAGCGGCTGCCAGGCAGGAAGCGGCCAGGACCAGGACGGCCGCTTTTGACTTCAGCGTATTAAAATAATTCATCTTTTTTCTCCATCAGCTTTTTAGCTTTTATTTTCGCCACTTCGTCGGCCAGGCGGGTGTCGCCTTCCCTCGGCCCGGCCGAGAGGACGGAATTGAGCAGCTTCTCGAAAAGTTCCTGGTCCTGCGCCGCTACCGCCGCCAGTTTGGCGTACAGGAAGCGGTTGAGCAGGTAACCCTCTCCCGCGCCTTTGATCGCCAGCTCGAAATATTTCTTCGCCTTGTCGGGGTCCCCGCCCAGCATCCGGGGCCGTATGGAATAATAGCCCCCCATCAGGCTCTGCGGGCCGTTGTAATAATAGGAGGGGTCCAGTTCCAGCAGTTTCTCGACGGCCGGCACCAGGTCCGGCAGCTCGGCGATGGCTTCCGGCTTGTCGCGGTTCGCGTTTATGTACTGGGCCTTGCAGAAGGTGTGCCAGAACAGCTGCGGCACGTCCGACTTTTTAGCCGCGGCGGGGGCGGCGCCCTTCAGCGCGCGCGCGGCGTAAGCCTCGCCCTTGGCGTAGAAGCCGGAGGCCCGTTCAAGGCTCTCGTCCTCGACGAACATCAGCGCGTAGCCGCAGAAGGCCTGCGAGGCGTCGACGAGCAGGCGCTTGTTGTCCGGATCGCTCTTCAAAAGTATCTCCATCAGCTGCAGGTTGGCGGGCAGGGCTTCCCTGACGTACTGCGGGTCGGACTGGCTGAAGACGGAGGGGAGGCCCTTGTCTATCACGCCCGACGTGACGCGGGCCGCCGCGCGGTTGAGGGAGCAGCCCGACAGCACGCCGAGCGCGAGAGCGCCGGCCGCGAATTTCCCGGCCATGAGTCTGAAGCCTTCAATTTTCATGCCTTTCTCCTTGCGCGCACCAGCGCGGCGAAACTTTCGGCCAGGGCCGCGTGCTTTTTCAGGAAATCCTCCGCGCGGGTCGGGAAGCGGTAGGTCCAGTTGTGGTCCCCCAGCGTGCCCGGGGTGTTCACCCGGTCCTTCGAGCCGAAGATATCCTGGATGGGGAGGATGATTATGCGCGAGCCCGCGCCGAGCAGCGAGGCGAGCGCTTTCTCCCTGGCCTTGGTATAAGCGGGCGGCCTTGAATCCTCGCCGGAAACCAGCTTCCAGAAAAGCTTTTTTTCGACGGGGTCCACGGTGTCCCACCAGTCGGCCAGCGGCTCGTTGTCGTGGGTGGAGGAGGTGGCCAGCGAGACGGGGCTGTAGGTTTCGGGGTTGATATAGCTTGCGCCGTCCTTGGTCTTCTCCCAGCGCATCACCTTGTAGCCGGGGATGCCCAGGTCCCTCAGAACTTCGCCGACGTAAGGAGGGATCAGGCCCAGGTCCTCCGCCACCGGCAGCATCGGGCTGGCGCCGGACACCGCCTGCAGGAACCTCCGGCCGCGCTCGCGCTGGCCGTGCTCGTCCTTGATGTCGAAATCGGGCTTGTGCCCGACGTCGCGCGGGATCACCCAGGTGCGGAAGAAGCCCACCATGTGGTCGATGCGGAACAGGTCGTAGAATTCGGCGGCTTTCTTCACCTTGGAGCGCCACCAGTCGAACTTGTTCTCTTCGATGACGTTCCAGTTGTAGGCGGGCAGGCCCCAGCGCTGGCCGGTCTCGCTGAAAGCGTCGGGCGGGGCGCCTATCTCGCGGTTGATGTCGAACTCGGCCTGGCGGCTCCAGACGTCGGAGCTTTCCTGGTTCACCATGAAAGGCAGGTCTCCCAGGAGCTTGATGCCGAGTTCGGACGCGCGCCCGCGCGCCGCGGTCCACTGGCGGTGGATGGCCCACTGGAGGTATTTGAAAAAGACTATCTGGTTCTCTTCGTGGCGGCGCACTTCTTCCAGGGCGCCGGCGTCGCGGGCTTTAAGCGGGCTTTCCCAGTGCGTCCAGGACGCCCAGTCGTGGGTGTCTTTCAGCCGGCGGAACACGGCGTAATCTTCCAGCCACCCGGAGTTGGCGCGGCAGAAGGCCCTGAACTCGGCCGCGAGGGGGGAATCTTTCAGGATGTGGTTCTGGTGAAAATGGGTGTAGACCTTCCAGAGGGTGGCGAACTTGAGATGCCGGACCTCGGTGTACAGCACGGTCTTGGCCAGGCGCAGCCGCTTTATGTCGGCGCGGAAACGGCGGGAGTTTATCTCCTCCAGCAGGACGCGGGACTCTTTGAGTTCCGGGAGTTCCTCTACGGCGATATAGATCGGGTCCAGGGCGAAGGCGGAGAGGGCGGTGTAGGGGCAGGAGACGCCGGGCGGCATTTCGTTTATGGGGAGGACCTGCAGGAGGTTGAGGTCCATGGCCTTCAGGGCGTCGAACCAGAGGGTCATGGAGGCGGTGTCGCCGATGCCCCAGTCTTTTTTCGAGCGCATGGAGAAAAGCGGGAACAAAGTGCCTGTAAGATTTTTTTCTAATAATTGGTGCATAAATTTAGCTGGTCTTGTTTACGCTGAACTCACGTCAAGGATGCGTAGTCGGGGTCCTGTCCGGGGTGTTGCCCCGCGCACCCTGGAAGATGGAAACCCTTGCGTCGGTTTCCCCCCAGCCGGGATAATTAGGCTGGGGACCCCCCTTCCGCAAAGGGTGCGCGGGGTAACACCCCGGCCACCCCTCCAGCAGCGTAAACTCTTACTGTCTCGATGCTATCGCTTCTATTTCCACCAGCGCGGCTTTGGGGAGGGCTTTCACTTCCACCGTGGCCCGGGCGGGGGGATTGTTCGCGAAAAATTTCCCGTAGACCTCGTTCATCTGGGCGAACTGGCTTAGGTCGGCCATGAAGACGGTGGTCTTTAAAATGTTCTCCAGGCCCAGGCCTTCGGACTTGAGGATGCCTTCGAGATTTTTTATGACGGCTTCGGTCTGGGCTTTTATTTCAGCCGGGGCCATGGTCCCGGAAGCGGGGTCTATGGGCAGCTGGCCGGAGATGAAGAGCAGCCCGCCGGCTTCGACGGCCTGCGAGTAGGGGCCTATGGCGGCGGGGGCGTTCTTGGTGGAGACGATCTTTTTCATCAGTTTTTCCTCGTGCGGATAAAATTAGCGATGGAGCGGTCGTACGTGCGCTCGGCTTCGGGCGTGAAATAGCAGCCGGGCAGTTCGCCGCTGGCGCGGTGGTAGGCCACGCAGTCGCAGCAGGCGCCTTTGCGCGGGCAGGGCTCATAGGTGCATGAGCAGCCGGATCTGTTGTCGTTTTTCTTGCAATCCATCTTTACGTTTCCCAATATAACATATTACCAAAATTCGCGCGCGCGGAAAGATTTTTGGCGGGGGGGGGGGCTGGCAGCGGGGAGAAAAACCACGTATACTATAACCGACAATTTCAAAGTCGAAGCGATTTTCACCAGTTCACCGGCGTACGGCCGCATTTAGAGCAGAAGGTCCCCGCCGCGTTTCCACGGAGGCAGTTATGAATAGCGATAAAAATAAGCCCGCAATGCTGCTCGCTTTGGCGCTTGTGATCTTCGTCACCGGCGGGTTCCTGATGATGGTCCAGATCGGGGTGAGCGGGAGGAAACCCCGGGGAATGACTTACGGTTTCGGCTTCCGCAGCGCGCCGACCCCGGCCCCGACCGCGGCCGCCGCTCCCGCGTACCTTAAAGATTTCAAAAAAGGCGTGGAAGTGGTGAAGACCAAGGGCCAGGCGTTCTACGACGATATTTTCGGGGGCAGCGGCGCACAGACGCCTCCCGCCTCCGGCCGCACCGCGTCGGCGCGGCAGGAAGACAGCAGCGGCGGCGGCAGCGAAGAGGACGGGGACGCGGACGGGGACGCGTTCGAAAAATATTACAGGAGCAATTACGCCAACAACTACGGAAAGGGCGGGGCTGCGGCCTCCGCGCCCGGCGGCGGCTGGGAAGGCGGCGGCGGGTCTTATTCCGGCGGCGGCGGTTCCAGCTCCGGCGGCGGCGACTCCGAGACCGCCCAGAACGTTTCCCGCAGGACTTCACAGAAGGCGGAGGGGGAGGAGGCCGCTTCAGCCGCCCCCGGCCCCGCGGCGGCCGCGAGAACCGGTTTCGGCGGGCCCGCCGGCGGCCCGGAGAGAGCCGCCTCGCAGCAGCTCCAGGCCTCGCTGCCGCAGAAAAGGAACGCCGATAACGGCGGCCTTGATGCGGGCGCCCAGCCCGGCGCCTCCACGGATTATTCCGGCAAGCCGCATAAAGGCGGCGGCCTGTCGGGCATGTCGGGCAACGGCGGTGCGGCTTCCCTTAACGGGGCGGATGAAGCGGCTAAGACGGGAGGGCAGACCAATTTCGACGCCAAGATGGGCGGCGGAGCAGCCGCCGCCGCGGCGGGCGGGGGCGGCAAGGCGGCTCCCGCGGCTTCAGGCCCCAAGGACGTTTCCGGTGAAAAAGGCGGCTCCGACGCCGGCTCGAACGCCGCCGGCGGCGTAAAATCCAGCTCAGATACGGACTCGGGCGATAACACCAGCAGCTGGTTCGCCTGGGGCCGGGGCCGTTCGGACAGCCCCAAATATCCCGCGGCCGCCCCAGTGGAAGAGGACGACCAGGACATCGTAAAAGCCGTGGTCAAGGAGAGGCAGGACGGCAAGGAGATGAAGATCATCACGGAAGAAGAGGCGGCTGGCGAGCCGGATGAAAAGCTTCTGGCCATGGGCGCCCTGACGGGGGATAGCGACAAGGAGCTCGCGATCGCGGAGATCGACCCCGCCGACCTGAAAAGCCTGTCTCCCGAGCGCCGGAAGGCCATGAAAAAAGAGTTTCACGCTTTCCTTAAGAAAGTGGAAAATAAATACGGGAAGATGAAGCAGATCTATAAAACCCCCTGCACTTCGACCCCGGAAGTGTGCAAGGACCACGAGGTGACCGGCAGCTATCTGACCATGACCACCGAAAAAGGCGCGAAGCTGGTCGTCGGCCTGAAGTATGTGGATAAAAAATGGCGGCGCTATACCCTGGACTTCGACCCAGGCTCCGTAAAGCCGCCCGCCCCCAAAGAGGACCCCGAGCAGGGGTCCGAGCCCGAGGATGAAAACGGGGTGGATGACAGCGAGATCCTCGTAGTCTAGTGCGCGCCCCATTGCCCCGGACCCGCATAATTATCAATAATTTATAAATGCGGGACACTATACATTTTTCAGGCATTGGCGGAGTGGGGATGAGCGCGCTGGCGCAGGTGGAGGCCATGGAGGGCCGTCCCGTCAGCGGCTCCGACCGCGATTTCGACCGGGGACGGAACCTCGGCGTTAAAGCCGCCCTCGAAAAACTCGGCATCAAGATCTACCCCCAGGACGGCTCCGGCATCAACGCCGCCTCCGCCGAACTGGCCCTTTCCACCGCGATAGAAGACACCAACCCCGAAGTAGTCAAAGCGAAAGAACTCGGGCTCAAGATAACGCACCGCTCGGAGCTGCTGGCCGCGCAGGTCAATCGTTTCGAGACCATAGCCGTGGCCGGTACCAGCGGGAAATCCACCGCGGCGGCCATGCTGTTCTCCGTACTCGAGGCTGGGGGGCTGGGGCCTTCCATAATCACCGGCGGGGCGCTGGGCGCGCTTAAAGAGCGCGGCCTGATAGGCAACGCTTTCCGCGGCAAAGGGAATATCCTGGTGGTGGAGGCCGACGAGTCCGACGGCACCATCGTGCGCTACCGCCCCAAGACCGGCTTGCTCCTGAATATCAGCAAAGACCATAAGGAAGTCGCGGAGCTCAACAAGATCTTCACCGAGTTCGCCGGCAACTGCGGGCGCCTGCTGGTGAACGCCGACGACGCGCCCGCCGCGGCGCTGCTGCCCGGCTCGGAGAAATTCGGTTTCAGTTCCGGCAGGTGGCTGGTCACGGGGATCAAGACCGGGCCTTTTTCTTCCGCCTTTAAAATTAACGGCGTAGATTTCAGCCTGCCCGCCCCCGGCCTTTACAATATAGAGAACGCCCTGGCCGCCTGCGCCGCCGCTTCCTTATACGGAGTAAAGCTGGAAGACGCTGCCGCCGGGCTTAAGAACTTCCGCGGCGTGGAGCGCCGTTTCGTGCTGATGGGCGAAAAGAACGGCGTGACCGTCATCGACGACTACGCCCACAACCCGGCGAAAATTTCCGCCCTGCTCAAAGCCCTCCACCAGTCCCCCGGGCGGCGCGTCCTGGCCGTCTACCAGCCGCACGGCTTCACCCCCACCCGGCACCTGAAGGCCGAGCTTATCGAAAGCTTCGCCTCCGGCCTGAACCGGGAGGACATGCTGATAATGCCGGAGATCTACTATGCCGGCGGGACCGTTAGCAAGAATATCTCGTCCAAAGACATCTCCGACGCCGTAGCGGCGCGGGGGCTCAGGACGGCCTACTTCGCCAGCCGCCCGGAGATCCCCGCGGCCGTTTCCAAGCTGGCCAGGCCGGGAGATATAATAGCCGTGATGGGCGCGCGCGACGCCACGCTGGCCGAGTTCGCGGCGGAGATCCTGAAAGCCCTGCCGGGCCCGGAGAACGGGGGCTGAGCTCTTTCGCCTCCCCGCGGTTTTTTCCAAGGAGAACATTATGAAGCCGGTTAAATTAGCTGAAGGCGTATATTCGCTGCGCGCCAACCATTTCAACAGGCGGCTGTTCGATTCGCTGATCCCGCTGCCCGAGGGCACCAGCTATAACGCCTACCTGGTCAAGGGCTCGGAAAAGACGGCGCTGCTCGACTCGGTCGACCCCGAAAAAGCCGAAGTCCTTTTCTCTTACCTTAAAGACGAGAAGAAACTGGATTACATCGTTTCCCACCACGCCGAGCAGGACCACTCCGGCTCCATCCCGCTGGTGCTGGCGCGCTACCCGGAGGCGAAGGTGGTCACCAACCCGAAGTGCAAAGAGTTCCTGATGACCCACCTGCACCTCCCGGCCGAGAAGATAGTGGAAGTGAAGGACGGCGAGACCCTTTCCCTCGGCGGGAAAACCCTGGAGTTCGTTTATACGCCCTGGGTGCACTGGCCCGAGACCATGTCGACCTACCTGCGCGAGGACAAGTTCCTGTTCTCGTGCGATTTCTTCGGCTCGCACCTGGCCGCCGGCGAGCTGTATTCCGAAGAGAGCACGGTTTACGTGCCGATGAAGCGCTACTACGCGGAAATAATGATGCCCTTCCGCTCAAATATAAAGGGGAACCTGGAGAAACTTTCTAAGTACGATATCTCCCTGATAGCGCCCAGCCACGGGCCCGTGCACAAGAACGCGAAATTCGCGATGGACGTGTACAGGGACTGGGCCGTGAGCGAACCGCATAATAAGGCCGTGATAGCCTATATCTCGATGCACGGCAGCACCTATATGCTGGTGAACCGGCTGGTCAGCCGCCTCCAGGAGGCCGGAGTCAGCGTGGAAAAGCTGAACCTGGACCACCTTGACGAGGGCCGCGTGGCCATGGCGCTGGTAGACGCCGCCACCATAGTTATAGGCACCCCGACCGTGCTTACCGGGGCGCATCCGAAAGCGGTCTATGCCGCCCACCTGGCCAACCTGCTGCGGCCCAAGGCGAAGTTCGTTTCCGTGATCGGCTCTTTCGGCTGGGGGGGACGGGCCGTGGAAACGATAGCCGGCCTCATTCCTAACATCAAGGCGGAAGTCCTGAAACCCGTCATGATCAAGGGCATGCCCACCGAAGCCGACCTTAAGCAGATAGACGAACTTGCGGCCCTTATAGTCGCGAAGCATTCCGGCCTGACGGCCCCGGTCTAGCTGAAGGAAACCGCGCGTTTCGAGGCCTCCGCTTCTGGGCCTTGAAATTTCGGGTTTCGTCTGCTACACTCTAAAAGACCGAACCTGCTTTTTCAGTTTCCCCGTGCGATAGGGGAAGGGTGAAAAACGGGCATGTATTTTTTCTTTGTCAGGGGGCCTTTTATGGCGGACAATTCAAGCAATAAGAAAAAGACGCTGGTAGTTTCGATGCTCGCCTTCCTGCTTCTCGGCGGCGGCGTCTTCCTCTTCTTCATCATCCAGGGTTCCAACGACCTTACCGGCGCCGGAAAAAGCAGCTTCCATTACGGCGGGGCCGCGCGCGAAAGCGTGGCGTCTTTCTTTAAATCCATCGGCGTGATCCCCGACGAAGGGGCGGTAACCCAGAAGTACCAGGACGCCAGGATGAAGGTGCGCGGGTTCCTGGAGGACGGGTCCAAGGCCGAGACCGACGTTTCCGACTGGATGGCCAGCACGAATTCCGGGGCTCCTTCCGGCTCCGGTTCCTCTCCCCGCTCCGCGGGCGTGTCCTCCGTCCCTAAGATGTCCGGCGCGGCCGGCTCCGGCGTGGGCGGCGCGGGCGGCGGGGGCAGCAAGTCCGCCGGCGGCGTTTCCCGCTTCGGCGAAGACGGGGCGGCCGGCAATACCAAAGTTTCAGGGGCCAAGACGCAGTCCACCGCGGGCGGCGCGGGCGGCAAAGGCACGCTGGGCACGCTGAAGAACGCGCGCGCCATGCTGGGCGAAGGACTCAAGTCCGATTCGGCCATGACCGCCAGGAGCAAGTGGGGGCAGAGCTTCGGCCTCGGCGGCGGCGGGGGCAGCAAGTCGGGGGAACTGGCCTACGGCAAAAGCGGCCTGGTCAATCTGGATAAAATAAAGAGCGGGGAGATCGCCAGCCTTAAGGCCGGGGTGGTGCCGGAGGCGGGCGCCTTCAAGCGCGACCTGGACGGCGAAAGCAAAGATTCCAACCTCAAGGACGCTAAAGATGCCGCTGAAGCCAAATCCAAGGAAGACGCCGACGCCGCGGCTAAAAAAGCCGCCGCCAAGGCCATGGCGGACGCTGTGTCCCAGGGCGTGTCGCAGGGGCAGGGAAAAACCGACGATACTTCACGTTCGGGGGATTCGGGCGGCGATCCTTCCAAGAAAGAGATCACCGACGAGGAAAAGCAGGAAGCTAAAGACCTCGCCTTTTTCAAGCCCGAAGAGCTCGGGGGCGGGGATACCATGCAGGACCAGAAGGTGGACATCGTCAGGAACAATGACGGCGGCTGCACCTACAAGATAACCGGGGCGATAACTCCCGCCGGCGGTGGGGACCCGATACCGTATACGGATACCGTGATCAGGGGGAAGGACGGGAGCCTGACGTTCGTGCCGCCTAAAGAATAAGCGGCGTCGGCCGGCTTAGCCGGAGCTTTCTTATCGGGAGATTAAATATAGGGACGCGGGGCGGAAGAGAGACGGAGCGCTAAGCTGAAGCGGGCCCTTGACAAGTCAATGTTCGTCTGCTATAACATCACTGTAAAATCAACTTTGACCTGAACGTCCCGGGGACTGTGTCAGGAAAAGTTTAAAGTTATTTTTGCGGCAAATCAGGTCGGGTTAAACAGGCGGGGTTATGATAAAATTCCAGACCAAAAAGAACAAATCAACCCAGTATGTCATCGGCGGGACGGTGGCCGTAATTATACTAGGCCTCTGGATCTCTCTTCCCCTGATGACCGGCTCCTCGCTGGACTCCTCGATGTCTTCGGGAAATCCTTTCAAGTCCAAAGCCGCCAACATGTCCTTGCTGGGCAGCGAGATCTCCGCCGAGGGCGGCGCTCCCGGCTCGCCGATGAGCGGCGCGATGATAGATAACCCCGCCACTTCCGGCGCGGAGATGGCCTCTTCTCTCTTCCAGTCGGGCCCTGACCAGGAAGCGCCCGCTGACCCTTCAGCGTCGGCCGACGTTTCCGCCGCCCCTCCTCCTCCAGGCGCTTCGGCTTCTTCCGGGGCTCCCGCGGCTTCGACCCCCAAAGGCAAGCTCGGCACGGTGGCTTCCATAACCGCCGGGAATTCCAGCTCGATGTCGTCCGGCGGCAAGCACGACAAGTTCTTCGGTTCCGGGAACCAGAAATCCGATTTCGCCCCGGTAGCTCCCGCCGACCTGAAGAAAAACGCCGGTACGGAGAAAAAAGGCATGCTGCTGGCGATCCTCGGCGGCAGCGCCGACAAGAGCACTCTTGCCATGAACGCCGCCAAGGGCGGCAACGCGGACGCGGGCAGGGGCGGCGCCACCTCGGCTTTCGCCAACTCGGTCAAGGCGACCGGCTCCGACCTGGACAACGGCTTCGAGGCCAAGTCTATGGAAGCCGGCCTGCAGATGGGCCAGACCGCCCAGGACCTCAAGAAGAACGACCCCAGCCTGAGCAAAAATAAGATCACCCCGCCCTCCAAACCGGAGGATGCCACCGATGAAAGCGAAGAGATGAAGAACCAGATGAAGATGATGATCATACAGATGGTCCTTAAGATGGCTTTAGGCTTGGTTTTAGGCGTGCCGGTTGGCTGATTTTTCTACTTTACTGGGAGGAGTTATGAACAACTATAACGAGAATAAAGAGAAGAAGGGCGGGTTCCTTTCCGCGCTTTCGGGGCTTTTCAGGGGCGGTTCCTCGATGGCCGGCGGGGCTTCCTCCGGGATCGGCTCGGGGATGGGTTCAGCCAGCGGCGGGCTGGCCGGCCTCTTCGCCACTAAAGCCGGCATCGTGGGCATGGTGCTGGGCGGCGCCACCATCGCCGCGGGCGTGGGCGTCGTCTACAACTTCGTAGGCGGCTCCTCCAAACCGGTTTATTCTCCGGAACTCTTCCAGGACACATACTATCAGGAAGAGGCCTCGCGGGCCGGTCTTGAGCGGACGCAGTCGCGCGACGCTTCAGCCGCGGCTTCCTCCACCCTGGATATGTTCAGGGAACAGGCCAAAAAAGACGGGCTGGGCATGGGCGGCGAAGGGGAAGGCTCCAACGCCAACGCTTCTGCCGAGGCTCCCGCTACTACCACTGATTCTTCAGCCGACTCTGCCGCGGCCGCTCCGGGAGCGGATGTGGGCGGAGGCGGCGCTGGCGCCGCCGGCGGCGCGGGCGGCGCTAAACTGCAGGCTTCCGCTGGCTTCGGCAGCAAGGGCGGCGGCGGCGGCGGGGCAGGCGGTTCTTCCATCCCCAGGATGCAGTCCGGCGGCGGGCTCAGCGGCGGCATAGGCGCGCAGTTCGCGCCCGTTAACCGGTCCCCCGGCATGGCCAACGCCGGCAAGACCTCGGGAATGTTCGCTTCCGCGGCGAGGGTGAAGAGCTCTCCCAAGTACTCGGTTCCCAATATCAATAAGAAAGGCGCGTACGGGCAGGCCAAGTTCGCGGGCAAGACGGGCACCAAGGCGGCTCACTCGGTGGATTCGGCGCAGCAAAGCTATTTAGCCGAGCAGTCTTTCAGCGGCGGTAATTCCGGCGCGGGCGACGTGGGAACCCCCGATACCGGCTCGGGCCTGGGCGGAGCCGGCATCGGAGCCAGCCCCGGTCTTAAGGGCAACGATCCCAGCCTGAACAGCAACGAATCCACTCCTCCGAAAGTCCCGAAGCCCGAAGACGTGGACCCCTGGCAGGCTGAAGAAGACGCGGCCATGAACGGCATCATGAAGGCCGGTATAGCGATACTTGTGGCTATGGCTTTGAACAAGCTCGCCAAGTACCTGGCTGGTACCGTCTGGGGCGCGGCTGCCGCGGCCTACGTTTATTACGCGGCTATCGCGGCCGCACTTGTCGCCATCTTCTACGCTGTGAAAGTGATCATGGCCGGTTTCAAGATGTACTCGGACTACGGCCAGAAGATGATGGGCGGAATCTACATGCTAACAGGCGCGATCCTTATATACAAGGCACTGGAATCTATCGGTACCTCGTGGGGCGGTGCTAATCCTCCCACGGCCACGGTTACGGCCGGAGCAGCCGGCGCAGGCGTAGGTGCAGGCGCCGGAGCGGGCGCTGGTGCAGGTGCAGGTGCGGGTGCAGGTGCCGGTGCGGGCGCCGGCGGCCTGATGTCCGCCGGTTCAGGCAGTGCCGGTGCGGGCAGCTTGTTTGCCTAATTAGTCAAAGCGGCCGCATGGCGGGCGAATTCTCGCCATGCGAAAAATAAGAAGTTGACAGTGGTTTTGGAGGCGTTATGAACGACAATCTGCCGGAAATTAACTTCAAGGAAAAGAAGGAAAAAAAGGGCGGGGCCCTTGGCTGGCTTAGGAGCCGGCTCGGCCTCGGCGGCCGCGGCGCCATGGGCGAAGCGGGCATAAATCCGGCGGCGATGAACGTGGGCAGGGCCCTCGGCACCGCCAAGTTCGGAGCCTCTTCAGCCGGCCTTGCCGGGCTTCTGGCCGGTAAAGCCAGCCTTATAGCCGCCATCGCCATGGTGGCGGTAGCCAGCGGGCTCTATGTGGCCAATAACGCTCCCGCGCCGGCCACCAGCACCAGCGCGTTCTCCTCCGGCAAATCGGACAACTATGTTCCGGCCATCCTGAGAAGCCAGGCGAAAAACCAGGGCTCTTCCCTTGATATGTTCAAGGATACCAACAAGGGCGCGGGTCTGGCCATGGAGGGCGACGCCGCGAAAGCGGCCGCCGACAAGGCAGCGGCGGACAAAGCCGCCGCCGATAAGGAATCGGCCGACGCAGCCGCTACCGGGGATGCCGACCAGGCAGCCCCCGAACAGAGCAACCTGGCGGGAGATATGGCGGGCAAGCTGCAGGGCGGCGCCATGGGCGGGTCGCTCACCAGTTCGCTGGGCGGCGGCTCCAGCAAGTTCTCCAATATGGGGGGCTTCGGCAATAAGTTCAACTCAGGTGCCGTAGGCGGGAAAACCGGGATGAACACCGGCATCGGCGCCGGCTTCGGCGGAATGCCCAAGTTCGACCAGCGCAAGAACAAGATGCTCGCTATGACCAGCGCCAAACGGCCCGTGTTCTCGGGCGCGAAGGGCGGCAAGGCCAGCTCCATGGGCCCGAAGTCCAGGAAGCAGCTCGACGCGATGCGCGCAACTCAGAAATCTTACACCGGCGGTAACGTGGACTCGCAGCGCTCGACGCAGGATAAGGCCTGGGAAGGCTCTACGGCGGAAGGCGACGCGGGAGCCGGCGGCGCGGGCGTCAGTAACGGCGGCGCGGGCATTATGACTTCTCCTTCGATGGACAACGGCACCGGCAGCAGCGGCGGCGGCGGCCCCGGCACCATTGCCGACCCGGTCGCCCCCGAGGTCACGGGCAAGCAGGACGTCAGCCCCTGGGCCGGTATGCCAGAGCTCTGCCTGTCGCTGATAGTGGGATCTCTCCTGCTGTCCGCTATAGCCAGCTACCTGGTTTCCATCGGTACCACTCCGTATACTTTCCCTCTCAGGGTGCTGGGCTGGATCCTTGCGGCTGCCGCTCTCGCTATGGCGGCGTACGCCGTGTACATCGGTTATCAGCTTATGACCCAGCATGGCCAGGCCGCCATGGGTATCCTGTATATGGCAGGCGGAGGTTGCGCTATGGTCGCGGCAGGGTTGGCATTCGCCGGCAGCGTCGCGAACAACGCGATGCAGCTGGCTTTCTCGGCCATGGCCGGCGCGGCCGTGCTGATAGGCGCGATGTTGGGCGGCAAGTAGTTTCCGGGCCGCGGTCCTGCCGTTGCCGCCGGGTTTAATTCCCGGCGGCTTCGGGCGTAACTGGGAAAGAACTTTCGCGGCGTTATATTAAGCTTGGCCGGTGTTTCCAGAAGCAGGGTTGGTGTGGGAGGCTATATGGGCAGCAAATTTGTAGAAAAACATAAACGTAAATCCGTTCTGGCCGCCTTGCTCTTGATCTTTTCGGGCAGGGCCAAATACGTGGGCGTGCTGCTGATGCTCATGATACTCTCCATTCCATTCGTGGCCTCCGGGGACTTGCTCAGCCGGATGATAGAGCTGCGTCCCGTCGCGGCCTTCCTGCGGACCGTGGGGCTGGGGAGCCTGGCGTCCACCATAAACCCGAAATATTCCAACGACATGCTCAAGGCCGCCATGGATAAGGCGGCGGACGACAGCACCCAGAACTCCTTCTGGGCGAAGTTCCTCAAGAGCATCAACGCCACCCTGCCCCCCGGCGGCGGGCCTTCGTCGCTGGCCATGCTGCGCGGCGGAGCGGACGATATATTCGGGCCGGCCGTGTTAAAGGACACTGACGGCAAGCGCGGCCCCAACCAGGTGAAAGGCGCGGTTAACGACGAGGAGCGGCAGAACGGTGAGACCGGCGACGGCGTGGACCTGCAGGGTCTGCTGGCCGGCGGCCCCGGCGGCGCCGGCGGCGCGGACGGCGGCCTCTACGGCGACCTGATGGGCCAGAACCTGGCCGGAAATTTCGCGGGCGGCGGCCCGATGTCGGGCGCCGGGCCTTACGCCAACCGCACCATGCTGAGCGGCGCGGGCGGCTCCAGCGGCAAAGGCGCGGGGATGTACAGCAATGTTATGAGCCAGTCGGCCAGCAAGGTGCCCGTGCCCGGCTCCCCGCAGAAGATCAACACCAAGCGGATGGGCCGCGTTTCCGGCTTCTCCTGGAAGAACGTCGGCTATAAGACCGCCAATTCCAAGGTGAACATCCAGAAAAATCCCAAGAAGCCCATGTTCCAGCTGGCCGAGACTTTCGCCATGACCGGCGCTGCCTCCAGGTCCAAGGATTCCGCTTACGAATACCAGGCGGCTTACACAGGCTCCACGTACGACGGCAACGACGCCAACCTGGACGTGATACAGGCTGACAACGCTCCCGCGACGGCAGTGCCGGACAACGCCTATACCCAGACAGATATGACCGCGGTCACGGACGCGCAGAACGCGGCCAAGGAATGTTCCGACGCCCAGGGCACCCACGGCGCCGCGATGTCCAATGACGGCAAACAGATGAAAACTATCGGCGAAGGCATGGGCAGCCCGCCTTCCTGCTGCAGCAGCCGCGTAGGCGCCTGGAACGGCAAGATAGACAGCGTGATGTCGCTCTGCCGCGACTTCAACGTGAACGAGGCCCAGCTGGCTGCCGCCTGCCAGAACACCAGCAGCCCCATGGACTGCGGCAGGTACAGCAAGTACAAGATCAAGCCCTGCTCGTGGCTGAGGTGCTTCCTGGCCTTCCTGCTGTCGCTGCTGTTCATCGGCGTGCTGCTTATCATCGGCATGGTTTCCGCCCTGTTCGGCGGCGATTTCCTCGGCCCGACCAAGTTCTTCTTTAACGCGGTCGCCGGCCAGCAGAAGATGGAAGTGGACTCCAAGGATATGGCGGACTATAACAAAGCTACCGGCAAAGCAGTAGAGTAGCATGGAAAGTTTTTTCTTAAGCCCGTGTTCAAAAGCCTGTTCGGAGGAACGTTCCGGTGTTTAAAAACTTCTTCAGCGCTCGTGCTAACTGTGCTTGTGTTTTTAGCGGAACTTTCCTCCGGGTCCGCCCCGGTCGGCGGTGAAGGCCCATGCCCGCGGGTTTTTTTATGGCGGGACCAAAGGGCCTAGAGGCATAAGGGACTAATGACACTTGGCTCCGGAGCAAGCATCAGGTAAAGTATAATTGGAGAAGTATCTAAGGGCTTTTGGCGTCGGTGCAGGTGTGAAGCGGAGCGGTAAAACCAAGGTCAATGCGGCACAAGCGGTGTCCGTTGCGACGTGGAAAGCGCAGTTTTCATACGGGTTTCGCGGTATTTCGGCGCGGCGCGGATGCGGAGAATTTAAATCAAGAATCGGAGGCGGTTATGAACTTTTACAACGAGGAAGAAGATAAGAAAGGGGCCCCGGCGATACCGAGTGCAGCGTCGCCGTTCAAAAAAACCTCCGCCTTCGGCAAATCGCCGATGTTCTCCCGCGCTTCGGGGAGCATCTTCGACAGGCTCAAGAACCTGTCCCGCAAAGACATGGCCTTCGTGGGCATCGGGCTCAGCGTACTGGTGATGGCGCCGGTAGCCGAGCACATGATGTCCCAGCCGTCGCAGGATAACCTGCTTAAAGAAACTTTCAATCCCCGCAGCGGCCCCATGGACATCATGGACCCGGGGATCAACGGGCTCAGCACCGGCTCTCCCGACGGCAGCGGCGAGGTCATAACCCCGCTCAGCCAGCGCGACCCGATGTCCCTTATCCTTGGCGCGCAGCCGGCCCAGCCGGCGATGGCGGCCCCGGCGCCCGCGGCGCCCAGCACCCCCTGGCGCGACGCCGTTAAAGAATCCGGACGCGCGGCTTTCGGCGAAGCCGCCAAAGCCACAGGCGCGCCTACGCCCATCCCAAGAATGCAGTCCGCGCTGCGCGGCCTCTCTTTCGGCGGCGGCGGTGAAGGCACCCGCACCTCCGGCACCCTGGGCGGCGGTAAAATAATAGACGAAGCCAAGTCGGCTTCCTCCAAGGCCAAGTCACGCTCCATGGTGGGACCGGTGGCGATGGCCGGCTACAAGGGCGTAGCGTCCAATACTCCCAACAGCGCTTCCAAAGGAGCTTTCGAGAGGCTCCGCGCGCAGGGCGACAAAGCGGCGGGGAACTTCAACGGCAGCTCCGCTGTGGGCTCGCTGGACAAAGCCGCGGCCGACGCGTTGAATATAGGCAGCGGCTCCGGCGGCATGGGCGCCGGCGGGGAGTCCGACAAGACTACCAAACCCTCCAACAGCTCCAACAAGAACGAGCACAATAACTCCGGCGAAACCCTTGCCGAGAAGATGGCGCAGAAAAAGGCCGACGCCGAATTCGAATGGTGGAAATTCAAGAAGTACGAGATCCCCAAGCAGATAGTGCAGGCTATCCTGACCGGTTTCACCGGGTCCCTCACCAAGTTCATCGAAGGGACTTCGAACGGCTTCTTCGGGCTGGGTAAGGGGAGCCCGGCTACTTTCTGCTGGCAGCCCGCGATCTGCCCGGGAGGGGGAGAATCCTGCCAGAAGTACCAAACTGATGACGCGCCGAGGCCTATGGACCTGTGCGAAAAATGGGGCGCCGTAGGCAACAAGGTTTACACCGGTAAAGACGGCGGCAACGGCGGAGCTACTCAGGTGACCTGCATCTGCGGTAACGACACTGATCCGACATGGGGAAAGCCGGCAGGGGCTATGACCGTTAAACCCGGCGGCACTGTCCCCGGCGGAACCAACGGCGGAACCAACGGTGGAACCAACGGCGGAACCAACGGCGGAACCAACGGCGGAACCAACGGCGGAACCAACGGCGGAACCAACGGCGGAACCAACGGCGGCACCAACGGCAGCAAC
>Ga0079306_1000724_pt1 | contig 26845 bp, 21 predicted proteins | sample Methanotroph_Enr_FD_79181 | JGI IMG/M metagenome (GOLD analysis project Ga0079306, IMG submission 79181) | Enriched soil microbial communities from Old Woman Creek wetland in Ohio, USA - Methanotroph_Enrichment_5 | ecosystem: Environmental > Terrestrial > Soil > Wetlands | place: USA: Ohio...
CCTAAACTTCCCAAATTAACATATCCGATAAACTGTATAGTTGCAAAACTTAGCTATTTTAACGGAGGCAACTTTATGCAGACTACAATGGACGTAAAAGTCGAAAATCGTATTCAGGCACGCACGGATCTCAAGTGGCCGGTAAGCATCTGGCTTCCTGAGGCAAACAGGTTTTTCAACGGTCGAAGTATGAACGTCAGCAAGGGCGGTGCACTTGTAAACCTGCCAATGAGTACCCCGGTTCGCACGGGGCATCAAGTTGAACTTAATTTCCCTCGTACGATCGTACTTGCCAGACAGAAAGGGCAATTTGCCAGGATCAAGACCGGAAAAGTCGTCAGGGTTGACAGGGACCACACGACCGAAGATGCAACAATCAGTATCGCCGTCAAATTTGAGTAAACGTCAGTTCAGGAAGAACTGATTTCATTTTTTGCTTTGGAATAGGCAGCTTGGATCAGAATTGGAGACCGGCTACCATGATGGAGCCGGCCTTTTTTTTATCCAAAGTTATCCTATTTTGGAAAAAAGCTATTGCGATTTTAAAGTTAATCGTAATAATTATGTAAATCATTGGCAATAGGTTTTGCCGTATGATGTTAAAAGTTAAAGGGTTTATAGCGTTTTTGGAATGCGATAATTGACCGGGCGACGCTAGCCGGTGCGATCGTGAGCATTGTGTGGCCTTAGAACAGCAGTTTCATCTTCGGTTCGCCAATCCCGCCTTCTGTACTACAGTATGCCTCTCGGCCTGATTATCCTCCTTAGTATTTCTAACACTTTTCAGGAGAGATCGAATGAACATTTATGTAGGCAATTTACCCTATTCGCTCACGGAAGACGAGATCAAGGCGCTCTTCGGCGAATTTGGCGCAGTGACTGGCGTTACGCTGATCATGGATCGCGAAAGCGGCAGGCCAAAGGGTTTCGGCTTTGTCGAAATGGCTGACGAAGCTGAAGGCGACGCAGCTGTTGCGGCGCTAAACGGTAAGGAAGTTGGCGGCAGAACCATTCGCGTCGACAAGGCCCAGGGTAAGGGCGAAAGACCTGCCGGCGGCGGACATCGCGGTGGCGGTGACAGGCGTGGCGGCGGCGGCGGCGGCCGTGGTGGTCGCGGCGGTTTCGGCGGTGGCCGTGATCGCGGCAATATGTAATCCTTAGGATTATGAATTTCGAAGCCGGCACCAGCTGCCGGCTTTTTTTTGCGCATGTCTTTAAAAAAATGACCCGCTCGTAACTGATTTTGTATTGACACTCTCGCCGCTAAAACATATCGTAAGACCAGTCAGGCAGTTCTAATTCTAATGGGGGATTACCCACTGTCATTGAAATAGGCTCAATTGTTTACCTCCTTGGGGATATATGGGGGAATTGAAAAAAAACGAAGCCCAGTTTCATCTTTCTGGCGCCAGTTGCATGTTGTGCCTTGTTCTGTTGTTACTAATGGGAACGGGATACAATGCTGCTGCTCATAAATTCAAGGCCGCAGCCAAATCTGCCATACTTTTGCCGCTTCCGCTTAAAATGATCCCGCTAGTGATCAATGACTGGAATGGCAAAGACATCCAGCTGCCTGAAACTGTCATTAAAGCCGCTTCGAATGATGATTATGTAAACCGCCTTTATATAAATCGCAATTCAAATACATGGGTAAATATCTACATCGCATATTCGGCAAGGCCCAGGACTATGCTTGGTCACAGGCCTGACATATGCTATGTCGGGGCAGGCTGGGTTTGTGATAGTAGTGAGAATTCCAGTTTCCGCACATCGTCCGGCCAGGAATTGCCTTGCCTGATACACAGATTCCATAAACCTGACGGCAGCGGCGATGAAATGGTTGTATTGAATTTCTATATGGTAAATGGGCTGGTTAGTGCGGATGAAAAGCTTTTTTCAGGGCTTCAGTGGCGAACGCCTAATATAGCCGGAAATCCCGCAAGGTATGTCGCGCAAATACAGATCAGTTCTTCGGTTGAGACAACCGTCAGGCGTACAGCCGCGGAATTGTCGCCGACCATGATGAGTTTTTTGCCTGATGACAAAGGCCATGTAAACGCCATGCTCACAGTCGCAGCCGACAGGGGTGTTGTCGGCGAGAAGATACAAGTAGGGAATTAATACAGCTTGATAAAACAGCTTATGGGGGTAAGCAGTGATCGAACACAAAAGAGGAGCGGGAAGGCCGTCCTTAGTGACTAATACGGTGAGTAACTGGATAGTGCTGGTGATCAACACGGTCGTAGGCTTTGTGCTTACTCCTGTTATCTTACATCATATTGGCAAAGATGGTTATGGACTATGGACGCTCGTTTCCAGCGTTGTAGGCTACTATGGCCTGCTTAGAATGGGGGTTGGTTCAGCTATAATGCGGTATGTGTCTTTAAATGACGGCAGACGTGATCCCATCGCCGTCAACGGTACCTTTTCGACAGCAATGGGAATTTATATCGCCGTAGCGATCGTGCTTGTTGCCCTTTCATTTGCAATCTCCAGACCACTGGCCGGTTATTTCGATCAGGGTGATGATTTCAGGGTATTACTCATATACCTTGGTATTGCCGCCGCACTCAATTGTCCGTCGGCCGTGCTTGAGGCTACCTTAAGATCCAGAGAACGCTTTGTCGCGGCAAATATTGTAATGACGGTTGTCACGTTGGTAAGAGGCGTGGGCCTTTCTGCCGTTCTCTTGGCAGGTTATAAACTTGCCGCAATGGCGGCTGTTATACTTGTAACCAGCGGTGTCGAACTGGTTGTAATGTGCATGATATTCCGAATTTATTGCCGCGATATTCGCTTGGGTGTCTCTGATATTTCAGCGGCGCACATTAAAAGCCTCCTTAGTTTCGGCATAATGGCCGCCGTTCTCTCCGGTGCGATAATGCTGAGATTCCAGTACGACAGGATCATAATCGGCAAAATTCTTTCACTTGAAACACTTGGTATATATTCCGTGATGGCCACGCTGCTTGTCAATTTTAGAAATATCATGCGGGCTACGTCAAGAGTGCTCAATCCTCGTTTCAGTTTTCTCGACGGACGTGGCGACGTTCGTTCTTCAACTGAACTTTTCCTTAGAAGTTCAAAAATGTCGGCTGTGCTCTCTTCGGGTATTTGCTTGTTATTCATGCTTGCAGGACCTGGTTTTATAAGGCTTTGGGTTGGCAGGGGATTTGAATCTTCTTACCCTTTACTGATGATTCTTTCTGTTGCGTATATGATAGGCCAATCACAAACAGCCTCAACGGCTCTGCTGGCCGGTTTTGGCAAGCAGACGATCCTTGCTGTGTTAACCTTTGCAGAAGCTGTATTAAGTATTGTGCTTTCGATCATGCTTGCTAAAACCTACGGACTAATCGGTATCGCCTGGGGCGCGGCTATTCCGATGCTGGTATTCCAGGGTGTTGTAATGCCTCTCTACATGTGTCGCTACATGGAAATTCCATTTATTAGTTATTATTGGCAATGCCTTGCCGGGCCGTGGATTCTAACGCTCTCTGTTCTTGGAGTGGTTAATATATTCGGCGCACCTGTGCAGGTAGCCAGCTGGTTTGAGTTGATCGCTATGTGTATTGTTGTGGGCTTTGCTTACGGTTTGCTTTCTTATCAAATCCTGCTTGATAATTCAGAAAAGGTTCTCGTTGTAAGCAGGGCGGCCATGATGGTAAAAAAAGCTTGAATCTTGAAAATGGGGTGTGCTGTTGACTGTATTATCATACGAAAAATGCAGATGCATAAGTGATGCCACGGGGCGAAGGGATAAATTCCGCACCCGCACACTAATAACTCCGCCCGGCACAAAGAGAAAGATCATTAAACAGGCAGGTTCTGAAAAAGCAATGGCCTTCCTCAACAAAATAATCGACCGCGAAAGGTTTGCGCAAAGATATCTGAATGGCGTATTCGATGTCATTACAGGTCGAATGGAAAACGGTTGCATTATTTACGATTTCCTGCCGTTCGAAACGTTTCAGGATCGCATTGGTCATCTCCTCAATACCGGCCAGCATGTCAGGGCTCATGCTCTTTTCGCCGAATATGTAACCAAGCTAGACTGCCTCAAGCGCTGCATTTGTAAGCCTATGCGGTTCTATAATACCATCGCGCAGGATACAGGCGTTAAAAGACAGCTTGATTGCTTTGTTACGGGAATAATTGACCTTATCCCACGGAACATTCTGCTGATCAAAAGCAAATGGATAGTGCTTGATAATGAATGGTGTTTTAACTTCACAGTGCCGGTTAAATTTGTAAAGTTCAGGGCTATAAGGGAATTGGCGTTATCCCTTCAAGGCCCAATACGGAACAGCACCTGCCAAGGCAACTGCGCAATATCCGTTTTCGGCAGCGGTGTCAATGTATACTATGTGCCAGATGCCTGGCTCGAATATATTGATGTAGATGGGCCGAGCATGGAACGCATGCTGAGATGGGAAGCAGGTTTCCAGAAGTATGTTTTAGGCGATAATGTCCATGTCGGCAGGATAATTCAACATCAAAGGGTGCGGACCAGGTTTTTGCTGGCTAAACTCCCTGTCGCCAAGGGCATCAAACAGGCCGCGGATAAGATACCCGGTTTCAAGGAAACAATCAGAAAAGCCGAACGAAGATTGCTTTTAACGGAGTAGAGATGCAGGAAATTACATTATTGCTGGCCATCGCCGCAAGCATAATCGTCATAGCATTGCCGCCTGTCTGGGGGCTTATCATATATATTGCCGCACTGGGATGGTACCCCGCATATATTACGGTGAAGCTGGGCACGATAGATTTTTCTGTAACCCGCATTGTCATCCTGGCTCTTCTTGCGGGCGTGTATTTGAAATCGTCTCGCCCGTTCAAATGGATTTGGCTCGACAAAATGGTAATAATCTTTTTTGCATGCCAACTCATCGCAGGTATAACCACCACCGAAATGGTTGGGCTTGCCGAAAATCGCGCGGGCGCGGCTTTTGATTTTGTTCTGCCCTATTTTGCCGTGCGGCTTATCATCAACAGCTACGATAAATACCTTACTTTGCTCAGAGCCCTGGTAGTTGTCGCGTTGCCGCTGGCAATAGTTGGTTTTTACCAATGCCTCACCGGTCATAATCCCGTTGGATTCCTTAAGCAATATAATGCATGGAAAGATATACAGAACGTCGCTCCCATCCCACGAAATGGATTTTTCAGAGCAGATGTGACCTTTCCGATGTCGATCATGTATGGTCTGTATTTCTCTATTCTGGGGCCGCTGGTTGTGGGGCTTTACGGCCACAATCAGAAATTCAAAACAATAGCAGTGATCGGCCTAATCCTCTATGGCATGGGAACATTCGCCTCGATGTCCAGTGGTCCGATGCTTGGTCTGCTCGTCGCGGGTTTGTTTGGGCTTTTTTTTAAGTACCGGAATTATTGGAAGCATCTTGTAATAGTCATAATACTGTCGTGCCTTGTTGTCGAGATCATTTCAAATCGTCATTTTTATGATGCGCTGGGCCGACTCACACTTAATCCCGCAACAGCCTGGTATAGGAGCAGGCTCATCGACGTCGCACTTTTTGAAGGCGGCATGAGCGGCTACTGGATAACGGGCCATGGATTCGCAGACCCGGGGTGGAGCCTGGTTATTGATAATCGCGACCACACTGATATCGTAAATCAATATCTGCTGCTCCTAAGCGTTTTCGGCCTTGTCGGGCTTATACCTTTTATCATGATCATTGTGCTTGCGTTTAAAAATGTCGCAAGGGCCTTTCGCATCGCAATTACCAGGGATCAAAAATGGGTAATCTGGTGTTTGGCCGCTTCAATCATCGGTTCATCGTTGGCAATTTTCACAGTTTCACTTTTCGGCCAGCCATTCACTGCATTCTTCATAACGCTGGCCCTGTGCGGTTCCAGCGTGGAAATAATGAATTCTGCTACTGCCGGAATGATGTACCAATATCGAGAAGCAGAAAAACAAAGCAGCCGCCACTCTGGGTCTGTGTTAATGAAACCTCTATGAACGGAAAAACTATGAACGGATATGATAGGCAGGTTATAGGTGTGGCATTTGGAAACCCAATGGGCTTTACCACTTTTTCAGGCTATAGCCGCCATCTCTTTTCGGCCATTAAACACATCGGAAGCCTTGCCGGTACGCTCAGCAGCAAGCATATAAAGGCTTATGATATTTTAACCGGCTGCGTCAACTTGCGCCGGATGTTTCAGGGCAAACGCCCGGACATTTCGGCCAGCTGGCTCTGGAATCCGGCTACGGTTTACAAATTTTCTCGCCGTCTGGCTCATAAATTGGAGGCTTTTCCTGAAGATGTCCCGGTGCTCCAAGTCGGCACTCATGTTTATCCTTATAAAACAGCAAGACCCTTTTATTGCGTCACAGACATGACAGTCAAACAGGCCGTTATAGCCGGCCAGTTCCGCATCAAACACCTCAATACAATTGAAGTCAACCAGGCTATACAAGTTCAAAAACGCATGTTCGACAGCAATGAAAAAATATTCGTACTCTGTGAATGGACAAGAGCCAGTGTAATTGAGGATTACGGCCAAGATCCGCAAAAAGTCATCGTAATCGGTGCCGGCGCGAATATGCCCGCACTCGAACCTTCGCCTCAGAAATTCCTCAGCAGAGAAATATTGTTTGTCGGCTATGACTGGCATCGTAAGGGCGGCCCGCTCCTGCTTGAGGCGTTCAAGTTAGTAAGGCAAAAATTAGGCGGTGCCACTCTCAATATTGTCGGTTGCAGGCCGGATATAAAAGAGGATGGCGTAAATATTATCGGCTCACTCCAAAAGGCTCAGTCCCAGGATATGGCCCGTCTTGAAAATCTCTATGCGCGCGCCCAGTGCTTTTGCATTCTGCCCGAATTTGATCCATTCCCCAATGTGCTGCTCGAAGCTCAGATCAATTCCACCCCAGTTGTTTCCTTCAAAAATGGAAGCCGCTGTGATGCTGTTCGTGATGGGCTTACCGGTATTCTTGTTGAACGAACAAATGCCCAGGCCGTTGCTGAAGCACTCGTTTACATATTATCGAACAGCGATAAGGCGCAAAAAATGGGCCTGGCAGCCAGAAAATTCGTCACTGAAAATTACACCTGGCCCTCTATAGCGAAAAAAGTAATGTCGCATATTTTTGAACAGCACCAAGCCCGCACGGTGTTGCCCCAAGCGGCAGCGGTAAACTGAAAATTCTAAGCATAAATAAGGAGCGATCGTGAAAATGGATTTTTTATGTTTCGGCGGCGAAGACTGGTGGTACCATAACCGCGGACATATCGATATGCAGCTGATGCGGAATTTCTCGCGCTGCGGAACTGTCCTCTATATAAATTCTATCATAATGCAAAAACCCGCTCTCGCCCAAGGCTCAAAACTCATTAAAAAGATAGTACGCAAATCAAAAAGCATGCTTCGCAGCTGCGAAAAGACCACCGCCGGTTTTTGGGCATACAGCCCCGTGTCTCTCCCGGTGCATCACCTGCCCCTTGCTTCGCGGCTCAATAGTGCTGCGCTTAAGTGGCAGATAGAAAGAACTAAAAAAAAATTAAAAATTATTGACCCCATTATGTGGATCGCTTGCCCGGCGGCGTGCCCTTGTACCCTTAAAATTTCCAGCTGCGCGATGGTCTATCAGAAGACCGACAGGTACGAGGAATTTCCAAACGTAGATGCTGAACTAATAAGGAGTTATGATCGCACCCTGATGGCCCGCGCGAACCTCACCGTATTCGTAAATGAACAGCTATATATTGAGCAAAAAAACCTCTGTCGCAGGGCAATTTATTTAGATCATGGAGTTGACTACGAAATGTTTGCATTTGCAAAAGAAAGTAGGTATATTCCTGAGGATATAAGGGGGATCGATCGACCCATAGTCGGTTTTTTTGGGGGCATTGATGACCATACGTTCGATTACCCTTTTATGCTTGAAGTAATCCGCCTTTTGCCTGACGTTTCGTTCGTGTTCATAGGCAAGGCGTCGTTCGAGTGTTCGCAGATGAAGGGGATGGCTAACGTGCACATGCTTGGACCGAAAACTTACGAACAAGTGCCTCATTATGGTAAGTGTTTTGATGTTGCCATAATGCCGTGGCGCCGCAACAGGTGGATACAATCCTGCAACCCTATAAAACTTAAGGAATACCTCGCCCTTGGCAAGCCGACCGTGAGCACTCCATTTCACGAATTAAATAAATACAAAGACGTTATTTACGAAGCCTCTTCGCCCGATCAGTTCGCAAAGGCCATTTTGCAGGCCCTTGCCGAAAATACTGCACACAAAGAAGAAGCCAGACGGTCCAGAGTAGCCGATTGCTCCTGGCAGAGCAAAGCTCTTGTGGTGCTTGATGAACTTAGCCGCTGTTGCGGCCTCGATACCGCAGAAGCTGCGGCAAAAATATTACAGGATAAATTACCCGCATTCGATGTGAATTCGGTGAAGATATGAAAACGATACTCGTTACCGGCGCCGCAGGATTTATAGGCTGCAATCTGGTTCGCCGTCTGCTCACAAAGCACGGCGCATATGATGTTATAGCCTTGGACCTGTGCACCTATGCAGGTGATAAAAAAAATCTGGGCGACTGCTGCGGCGATGCTATGTTTGAGTTTATAAAAGGCGACATTTGCGATGAAAGCCTGGTTGACAGCATTATGTGCGATGCCGATATTGTTATAAACCTCGCGGCCTATACAGATGTAGATCGTTCAATTGAATCCGGCGCCGATTTCGTACGGAGCAACATAGATGGAGTCCGTGTTCTAGCTGAATCCGCCCTCAGGCATAATATTAAGAAATTTATCCAGGTCTCGACGGATGAAGTGTACGGCCCGTTGGAACAGGGTTTCGCGGCTGAAGATTCCCCTCTCAGGGCAGATAATCCATATAGTGCAACAAAGGCCGGCGGCGACCTCCTTGCACTTGCGTACCACAATACATTCGCCTTACCTGTGGTCATCGTTCGGCCATCCAGTACATACGGCCCGTTCCAGCACCCTGAAAAGATGATTCCGCTCTGTATAACACATCTTCTCGAAAATAGGCGGGTCCCTGTTTATGGAGACGGCCGCCACATGCGCAACTGGATGCATGTAGATGATCATTGTGCGGGTCTTATCGCCGCCATGGAACGGGGCACACCCGGCGGGGTATATAATCTCTCTGCCGATATGGAACTGGCCAACATTGACCTTTCAAAGAAAATTTTGACCCTCTTCGGCAAAGATGAATCCATGATCGAATTCATCCAGGACAGGCCCGGCCATGACCGCAGGCATGCCGGTATCGCCGAAAAGGCAAAACGGGATCTCGGTTGGAATCCCGAAGTGGATTTCGAACAAGGCCTTACTAAGACGATAGAATGGTATAGACAAAACGCCCAGTGGTGGCAATCAAGACAAAGGCAAATGACCGCAGGATAAAAGTACTTACGGGGGAAAAGTGAAAAGCGGTAAAAAGATCAACATGGATGATGTGGTCGCTGTCATTCTTGCCGGCGGCCGAGATTTTGGAAGATGCCCGCTCACTACAGCTATGGCTGCCTGGGCCTGGTCTGTCGAAGGAAAATCCGTGTTAGCCCGCCTCATTGACAGTTTACTGAATTCCAATGTCAAAAAAGTCCTTGTCTGCTCAAATTCGGATGTGCTTTATGCCAGAAAGTCGCTTGATCTGCGAGATCACCCCGCAGTCGAATTCATAAACGAACCTCTTCCTGTAGGAACCGCCGGCTGCCTCAGGCTCGCTGCTTCGCGGTGCAGCGCCAGTTATTACGCTCTGTATAGTGCAAGCATGGTTACCCCGCCTGATGTAAAATGGATCACAAATGCGCATGCTGCCGCCAAAAGCAATCTCACCGTTTTCCTTCAGCCAACCGAAAATGGCGCCGTAGTTAGTACTGCCGGGGTCTATATGGCTGATGCAAAAGCAGCCAAATGTGTCCCTTCTGCCGGATACTGTGATATAAAAGAAGGTTTGATCCCGATACTCTGGCGTAAAGGTCTCTCCTCTGACGCTCTATCACTCCAGCATGATTCGGGTTCATACAGGAATATCGATCAATATCTCCGTGCGATTGGAGGTTACTTAAAAAATGCCGAAAATCACACTGGGTTTGTCCACGCGCAAGCGAAGGTGAGTCCCTCAGCAAGGATCAGCGGCCCAGTCAGCATACAAGCTGGAGCCCGCATTGATGCAGGTTCCGTCATTCTAGGCCCGGTGATAATTGAAAGCGGCTCCGTTGTCGGCCCATCAGCCGTAATTCGATCCAGCGTGCTTTGGTCCGGCTCGAAAGTGGGGCCAGGCGCATGCGTTTCAAATTCCGTTTTGGCACATGATGCAGTGGTTCCGCAAAAAGCATTTATACAAAATAAGGCCTGCCTGGCTACAACGCTCAATCCTGGCGACCGCCTGACCCAGGCCGCATATTTCGCAAAAACGCGCATTTCTCAATTGTGCACCATCGTGGAAGATGCCTTTGAAAAACATGCTTCAAAATTCATACCATCCTGGATGAGAGTGAAAACAGGTTCCGCAACAGTATCAGTGTTATGGCTGATGGGAATATTCATGGCTTTGCTTTGGTTGTACTGGCCGGAGATCACGGAATTATGTGCTATATGGACCAAAAGTGATGAATATTCCAGTGGGCTTCTCGTTCCATTCCTGGCGGGTTACATAATCTGGTCTCGCTGGTCAAAGCTCAGGTCCGTCGCCGTAAATCCGTGTATATGGGGTCTTGCGCTGCTCGCGATTTCCCAATTACTTCGTCTATTCGGACTCACATTCATGTACGCTTCCGCTCAGAGACTCTCTTTAATTCTCAGTGTCGCAGGCCTTACATGGTTTCTCTTCGGCACGCAGTTTTTCAAAAAGATAATCCCTGTCGTGCTGTTCCTGATATTGATGCTGCCCATGCCCAAATCGGTCCATTCCCGGATGATGCTTCCGCTTCAGCATTGGGCTACTGTTTCAGCTGTCTTCTCACTCGAGACACTCGGATTCGAAGTATGGCGGGAAGGAAACATGATCCACGTCAATAACATCACTGTTGCGGTCGCTGAAGCATGTAATGGTCTTCGCATGCTTACCGCTTTTTTTATTATCAGCACTCTTGTCGTACTCGTAGTTGAAAGAACATGGTGGGAAAAATTTATAATCCTTCTCAGTGCCGTACCTATAGGCTTCTTTTGCAATACCGTGAGACTCACGTTGACCGCTATTGCATTCACAGTCATCCAGGGTCAATTCTGGGAAAAAGTTTTCCATGATTTTGGCGGAATAGCAATGATGCCTTTAGCACTGGCTGCGATCGTTCTGGAACTGTGGCTTTTGCGTCGCATTTTCGTGCTTCCGGCCTCGAATCCTCAGCCGATCGGAAATAATTTGATAAAGAAATCTGCTCAAAAAGCAGTCACTCAAGGGGAAATCATAAAATGAACGAAATTGAAAAAATATCAGCAGGCCACATAATCAGCGCCGAACTGGCCGGCTATGGAAACATGAACTCGAGCGTGGTAAATTCCGAAGGCGCCTCGATGAATCTCTGGCCCGCTCTATGCAGGCATTGGCGCGCGCTGGTTGTAACATTTATGATTGTCGCGGGAATCGGCACTCCGCTGATCTGGTTTGCCGTAAAACCAATGTATGAATCCGCAGGCGCGATACGTATTTCGCCGATCGTGCCAAGCATACTCTTTTCGGACCGTGATTCCGAGCAGGCTATACCTAACTATATGAATTTTATGAACACCCAGGCCGAGTTGATCGCTTCTTTCCAGGTTCTTAATCGGGCTGCTGATGACCTGAAAACAAAAAGCATTGCCATGGTAGGCCGCGATCCATTCACATTTTTGCGCGATGCCGCATCCAACGGCAGGTTGGTTATTGAGCCAGCTAAAAAAAGCGAGCTCATCCGGATCGTATTGAGTAGTAAAGATCCTCGTCAAGGCGAGCAGGTCATAAACGCTATTATTCGCGCCTATATGGCAGTTGAGGTTTCTAATTCCGTTCGAGGCGGCGATGAAAAGTTATCAGTCCTTGAAGATGAATATCGCACTCTCAGTGATAAGCTCCAGCGTCAGCGGAAAATAGTACGCCAGATGGCTGAAGAATTCGGCACAAGCGCTCTCACCGGCCGCCAAGATATGATGCTCCAGCAGGTTACAATGCTCCAGAGCGAAATGACAAGAGTTCAAACTCAAAAGCTCTCCCTCGAAGCGCAGATAATGATGCTCGAAAAAGCTGATGAAGAAACTCTGCCCCTCGAAAAAGTTCTTGCTATGAAGAACGAGATACTCAGAAACGACGCACAGGAGCAAAGTCTCTCAAGTCAGATATCCCAGCTTGAGCAGGCCCTTATTGTGGCCAATCAGACACTCACATCCGAAAACCCAGAAATTAAAAGACGTTCCGAGCTTCTGGAAAGCATGAAGAAAAAGCTTCTTGCCCGTGAAGAGGAATTGACAAAGAATTTTAACGATATGCTCACAAAAGAAATCGCCAGGAACAGGGTATATAAATTAAAGGAATCGCGGGCCGAACTTGATCGCATAAATGCCTATGAAGAAAAACTCATGGCAATGCTCTCAAAGCATAATGTGCAGACAATCGAACTAGGCCGCAAACAGCTTGCCATGCAGGATCAAAAAGATCAGTTCGCTCTTACCGAAGAAATGTATAATACGATCCGCAGGCGCATCCAAGAACTTGAGATGGAACGCAAGCGACCAGCCCGAATCAGTGTTGCTTTCAATGCCGACTCCATGCTCGCCAAAGATAAACGCCCAAAATATGTAGTTGCGAACATATTTGGTTCTGGTTTTTTGGCGATTCTTATAGCCCTTGTGTTTGATAAACTGGATCGCCGTGTCCATACTACAGAGGATATAACTCGTCGGCTGGGCCTGAGGATAATAGGCACAACAGTCAGTTCGGAAAATATTGACAAGGCCCTTCTCCCTGCCAAGCTCGCTGACGATTACCAGGCCATTCGTGCCAATCTAGGCCTTTTCAACGAGGAAAAAATACCCCATATCCTCGCAATCACAAGTGCCCGCCCACAGGAAGGCAAAACCACCTTTGCAATCAACCTCGCATCCAGCATGGCTAAAGCAGGCTCACGGGTCTTGCTTATTGACGGCGATCTGCGTAAGCCCGATATTGCCAAAATATTAAATATCGAAACCGGCCATAACGCCCTGCGAAAGGTCCTTCTCGGCTACAATACCCTTGATGAATCCGTCTGGCCGATGCCCTCGGTAGGCCTTGATGTCCTTATCAGCGACGGCAATGATTCCTATGACGCATTCGAACTGCTGACCAGGTCCCAGACGCCATCCAGGCTCAAAGCCATAGCCGCACATTACGAACATGTCATAATCGATACGCCGCCGATCCTGGCCGTACCAGATGCAATAATCTGGGCCAAAATGGCAGATGCCGTTGTACTTGCAAGTTATGCCGGCCACACCCAAGGTCCTGATATTCAGAGATCGCTCGAACGTCTCGGTGCTGCAGGGGTCAAAATAATCGGTACCGTACTCAACAGTGTACGGATCAATAAAAGCTATAACGAATACGGTTACGGCTACTACAGTGGTGCAAGATCCGGATACGCAAAGCGCGTCCCTAACAGGCGTGGGATCATCGTACCCGTGCAGGATGAAAGAACAGAAGTCTCAAACTCAGCCTAAAGGCATGGGGGGGTATGAAGTTGAACTGCAGGTTCTCAGAAATTTTTGTTTTGTCTGATACTTCGCTCAAAAGCAACGGGGTTTATAAGTTGCTGTCTGACGAGGTAGTGGGGCCATTTATTCGTTGGGCGATAATCGATCAGCCGCGAGCCGACCGCAACGTTGTCAACGACCTCGATCCAGGTGTTGTTAAAACCCTTTGCCCTCCATATTCCCGCCGCCACCTGATCATCACAAATGCCCGTTTTGTCACCGGACTCGATCACCAGTTGCTCAACGAGATCATAGCCCAAAGCTCTGCCCATGCCCATATAATTACGATTGACCCCGCTCTCTCCCGAGATCACGAAAAAATACGCCTCACTGAATCAGGCCTCGTTGCGGGTATACGCCGCCTATATCGTCCAAATATGCACATCGCGCCATTGCCTGGTGAATGGCCCCATCACGTTCTGCTTTCGAGCCATGCACTTGCCCAACTCAATTACAGCATCAGTTCCAACTGGTCTGATTTTTGCCGCAGCCTTGAAACTGTTAAGGCTACGTCCATCGCTGTCGGTTCCAGCCTTGCCGATCTTGCCAAAGATGATCAATTAGCTTCTTTCCTTTTATCCAGGGTTTCCGATACGATCCGCCCGGCACAAGGCCAGACTTGCCGTTGCCTTGGTAACGTCATAATCGGCAACAACGTTAAATTCTGCAATAATGTCCTTATCACTGGCCCAGCCATCATAGGCTCCAATTCATTCATCGGCTCCGATGCTATTATCGCAAATTCAATAATAGAACCCGCCGCCCGCGTAGCTGAAAAAGAGGTTCTCCATAACCAATTCCGCCGCCGAAGCAAAACAGTAGGCATATCACAGCACTGCTTTGCGGATTCCGCCGGCCCATTCAGGAATTTCGGCCCGCTTGCATACCCTGGTTTTTTCAAACGTTCCGCTGATATTCTTATTGCCGCCTCGGTGCTGATCCTTTTTGCACCGGTTATATTAGTCGTCTCGGCAATTGTGAAACTGACATCTAAAGGCCCGGCGTTTTTCGGGGATATTCGGCAGGGCCGCCATGGCATAAACTTCTTCTGTTACAAATTCCGCTCAATGATACCCGGCGCAGACAGGCTCCAGCAAAAGCTCCGCAGCTTTAACGAAGTCGATGGTCCACAGTTCAAAATGGAAGACGACCCCCGTGTCACCAGTATCGGCCGCTTCTTACGCAATACCTATCTTGACGAGCTCCCGCAATTCTGGAATGTCCTTTTCGGCCGTATGAGCATCGTCGGCCCCCGTCCGTCACCCGAAGCCGAAAATTCCCAGTGCCCCCTCTGGCGCGACGCCCGTCTATCCGTACGCCCCGGCATTACAGGCCTGTGGCAGGTCTCCAGAACCCGCCAGCCCGGCATAGATTTCCAGGAATGGGTACATTACGATAAATTGTATGTAAGCTCAATTTCGCCCGGTCTCGATTTGTGGATTTGCTGGCAAACAGCATTATATATACTTAAAGCGTTCTTAAAACAATTCTGATGGGGATAATATGCGTCGTATCAATTTTAAGCTTATCATAATAGTAGCTGTTGGGATCGCCGTACTAGCTGTAACAGCCGTAGCTCTTCGTAACTGGCAAAAAAATCGGATGGCACTGGGCCGTCTCACAAGTGGTCTGGAGTCATATCGCGATGCGCATTGGGAACAGGCCGCCTCCGATCTAGGCAAATACATTGTCGTAGTACCTGATGACGTGCAAATACTCCTGAAATACGCCGATTCGCACCTCAATATCCGCCCACTCAAGCGCAAGAACATCCAGCACGCTATATCAACCTATCGCGCTGTTCTTCGCGTTGATCCTGCCAATCGGACAGCTTCCCAGAGACTTGTCGAACTTTATCTTAAGCTGGGCATGTACGGTGAATCCGAACTCATCGCCTCCCGCCAGCTTGAAGTCTCATCAGACCCGAATATTGAGCGAATGCTCATAGCCTCGCTCGTTGCCCAGAGGAAATTTAAGGATTCTTTCGACCGTCTCGAAAAAATAGTCAAGCAGCGGCCCGATGATGTGCTCGCATATGAAGCCCTCACTCAGCTTTGCGACCGCCGAGCCGAACTCAGCGATAATTCTCCGAAATACTGGCTCGACAAAGCCATCGAAAACAATTCTGACAACGCCATGGCCTACATAATCCGCGCCGCCTACAATGCGCGTACAGACCCTAACTCCGCTACCGCCGACCTGGCCAAAGCTGGGCAGCTTGATCTATCTAATGCTTCCACGCGTCTGCGATTAAGCCAGGAACTTGTTAATATCGGTATGCTTGAAAATGCCAAAACTCACCTGCTAACGCTTGGGCAGCAAGATAATAAAGATGTTGATGTCTGGCAGACATGGGCCATGTGGGCGATTAAATCACAGTCGAAAGATGAAATGCTTCGCATCGCAACCCAGGGTTTAGCCCAGCTTGAATCGCAGAAATGGGACTTCATGCCCGTTGCGATCGAACTTTTCATTGATGGCGGCGATTTCACCAATGCTTCCAAATGCCTGGACGAACTTGATAAACAGGATGTCGCCCCCGCAAACGTTTCCTATCTCCGCGGCCTTCTTGCCGCACGCAAGGGCAGGGGGTATGAAGCTGTCGCTTGCTTCCAAAAATCTATCGGATTCGGTAATGATAACCCAAAACTCATGATCACCCTCGCCCAAACCCTTGCCGCCCTGGGTGACGAACAATCCGCGATAAACCAGATCCGCTCCGTCATTTCAAAAGACCCTGAATCGATAAATGCAAGGCTCTATTTAGCCAAACTCCTCCTTCAGAATAACGATCCCGATTCCGCTGCCGCCCAGGCCCAGGAACTGCTACAGTACTCTCAAAATAACATAGAAGCAAAACAAGTGCTTGCTCAGGCATACATTCAGCAGTACGGCTCCAAGCTCAATCAGGATACATACGCCCGTTCCCAGATAGCTACGCTTATAAACGAGATCAAATCAGCCGGCCCTGATTCTCCATCTACCGTTCTGCTCCAATTCGAACTTGCTCTCCAAAGCGGCCAGCTTGATCAGGCTGCATCGTTTCTAACTGCGATGTCCACGATTTCGCCAGATGACCCCGAAGTAACTATCGCCGGCGCTGACCTGCTTGTTGCACAGAAAAAAACCAATAATGCTATTGCCCAGCTCAATAAAGGAATTGCCAAACACCCCGACAACATCGCTATCGTCAGATATCTTTCAAATTTACTCGTAGAAAAGAATGATCAAATCCAAGCCAGCCAGGTGATCAAAAAAGCATTTGACCACGCCTCAGACCCGGACATAAAACGATCGCTGAGCCTTATGCTTGCAGACCACTATCGCAGGCTCAACTCCGATCAGGCCTATTCGCTCCTTGTTGCACTGGATAAGCAGTTTCCCGATGACATTACCATAAAACGCAAGCTTCTCAGTTTTGAAAAAGTAGTTGAAGATGCGCCGCTTGCTGATAATCTTATTCGTCAGATCAAGGCGATCGAAGGCCAGCAGGGCTGGCAATGGCGGTATGAACAGTCAAAACTCTGGTTCGTCCTGAAAAACTTCAGCGAAAGAGTTTCCCAGATCATAACGCTCCTGGAAGAAAATATCCGCGCAAATCCTGAAGATCAGCAAAGCCGGCTTCTCCTGGCGATGGTCTACGACCGCGCAGGCCAAACCCAGTTAGCTATTTCAATTTATGAAGACGCTATTACCCGCTCTCCTCGCGACCTGCGGATAATAATCCCCGCTGTCGCTTGCCTGCAAAAGGCAAAAGAATATGAAAAAGCCGACAGGATCCTAACCCAGGCCGCGAAAGATAATCTGTCCCATCCCATACTCACCGGGTACTCGCTCCAAAGCAGCCTCAGGAAAGGCCACCTTGCATCAGCTACAGGCATTCTCGAACAGCTTCGTTCAGTTGACCCGAATAACCAGTCTCTCGACCTTTACCTGGCTGTGATAAAAATGCGGCAAAATGATTACGCCTCAGCAGCTAAATTGCTGGAAAACCTCCGCCGCCTTCAGCCCGACTCCCTGCCTGTTGCAAATGCGTTTGTTGAACTCAGCTTATGCCAGAATAACAAACGTCAGGCTATCGCGGTCTGCGACGAAATGGTAAAAAAAATCGGCTCCGCAGATGCCACCCTCCTCAGGGCACGCACTCTCCATGCAATCGGTGAACCCAACGCAGCATTGGCGGATTACAAACGAGCCGCCCAGCTTGACCCAAAAAATGCGCAGGTCTGGTTCCATCTCGGCCAGTACTATTATTCGCTCGACAAGATAGATGATGCTGCTTCGGCCATTGAAAAGGCACTCAAGATCGAGCCGCAAAATCAGGATATGATCAAGCAGGCAATTGAACTCTTTCTCCAGAGCACAAATCCCGCTCTTGCCGAGCGAGGCCTTAAGATGCTCAACACAGCTCTGGCGGGCAATCCAGCTGATCTCGATCTCCAGGCCGCAAAAGCTCGCGCCTTGCTCTCATTCGGTACCGGTCCTGCTCTCGATGAAGCAGTTTCCCTCCTAACAAGAATTACCGATTCTAATCCCACAAACCCCCAAGCCTGGCAAACGCTCGCACAAGCATTTCTAGATAAGAACGACCCCTCCGCAGCTCTTGATGCCGCTGTTCACGGCCTTGTTTTTATTCCTAACAACAAAGAACTGCTGCTCTACAAAGCCAAAGCACAGGCCGCCTCGAACCCTCAGCTTGCGATACCCACATTGAAGATACTTTACGAAACCGATCCCAATGATTCCGAAATCGCCCTCAATCTCGCCGGAATATACGCACGCAGCAATTCCTATGATGATGCCCTTGAAATATTACGCAAACAGCTGCCTCGCACCTCCGGCCCCATCCAAAAACGTATTAATGTTGCCCTTGCCATTGCTACTTACAAAAGCGGTGATAAGGCCCAGGCTCGCAAATTGCTTGATCAGCTCAAATCCGCTGATGCGAATGATCCCACTCTTCTCCTGGCCGATATTTCGATCTTGAAGGATGAACTCAAATATGATCAGCTTGTATCAAGCACTTGTGACTGGTTCCGCGTCCACCCGCATGATTCCTCAACAGTAATAACAATAGCAAATGATCTTGGTACTTCCAATATCGATTCATCGAGGATAGCCGCTATTCGCATCCTTGAAAATACTTCTGCCAAGGCAAAAGAATCATATCCTCTCGCCAGTGCTTATGCCCGCATGCTCTATCTTATCGGCAATTCCGAAAAAGCCGCCCAGGCATACTCCCGTGTCCTTCAACTCCAGCCTCAGGACCTCGTGGCCATGAACAATCTTGCCTGGATTCTTTGCGAACAGCAGGGCAAATTTAACGAGGCGCTTAAAGTCACACAGAAAGGGCTTGAGATCTCGCCGCAGTATCTTGACCTCATCGACACCCGCGGAATGGCTTTCTTCAGGCTCGGCCAGTATCAGAAAGCAATAACTGATTTTAATACATGTACGCAGTTATATCCGGCTAATGTACCCTCGGCCGCCGCTTCGAATTTTCACCTGGGCAGGGCTTATGCCGCCACAGGTGAAAAAGCTCAGGCGGTGCGGTACTTACAGACGGCTATGAAAATAAACAGTAAAACAGGCGGCCTCTCGGCAGCGGATGTGACCGAGGCACAAAATCTGCTCGATGGCCTGCTAAAGGAGTCAAAGCTATGACAAATCTACCGCATTCTATTAAAAGCTCTCTCGATTCAGCTGAAGTTGTTTCCAAACTGCCGGATGTCGTCCTCATCGGCGAAGATCAATGGGCATATATCCAGAAATGGTATAATATGACACAACGCGAACTCCAGATCGCCAGGTATGTCTGCCAGGGATTATCGAATCAGCAGATCGCTAACAATCTCAAGATACAGCAGGGCACTGTCAAGACCCACATGAGGAACATTTATAGAAAAACCTGGGTCAACAATAAGATCGCCATGCTTCTCAGGTTTGTAGAGGCATCCAATACTTTAAGTGTGCCGCTTAATACGCCCGTGCAGACAGCCGTCCCTGCAATGCAGCCGGTAAGCTGAGTATCAGTGTATAAGCGTATTCCGGGTTATGCAGGTGTATACCATTGCGGTCAGGCGCGCACGCATACTCGCCGCGCGTATTTGCAAAAGAATGCTCTAGCTGTTCCGATAAATGGAACAGTTTTGGTTTCTCTGATCGCAATGAATAACCCGAAGTTCGTATCAGGCGCATATGATATGGCTTGGCATTTGTGACTTTATAAATTGTTTTTTCGGCTGCGTGTTTTTAATCGAATCACTATTGACAAGATTTGCTGAAAACATATAGTTGGTTGTAGCATGATCTTTTTTGGGGTTGACCAGACAGGTCACGTTATGTATTTGCATAGATCCGGGGGGAATGACTTTGCAGATTCGTGTGTATATTGTATTCTTGTTTTTACTTGCTCCGGCTTGCGTCTCGTTCGCTGGCAACTGTGATTACACAGCTGCAACGGCAAGCTTTAGTGATCCTGTCCGGGGTATCGGAAACGATATCCTCTCCTGCCCAGAGTCCTTGGCACAAACAGCGTCTGCCCCACTTACACCAGCTCTACCTGCTGCGATTTTGCTCACAATCGCCGGTTTTGCGTGCGTCTCTTTCGTACGCGATCGGGCAACATGGCTTTCGATCCTGATCTGTTTCGCTGCAGTTGCTCTGCCGCATCAACTTGCGGGAAAAATTGCCCAGCCCCTAACAGCGGCAACGAGAAAAACCTGCGAACCATTCGCAGGCAGTATTTTGCCCGACTCAATAGCTCCGGCTTCGCCTCAGATATCGCTCGATTACGCCGGGCTGCTTTACAGGCTCACAGCCGGTGACGCCGTCGCCGGGATATTGTCTCAGTCAAAATGCTTTTATTTACAGATCGAGTCCTCTTTCACGTTTTGCATCACTTACTTTACACTTTCAATTCAAAGATCGTTTGTTCTACGTCAGCTTCCTCGCGGTCCTCCAAATTTTCACCTCAGACTTTGATTGTCTCTCGCAAAACGTCCAAAGTTTTGCCACACGTGACAGAATATTTCGCAACTTGGATTTTCTACTAAGGAGAAGTTAAAATGATAAAAATATCCAATATTACGGCCCTGCTGGCGATCGGCGTAATGCTGCTCATGACCCAGACGGTAAACGCTGTACCTACGCTCCAATTTGCCGATGGCTCCGGCTCATGGACGTATGTTCCTACCGGTTCCGCCAGAGGGGCTTTCACTTTTAGCCCGGTTATCAAAGTCACAAAAGGGTGGGGAAATTCAGATTCAGACCCGCTGCGGGGTTCTTATGTCAATATACCCAAGCTTAAACTCACTCCATCGGCCAACGGAACTTATAAGCTTACCCCCCAGAACGGCGGTACTTTCAGCATCACAGATGCAGCCGGTAATACTACTTACTTGACCGGAACGCTCGGAACAGGAAATCTTATTCCTTCTCGCGCCAGCGGACTGGGATACACAGTCTATCAATCGGATATCACCAATATTCAAGTAAACAATACCATCAATTCTGAGGCTCTCAAAAGAATACAGAATCTCGGTGATAATCCTTCCCTTGATTTCGCGATCAAGATCAATGGCGCAAGTCCGTCCTTCAAAGCCATGCTCGACCAGGGACTGCCCGGCCAAAACGGATTTAAAGGCTCTTGCCAGATAATCCCTGCACCCGGTGCTGTACTGCTGGGTTCGATAGGTGTTGGTATTGTCGGCTGGCTCAGAAGGAGAAGAACTCTTTGAGAAGGAAGGGAATGTTAATATGAGAACGGTGGCGAAATATATTAAATCCTTTGTCTGTGTCATGATCGTCATTGCTGCGCTCGTTGCACCAGTGACGGGTTTTGTTCCGCAAAAAGGCTTTGGCAGCGTAATTGCCAAAAATCAGATCGATCAGTCCAATTTTTCTGGGCAGTGGGCTGATTCCATGCTCGATTTTTCAAATATTCAAAATAGCGAGCCGCAAGAGTCGATCCATAAAGCGATCTGGGATTTCTCAAGCCAGGATACACCTGTTGTTATCAATGACACAGACACGCAAAATAGTTTCGCCGATATTCTCAAAGACGATTCCTCTTCCGGGTACGATAAATTAGTTGAGATGGCGCGAAATGGATATGCCGATTTCGGCAGCCAGGTCGTTACATCTTCCGCATATCGATCACAAGGACCTGTTGCTTCGTCACAGCCAGTCTTGAATGATTTCTCCGGCCCTGGCGGTCGCAGAGGTTCAGGTTCCAATGGTTACACGGATGTTCCTGCAAATCCCGGCGATCCGGGAACTAAACCCGTTGATCCCGGTAATGGGGGTGGTGGAATAACAGACCCGGTAGATCCGCCGCCTGTTAACCCGCCGCCGGTCGATAATCCGGTCGTACCCGCTCCGCCTGCTTTATTGCTCGTACTTGGCGGGGCAATGTTGGTTGCAAAATTTAAGAAAACGATCAAATAGTTCAAAATGCCGCGCGGGCACGGAGCAATGGGCTTCCGTTGCCCGCGCAGCAAGTAATATATGTATGCTTAAGGTAAATGGGTCTATGGTGGAAAGGAGGGCAGCAGCGAAGTTCTGATGTGATCACGTCGACCGTTTAGGTCAAATTCAGAACACAACAAAACATGCCTGATTCGGACCTATCATTTGCTCAATTGCCGGGCATGCAGCGAAAGCCGGCATATTGACAAAATTCAATGGAATTCGCTGCTGAAAAATATGGGGGAAAAATGAAAACGATATTTACTTTTTTGACAGTCCTGCTCATCACGGGACCGCTTCTGGCAGTTCCTACGCTTCAAACTTATATTCAGGGCGCAACAGCAGGCAGTATGGGAAATGATGAAGATTCCTGGTTTGCATCCGGCCCGGGCCCGATAGATCTGGTTCTGACAGGCGCGTATGGCCCAAAAACGACCAACATTAAATATGCCACTTTGGTCGTATCTGTTCCACAGGGCCAGACTGGCACTCTTACGGTCAACGGCGCAAATCTCCTCACAAACGCCAACACGGCCATAAAGGCAAATGCAAACACGGATATTCTCACGAATGTTTCCGGTAATGACGGATTTACCACCAAGGATTTCTTGCCGGCAAAATTCAATGAGCACTACCCGCTCAAATCGAACGTATCCGATTTTCTCGTTTTCGATGTTGGCAGTTTTGCAAAACTCGGAGCGGTTAGTGATTACGATGCGGCTTCAGGCATTATTTCACCAAACGCCGGCATAGGCCAGTCAAAGACCTTCTCCGTAACAGCCACCGGTTTCGACTGGGTACACTTTGACATCTATGCCAAAATCACCGACAAGAAGGGCTCAAGGTGGATTTCAACTTGGGATATCAACCCGGGTTCGCACGACTCAACGTATATCCCAGAGAATGGGAATAACATAATACCCGCTCCTGGTGCGCTTTTCCTCGCCTCTATCGGTGCAAGTCTCGTGGGCTGGATGCGAAGACGCGGCCTCAATTAGCAGTCACGTGGTGGTTAGAGCCATCTCTAGATGTAGCAAAGGCCTGGCTCCTTGCGAAGTCAGGCCTTTGTTTTTCACATTATCCCTTGCGGGATGAATTTAGAACCGCTAATTTATTTCGGCTCTTCGTTGCTCGCTTCCGCAGCCGGCTCGGCGTTCTTCGCCGCGTCGCTCAGAAGGTGAACAATAATTTCAACCCTTCGGTTCTTAGCCTTGCCCGCTGACGTCTTGTTGGATGCCACCGGTGCAGTATCGGCTCTGCCTACCGCGCGAACATCCTGCGGGTTCATGCCTTGTTTCACGAATTCACGAGTAACCGATAATGCTCTCTGGCTTGAAAGCTCCCAGTTGTCTTTCCATTTGCTTTTCTTGATAGGATCGCTGTCTGTATTGCCGACCACATCCACCATCTTACCGGCATACTTCTCATTGATTACCGAGTATATCTTACCCAGCGGGTTACCCTTCTTCAACTCAGCCTTGCCCGAATCGAACAGGATCAGATCAGGCAATGTTACCGTGATCGTTCCTGCTTTGGCATCGAACTTTGTGTCGAAGCCCTCAAAGCCTGTAGCCTGGGCCGGCGTCTTCTTGCCTTCAGCTATCTGCCTCTGAAGTTCGTCAACCAGCGACTTTTCCTGTGCTAGTTGCTGGGCAAGCGAAGCCCTTTCCTGTGCCGTATTTTCATACAGCCCTTTCAGGTTCTGGTGCTCAACATTGAGCCCCTGGTATTTCTTTTTCCAGTTTGTGCAGCCCGTCAATATTGACACAGCTGCGATCGCAGTCAGAACCCACATACTTTTTCTTGCAGCACCGTACATCTCAGTATCTCCTTTACTAAAACCAAGATTCCCTTAATAACCCATCATATGGGTTATATATTCAGAAATAACATCATGGAAAATCATAACCGCACATATAGCCAATGACAAGAACGGACCGTAAGGAATTTGACGTGTTTTTTTAAATATTAATTGGTACATCGCCCACATCAATCCCACAAAAGGTGCTATGAAAAACGCTACAATTGCCATCCCAGGACCGATAATCGTCCCCGCTGCGCCCATCAGATGCACATCTCCAAGCCCCATGGCCTCTTTTCCAAAGCACAGTGTGCCCAGTATTCGCGTCGTCCATACAATCCCAGCCCCGCAAAAATATCCCCAAAGTGCCCCGGCAAATCCGTTAAAAACGGCAAAATTATCCAATTTTCCCCATAACTCTCTCACAGTTTCATTGTTTTTTGTCGCCCAGTAAAGCCCCGTTCCGCACACCAATATAGGCAATAAAAACACGATCTCACGCAAAACTTCAACCCTGTGGTTGTACCTCGCGTCATCCGCCTGGGGCATTACCAGGTCAGTCTCGTTCTCGTTATATTGCGCATAACTTGGCTTGATAACTCCAGTGATCAGCAGCAGGTTAGAAATAATCATCCCTATCCCCGCACCGATCGCCGCCGCCCCAACCCCGCCCTTGGAAAATGGTAATAGACCGTTTGCCCGTATATACTCCGGGTCAATAACGAATCCCGCCGTAATCGACGCCAAAATTCCCACCGCAGTCACGAACCAGCATATCGAAATCGGTATTATCCAAAGTTCAAGATCTATTGCGCTTGCCGCTATAAGCGCACTGATTAGCGTTATATGCACCAGGAATATCAGCCAGCCGCCATTTGCGAACTGTTCCATTCCAACCAGTGCGTTTCGTGTCCCCCAAATAAAATACGCGGCAAAAACACCCACATACACCAGCCCCGTGATAAACTCGACTATGATATATCTTGGCGATATCGGGCACTTGCAGCACCTGCATTTGCCACCCAGCACCAGCCAGGACACCAGCGGAATATTATCATAAAATTTGATACGCGACTTGCATCCCGGGCAGCTAGAAGGTGGATGCGCCAGCGACATGCCCCTGGGCAGCCTCCAGATCACCACATTGAGAAAACTCCCGATCGAGCACCCCAGTGCAAAAGCGAATATTATCCAGATCCAAACCGGTACAAACTCCAAATTTATCTCCATAAAAAAAGTGGGCACGATCCTTCGCACCCACTTATTATCGGCTAAAAACAGCGATTCTCAATTGTAAATCGCTTATTTTTCCCTGTCCACTATCCCAGCCACCTGCATCGGCAGCCCGAAAAGCCGTATAAACCCTATCGCGTCCGTACTGTTATACTCAGCACCCATCGTAAAGCTCGCTAAATGCGGATTATACAGGCTCTTGGGACTTGTCATCCCCGCTACCGTTGCCTGCCCCTTAAACAGCTTAACTTTTACATTGCCGCTGACATTTTCCTGCGTAACATTCACGAACGCGTCCAGCGAATCCCGCAGCCTGCAGAACCACTGCCCGTAATAAACCATTTCCGCATATTTCAGCGACACCTGTTGCTTGTAATGCATCGTCTCGCGATCAAGCGTCAGCGTCTCAAGTGCCCTGTGAGCGTTAACCAGTATCGTCCCGCCCGGCGTCTCGTACGCCCCTCGGCTCTTCATACCCACAAGCCTGTTCTCGACAAGATCGATCTGCCCCACGCCGTGCTTGCCGCCGATGAAATTCAGTTCCTCGATGAGCTTTACGCCATCCATCTTCCTGCCGTTAAGCTTCACCGGCACGCCTTTTTCAAACCCGATCTCAACGTAAGCAGGGCGGTTAGGCGCCTTGCTTATGGGCGTAGACATCACCCAAAGCTCATCTTTTGGCTCATTGCGTGGATCTTCCAGGTCCGCACCTTCATGGCTTATATGCCAGAGGTTCCGGTCCCGTGAATATATCTTCTTCTTGCTCTGCTCTATCGGAATGCCGTGTTTGTGCGCGTAATCGATTGCCGCCTCACGGCTTGTCAGCTTGAAATTGGGATCTTTCCACGGCGCGATTATCCTCAAACTCGGGTCCAGTGCCATGAACGTCAGTTCAAACCGCACCTGGTCGTTACCCTTGCCCGTCGCCCCGTGCGCCACCGCCGTCGCGCCCTCAGCCTGCGCCACATCAACCTGGTATTTCGCTATCAAAGGCCGAGCGATAGACGTCCCCAGCAAATATCCATTCTCATAAATAGCCCCGCTCTTGAGCATAGGCCAAAGGTAATCCTCAACGAACTCTTTCCGCAGGTCCTTGACTATGCACTTCTTCGCCCCCGAAGCCATTGCCTTCTTCTTTATATTTGAAAGCTCATCGCCTTGCCCAAGCTCCGCCGCAAACGCGATAACTTCATAACCATAAGTCTCTTTCAACCATGGCAGAATAACACTCGTATCCAGCCCGCCGCTATACGCCAAAACAACCTTCTCAGCCTTCACCTTAGCCATATAAATTATGTCCTTAAAATGTAATCCAAATCAGCCATTATATCCCCCCAGCCGTGCCTGTCAATCCGCCCCAGCCTTTCTATACACTAGGCCTCACTGTTCAAAATCTTTAGGATTAAATTGGGATGCGAATTTCGTCCCGCTTACCCGCAGTGCCGCCAGGTCCGCCTCGGAAACCTGTCCCAGTATGAATTGTCGCACGGTATCGTTTGGATGATTCTTGATATACTCCGCATCGCCGTCCGCCAATATTCTGCCCTTATGAAGCATGATTATCCGGTCAGATATCTTATATGCGCTTGTCATGTCGTGCGTCACCACGATCGATGTAATTCCAAGCTC